>Ga0209550_10007641_pt1 | contig 10004 bp, 15 predicted proteins | sample LauGreSuBDMM15SN_2_FD_187567 | JGI IMG/M metagenome (GOLD analysis project Ga0209550, IMG submission 187567) | Freshwater lake microbial communities from Lake Michigan, USA - Su13.BD.MM15.SN (SPAdes) (version 5) | ecosystem: Environmental > Aquatic > Freshwater > Lake | place: Lake Michigan... | reverse complement strand
CAAGGTTCAACCTCTAATGGAAGATCAAGAGGAGGAAGAACAAGAGGAGTTAACAACTGTGTATGTTGAGACTCCATCGGCTCCTCCTGTGACACCTGTGCAACAGATTGCGGTTGCTCCACAGGCTGCTCCACCGGCTCCTGCGAAGAACCGTCGTCGTGTCGCTGTAGCCTAGACCAAACACTTGAGTCTACCGGTGGATGATGTAGTTTGAAATCAAAATCCACAAAGAATATTTTTTCCTTGTCCGGGAAATCCAGATACTGCAGTACAGACTTGCACCCTGGTAGTTGACGCAGTGACTTGCGACCACACTCGGTGCATGTATAGATGATTGGTCGAAGCACCAACATACTGGGTGTGACAATGCGCACAGGTCCACACAAGCAGTGTTCCAAGAACCGTTCAGGAGTCGTCCATTCTTCATTGACATATCGGTCAAACACATGTCGAGGGAGTTTCGACCAGAGTTCATCTTGTTCGGTCCATCCAGGTTCTTGAAGTAATGTACCAAACTCAGAGTCGTGAAACCACAACACTCGCATGTCTGCATGGTCAGCCAGTGAATGCTCTGCGCATCCTACTCGTTCTAAGGAATCGTTGTATAACCAATACACATCTGCGTGGTCATACGAAGGGTCTCGTGACCCGCGATAGACTTCTTGTCCGTCCATCATCCAGGTATCCGCTACGACATCCAAATCATTTTCGGTGATGTCGGAGGAAATGTTCGTGTATAAGAACTCGGGGTGTAGCCGTGAAAACATTATTGAATGGTTAGTTTACGCAAATGAAACTGAAACGCAGACATCGTGACGACAGACTGTCTTGGTTGCCGAACGAGATAACTCGTGGCGTTTGCGTCGTCCTTCGGCTGCTTGAAGAGTGGTTGAACACTCGTCCATGTCCTTTTGAATGTCATCGTAGTGTGTTTCAAGGTAATCAAGAATCTCGTCCTGAATCGCCCACTCGAAGAAACTGAGTTGTCCCACAGTAGTATTCAGCTCCATGAACTGGATGCGCTTCCAACGGCAGAACGGGTCAAACATCTTTTTGCTATACGCTTTGAGATGTGCTTTATAGGCGAGATACACGATGACATGTCGTCCAGTCTTGGTGACAAAGGAAATGTTATGCTTCTTTGCATAGTTAGTGACGAGCCAATCAATGAGTCGTAAACTTATTTTAGACTGCCCCGAGAGAATGGTCTTCACCCGAGCGAGTATTTCGGGGTTACTATAGAACCCTGCGAGTCGATGTAGGACGAGTTGGTCTTTGCTTTGAATCTCCATAGTGGGTTTAGTTGCGCTCATTGAAAATGCCTTTTATATATAATGTCGGCAATGTATCTTTCATCCGTCGGAGCCGATCTCAAGGAGATTGAACCTCATACACGCGAACTAGGGAAAGTCGTAGAGGAAATGAAGAAGAAACTTGTCACCGAAGTGCGAGTGTTGGAAGGCACTGAGGTTGAATCGTATCTTACAGTGAGGGCTGCTCTTGAAAACGAACTTTCAACTACGAAGCTTACAGAAGAACAATGGAAGAGCGCCTTACCCAGTGGTTGCTCGACAATCGACCCTACACTGGATTCAAACGAAGACTCCGAGACTTCCTCTTGTTTTGCAGGACTCTTGAACCACGATTGCCGTTTCGTCTTCTTAAGCAACAGGTCTACGCCATCGCCGACAGACTCATGCTCGGGGAAGTCGGTCGACTGTGGGTGCGAGACCGGTGCTACGAACGTGTGTTGCGAATGTATGGAGCGAACGACCAGCGGACGGAGGCCTGGCACGCCAAACGAAGTGAAATGATTACAGCTTCGGAAGTCTATGGAGTCTTCGGCTCTGAATCTGCACGGCGAGAAGTGATGATGCGAAAGTTGGAACCCAAACCTCCTGGCGAAGGAAATGCAGTAGCCGCATTGTTGTGGGGGACACGCTTCGAACCGGTTGCAAAGAAGATTTACGAAGAGCGAACCCAGTGCACGATTACCGATGTATCGTGTGTTCAACATCCTCGTTACACGTTTCTAGGCGCATCACCCGATGGATTGATTGTGCCGAACAGTGATGACCCAAAACGGTATGGTCGTCTTGTCGAGTTCAAATGTCCTATTAGTCGTGCAATGAAAGCTGAGATTCCACCTGGATACATTCACCAGATGCAGATGCAGATGGAATGCACGGGGATTGACGAATGTGAGTATGTCGAGTTCCGATTCAAGCAAGTGAACTATTCGGAATGGGTTCGAAGCACCGAACAAAAAGGAGTGTTCACAGTCTACGAATCAGGAAAGGTTGTCTACGACAAAGACATCTATGAAGATACAACACAAGTGATCTATTGGTTACTCACTTCCATCAAAGAGGACTTTGTGCCCAAGGACCCAGAGTGGTTGCCTAAACATTTGGAAGGGTTGTCGCAGTTCTGGAATGAAGTGTTGGAACACCGCAAACAAGGAACACTGCCACCAAAACCCGAAGAGAAGAAGATAGCGAGTTTAGACCTTTAGCTGTGTTACAATATTTGTCCATAAGCACCTAGGCAACTCAACGACGGTGAGTAGCTTGTCTGCAATGAACGCATCAATCAGAGATTGAGTGGCTTCATAGTCATCAAAGACAATCAATGCATTCTTTTTTGCTAAAGGTAATGAATGAACAAAATGAGACCGAACTGCTTCATGTGTATGATCTGCATCAATATGGATAGCATCATATTCATCCGATGGTAAGGTCTTCAAGACTTCACTTGCGTCTCCAAGATGAAAGGTGATGCGATTACCAAAGTGTTGATTCAAGTACTCAACTGCTTTGGGGGAATATCGTGCATCATTGTCGATACATGTAATTTGTAGGGTCGGATTAGACACCAGTAAAATCAACAGAGAGTGACCCAGATAAACTCCAACCTCTAATAGATGAGACGCCTTTTGTCCAACTCGAAAAAGAGCTTCCTGTTTTTTCAAGGTCTGAAGTTGATAGGAGTACTTCAAGCCGTCGAATAAGTAACTTCCCCATCCATGAATATGATCACGTCCAACCGCATCATAGAGTTGTATGAAATCATGAAAGTGATTATGTAGGACTCTTGCAGTAATACATTCTTTATGCCATTCAATTGCTTTCAATAACTCACCTTCTCCATAGAGAGGTATATTTGTAAATATTGAATCATCGTGCCCTGAAGTATAGATATCGAAAAACTCATCCATCATGGCCCAATAGTTGACCTCCCAAGTAAGTTTAGGAAGGTTTTCCATGACGAGTGACAACTGACGAATATACGCAAGCGGGATTAACGTACGATACCCTACCCAAAATGTCCCAAACAATCTCCAGACAGGACGTGTCCACACATCTGTTAAATCAGTTTTTTTGGAACCAGGGCTTACAATACGGTCTCTACGGAATGTACTTCTTTCAATCGTATGTAACATTTTCATGACACGATTCTCATCCTGTATCATATGAAATACCCCAAAGTCAATCCATGCTAAATAGGGTGTTTCTGTATATGCAAGTGCTTCATTCATAACTCGAAACTTGTTCAATTGAATACACATATACTGTGCGTTATCTTTGATAGGATGCATATGGCTAGGCAATACAGGAGTTTCAGGTAAGAACGATGTGTCAAGGTCAGTAGGTATCACTCGAACATTTGGAGGAAAAACCTTATCCGTATAGGCTGTATCCAAAAAGAGAAGAATCGATATACCTGTCGCTGCAAGTCGATCAAATAGGACGAAGTAGTCTGTCTCACTGCGATACGATGTAGCAGGTTTGAAAAAGGCAGTGACAAAAGTCGTCGTTTTCATTATGTATAGTGTTTACACGTTCTCAAACAAGTAAACGCAAATGTATTACCTTCGCGAAAACTCTCTTACTACAGAAGACCCAGTGTTTTATAAGTTACGAAAGGATTGTATGGTTTTTCCAGAAGACGCAATCGTTGCACGAGACTTTGCCCTTAGGGGAAACTATGAACAATCCATCATCGAATGGGCAGCTACCCTGATGGACCCTTCTAAAGTATTTGTCGATATAGGCGCACATGTTGGCACCTATTCAATGTATTTGGCAAAGTTCAGTTCAAGTGTTGTGAGTTTTGAATGTTGTCCAAAGACATTCAACTATCTTTGTGCGAACATTGCTCTACAAGAACTCAACTACAAGATCATACCCTATCGAACTGCATTAGGTAATGAAAAGGGTAGCATTCCATATTACATGCATTCTCCAAAGGATGGAGGGGGAAACAGTTGCATGCCTTTCATGGGTCGTTCGTCTCCCACCATTCAGGTTCCGATTACAACGTTGGACTCATTCCAGCTTGATAACATTGGTCTTATCAAGATGGATGTAGAAGGATTTGAAAAGAATGTTCTTGAAGGTGGTCTTGAAACTCTTAAGCGTAACGGATATCCTAAGATTCTTTTTGAATCATGGCGCGAGTCACGAGATCAGGAAGGCATTCCTGCAACAAAACTACGTAAAGAGTTGTTTGACTATGTTCGTTCGATTGGATACGATATTATTCCAGTGCGCGGATGGGACGAGATGTTTATCGCCGAACGAAACACTGACACCACTTCGATCTAGGACTTGCAAACTTCCGATTCCATTCGTCAATCGTGTATTGACTACCCATACTCATGTTACATCGACTACAAATCGGAACTAGATTGTCGACTGTAGTCTTACCGCCTTTGCTTTCTGGAATGTTATGTCCACATTGGAAATCAAAGACGTTGATTTGGTTCGTGCACCATGTCACTTTACATTTGCTATCGAACTTTTGACCGATTTTCTGAATCCATACCTGTTCGCGTAAGGCTTTAGGAATCGTTGCTTTTCGAGGACTTTTTTTAAACACATCCGACACTCTCGCATGAAACACCATACTTTCTTATACAACATACGATGTATATTGGTTCACTCGGAAAGGTGTCTCAATCCCGTGGATAGACCCCCGATTTGAGGAGATAGGGTCTAGGTGATTCGTTCGTTGCTTATACGAAGAATCTTCAACCGCAAGTGTACGTGCAAACTGTGTTCGGTCTAAGAACTCGGGTTGGAATCGTTCAGTTGTTTTCATCACTACGAGGACAGCCACTAGAAACGCAGCTGCCAGTAAAAGCCACTTCGTCATTATCTTTGTTCACGAAAAAACGAACAGCTTTCTGTCTAGAGGAAAGGATAAGTATGGACGAAGACAAAGCACTCGAAACTTTGCGAACAATGCTAGGACGCCGTGGTCTGGATACAAAGACTGAACGAGTTGTGACAGATGGCATTGAGAATGTCAACTTATATACTCTTGGAAACCAACTGGTCGTGTTCAGTCAAAAAGCCAAGGGTATGGTGGAGAGAGATGTAAACAAAATCGTCGACTTTGCAGATGGAAATGACTATACCAATGGAATCATCATTGTAGCCTTGGTTCCACCGTCTGAGAATGTATTGAAGATCATCAAGCAAATGACCAAGGATCGATTGATTCAGTTCTTCCACAAACGACAGCTTCTGTTTGATATCACCACCCACCGTGCTGCAATGCCTCATCGAATCCTTAAAGAGGAAGAGAAGACCGAAGTGTTCAAGATGTATAACATCAATACGCCTGATCAACAACTCCCATGGATTGACTCACAAGACCCGATGGTGAAATGGATTGGTGGACGACCGGGTGATGTGATTGAAGTGAATCGGCATAGTGATGTTGCGGGTGCGCAGCTATACTATCGCTATTGTGTTCCCGATGTAAATATTGCGTAAGAACAATGGATGTTTTACAAGCGAAGTATACAACCCAACTTGCTGAATATGATGCATTGACAGCACAAGCTATTCAATCGGATGACGTAACTGCGATTCCTCAAATTCGTGCGAAGAATATTCAAATCGCGGCAACACTCAATGAGATGATTACGAGTCTGACCTTTTTGAAACAGAATACAACGTCAACTGTCAAACAAGAGCGTGATGCACTGATTCAAAAGCTAGTCCAAATCCAAAACGATTATAACAGTCTCAATAAATCTAAAGATACCCTTGAAACGTTGCGCCGTATTCGTCAACAAGTAAACTATGATGCACAGTCTCAACTTCGACTCTATTTGTTGTTCTTTTTATTGTTTGCTCTCTGTATCGTGTTCTATGTAATGTTCATAGCTCAAAAGAAAGATACAACAGCTGCAAGTGCAAGTACTCCACCAATAATGGCAGCTTTGGTATAGTACATTGAGTCATCTCGAACCACTTCTTGTTTCGATATCATCTCGCCTTCGTAGACATCATGTAGCTGAGGTCCCTTTGTGCGTGCATCTGCAATCTCCTTCTGAAACTTGGCAAGTTCAGGGTTGGTTTGCTCATAGTTTTTTGCAAACTGATCGATAAAACTTGAATCATTTTGAATGTTTTGCTGTAAGGTTTTAAGGTAATCATTTAACCATTTTTCAGCCACCTCTGCTTGTTGTTTATAAGTGGACTGTCCAGTCACCTTATATTCTAACAAACTGAGTTTGTATTGTGTCAGTACACTCTCAAACTGGCTCGTCATTATCTTGTTTGTTAGTAAACAAAATGCCCGTCAGTTCTTTCCTTGAACTCAACACGCCAAGACACGTCCGCCTAACCACAGATGCCTCGGAACATACTCGTTACCTTCGTATGGCTGCTACTGTTGCACCGTATGTTCGTAACGGCGTTTCAGCTGCACCTACATTAGGGTGGAAGTCCAATGAAGTTTCTGCTTCAGCTCGTATCGCCGCTCCATTGTATGGTATTCTCAACGGTTTTCTCCCGAACCGTAATTAAGGGAAATGGGTCAATCATTATCATGTCCGCCTGGGTTTGAAAAGGGTTCGTTATTCACATGTCATGCTACATGTCCACCTCGATTCAAATACGTTCAAGAATCTGGGGGTGGAACAGGTCCACCTATCTCAAAGTGTGTACACAAACGTTACAATCAGCTGTCGTTTACATTAACCTTACTACCTCAACTTGAAGAAGGAGAAGAACCACCGTCGACCTTTGCAACTGAAAAAGGACGGGTTGAAGACGAAATCATACGAGTGGATAGTGAACTCGATGATTTGGTTGCATTGAAAGAAGTGAGTAGTCAAAAAACCAAACATGTGAATGAATATTCGCGTATTCAATCTAGCTATGTGGACTTCAAAGATACAACCGATGTTATTAATACGTTGAAAGAAGTCAAATCGAGTTTAAATACGATGCGACCTCCAACAGCTCCGTCGTCAGACCTTGAAAAAGAACGCAAAGCTATTCTATTGATTGGAACCCAAGACCTCTTCTTTATTCAGTTTTCACTCTTCCTTTTGATCTTAGTGTTTCTTTCCTATTTGACACTTCCGACAGACACTGCACATGTTTTATCATTTTTGCTCTTGTCTGTGGGTATCTCCATTGGTTTCTTTCTAACAAGATGAGTAATGGGAGGTAATCAATCCTTGTTTATGCCAAAATGCCCACTGCCTTTTGAAAGTGCAGGCAATTTCTCGTGCGTGATGTCATGTCCGACCGAGCGAGGCTATGAACGACGACCTATCAATGGAGGGTTTCAATGTGTCTACAGAAATGATCCTAAACACTCTACGACGTTGAACACGGTCTCTGCAGTCTTCTTTGAAGGGACGACTCTTCAACAACTTCAAAGCACGAATCCAACAGCGTATAGTGAGTTTCTAAAGGAAAAAGACCGATTTACAAACGAACTTGTAATCCTCGATGGAAAGATTGATAAGGATACGAAGCTTCGTGACGCATTTCAAAAACTCCAAGATGCCGAGAATGTTCGAGACCAAGTGCCTGATGCCTATCAGCAGGCTCGTTCCACGTATTATACTCTGAAAGATGGAGAGAGATGGAAAGAGGCTGAAAAGGAACGTCTTTTGAAAGCCGAAGTCAATCCAATCGTTCAAAAGATGGTCGAGACCAAGAACTCTGCAATGCGTCAATACGAGAATCAACGAAAGACGGTCGATGTAGTGAATGGGTTGAAAGACAAGGTGCTGTCGCTCAAAGATGAAGTGAAGTATGCAGCCGATACCTTCAAGGATCAGATTAGCAAAGTCGAGAATGCGATTCAGCGCGAACGTAAACTTCGTACAAATAAGCCTGACCTGAACATATGGGATTGGTTTGATTCAATCCTGAACATTCTGATTGTAGCATCGTTGTTATATGTGATGTATACGATGTATCAAAAGTATGTAGAGCGTTCGCGGTTAAGCTCGTATGGAAGTATCTAGTAGAACATCAATGGAAATCACAGACCCTCGAACTGTCTTAGACTTTCAAAAAACAACCTTTTGTGGTCATATCCGTTCGCATGTTACGAAGGTTCTCCTTCAGAACATTCAACTCGGTCACGCAGATTATGCATGTTATTGGTCGTTGGAACTTGTGTGTTCAGGACTCGTCCATACCTTGTGGATGGCACTGTTTGAAGGCGCAGCCCTTCATGTGAATCGGGCTCAACCCGCCATCTTCTTGTATTTGGCGAAAGCGTATGAAACCTATGCGCCGATTGAATCCAAGTATTCGTTGCGAGACATGACTGCCATTCGTAACAACATTGAAGTGCGTGAACTCATCTGTAAAGCCGCTGCGACCATTTCGTTCTGCCGAAAGAACAAGCTCCCTACCTTACCGACTATCAAACCTCAACACGACTTCGACCCAGTGACGATTCAAGAGTCCTTGAAAGCACCGTCTACGTTATACGGCAAACTGGTCTTGCGTCGCGATGACCCATTGACGATTGCAGTGCCTATGAACGAGTTCGTATATTGTCTTCGTCAAGATGTGCGGGATACAACACGAGCCTTGTATTGGATGGCGTGGGTGTTTGCGTATGCTCGTGAACACAAGAAACAGACCAAACAGCCGTTGATTTTTGCGAACCGTTCGGATACCTATGTGTCGGTGGCTCATGGCAATCATGTCGTGTGGAGTTTCTGGGACGCGATTCAAAAGCAAGCACAACCGGTTGCGCGACCCTACATTGAAGTCCTGTATCGAATGTATTGCTTACGATGGAGTCCTGCCGACGCAAAGTCTCGTCAGGCATTATTGACCACTGCGATTGTCTTGGTCTGTGAAGGCGTGACTTTGGACACTACACCGGTTGCAGGAGATTCGTTGGCGGTTGCAACCGTCTTGAATGGAATCCCTGCATGGTTGGATGCGATTACGCGAATGCAAAAGAGTTTTTCCAGTTAAAGACTAAATGCAACGCAAACTCTATGATGCCTTGATTGCAGGTTTGATGTTCTTTATCATTTCTCATCCGATTGTCTACAGGTTTGTAGATGGACTTTTGGGTGGACTCTTAGGACCTATTGCAAGTCCAAGTGGATGTCCTACAACCTGGGGATTGATTGTCCATGCACTCGTATTTACAGCTGCAACCTATTATGGTCTTGGTCTTTAAAACGAATCAACCGCTCCTAAACAATAAACCCTTAAATGATTCCTGAACTCTCTGCTTCTAAAGTTGCCGGCTTTATCGGTCTCCACAAATATCAAAATGCTCATGAAATTGCTTACGAACTCCTCTGTAAAGACTTGGTTGGAAAGATACGTGTAGCTGAACTAGAAAAGACATACAATCTTCGTGCCTATTCCAAGTTAGTAAATGAAGTTCTCCATGAATGGCCTATTATGGACATTGTTCAATCGGGTATCAAATCCGCTCAACACACCACCAATGTTCAATCTGTTCTCAAAGAAGTTGAATCCCAAGCTGCATTGGTGTTCGACCTTCGTAGAGACACACTTCCTCTTGAACTCAAAGCACGGTTGGTCAGTGAAGTCCGTGGTCAAGTGGCCAAACAGCGAGGAATAAACAATGAAGAGAAAATCCTAGACACTTACGAAGCTGCAAAGGATGTGAAGGTCACTGAACGAAATACCAAGACCATCAAGAAAGACTTTGGAACCTTCAAGTTGGTCGGACGATGTGATGGA
>Ga0209550_10007640_pt1 | contig 10005 bp, 10 predicted proteins | sample LauGreSuBDMM15SN_2_FD_187567 | JGI IMG/M metagenome (GOLD analysis project Ga0209550, IMG submission 187567) | Freshwater lake microbial communities from Lake Michigan, USA - Su13.BD.MM15.SN (SPAdes) (version 5) | ecosystem: Environmental > Aquatic > Freshwater > Lake | place: Lake Michigan... | reverse complement strand
GCCCAGTCGGCGGGCACTTGCCAGGACTTGTCGGTGTAGCCCTGCCGGCTGTAGGCCACGATCTCCCTGGGGTTCCACAACGCGGGGACGAACAGGTCGTCGTTTTCGCGCAGCAGGAACGGCCCTTTGCGGATGATCTTCTTGCCGTCTTCGGTTCGCGCGATGACCCCGCCGCTGTAGTGAACTGCGCCGGCTTCCACCTTCAACCGGTCCAGTCGGCCGAGGTAGTACCAAGGCAGAGTGGTGCGGCAGAACATCCCGAGAAATCCCGGCAGCGTGTCCTTGTCCTGTTTCCAGATTTCCTCGCCATGCATGCTCGAACCGAAGCGGAAGTCGCCATCCCCTTCACGGTCCGTGCGACCCCGCGCACCCAAGCTTTCCGGAACCTCCATGGGGTTCCATGAGTACCACCACGACATCGGCTGCAATCCAACAAAGTGCTCGCCGGGCGGATGTGCCCAACCCGTTCCCTCGCCCGTGACATCGAACCCTCGGTCCCGCCAGTAATGGAAAATCTGCCGCTGCGTCTCGACGTATTTTTCCGGTGTCAGGCCACCGTTCTCGGGCTTCGCATGCCAGGGGCTAAGGGGTTTTCCGCCATCGCGGTTGGCAATGAACACATCGATGTGGATCGTGTGCCCCGCCTTCAGCTCAGGAATCATCTTAATGAGCGCATCTATGCGCCGCTGCGCCAAACCGGCCGCCCATTCCTTGGGATAGACCACATTGTACATGTCATCGCCCTTCACTTGTATGCCCGCCACCAGCAGGTTTCCGCTCTCATCTTTGGCAAAACAGTCGTGAGCCACGTACTCGTCCCACAGGGGGCTGTGCCGGTACGCATCCACCATGTTGAGGTGCAGGCTGACGGTCGTGTTGTGCTTCCGGCCTTCGCGGATCAGCCATCGGAGGCTCGCGAGAGCGGTGGCATCGTGTGGACGCTTGAGACGCGGGTTGACCTCGCTCCAGGCCGGATAACCGTGGTCGTGCCCGCCCTTCTGCCAACCCACCAGGTAAATGATCTTGGGGATTCCGCGCGTCAGGTTGTCGGTCTTGCGAATGACTTCGAGCGCTTCTTCGAAGGTGCAAAAAACTTCGTGGCCTTTCCGAAAGGTAGGATCATTGGCCAAGCGCTCCACCGGCTCGCCTTCCATGCCGAGGAACAGCTTCAGCACCAACGCCTGATGGTAGTCGCGGTAGAATGGGCTCACGACCACGTCGGTGCTCGCCTTGAACTCCCGGCCGTCTCGTCGAACCACGGCCTCGACGGTGGCAACACCGCCTTCCTTGGGAATGATCTTTCCGTTCTTGAGGACAGCCACGGTGACACCGCCGCTGGCGACCTTGGTTTTGACCGTGATCGCGGCCTCGGAAATCGGCACAGACTGCTCAGCGCCGTGGGCGTCGATGGCCGTGAGGGTGAGTGCTCCGAAAAGGTTCGGCTGGGTTGTGGGCCTGAGAATCTTTGGATTCACAGAAATAACCAAGTGATCCAGCGATGCTTCCGCAGCCAGAGCGGTCGTCGCGATGACCAGAACCGACATCAGGGTTGCAGTGAGTTTCGTCCAGGTCGTCATTCTCATCGGGTTGAGTTCAAGAGTTGAAAGGGACAGAGCCAGCAGCAGACGCGGCCGACTTCGAATCGTAGCGCACAGGGTAGAGCACTGATCAGTACAGGAATCACTCAGCGGATCACCTTTGAAAATGCGGAAGCAGGCTCAGGCTAGGTGCTATCGAAGCGGGTTCGCCTACGTCTGCTTAGACCAGCGGCTTGCGGTAATGGGCATGCAAACTGGTGCCCCAGCGGAGGTAGTGACGGCAGAGGCCCACCCGGTAAAGGAAGGTCATCAGTTCGGTCCAGAATCGGCCGGGTTTGGCCGGCCTTCGGCCCAGTACGTGTTCCAAGTCTCCCTGAGTTTGAAGACTCAACCGAACTTGGACTCCTCTCAACGGATCGGCACCGAACCAAACGGGCTGCATCTGATGCTGCTCACCGAGATGCTCCAAGTCGGAGCGACGCCAATGGGTGATGTGATGGGGCGGCCACTGACACGGTTCGAGGGTCCACCAACGGTACAGCCCCTGCCCGTGCGGAACCGAAATCACCAAATGCCCGCCCGGAGCCACCAGTCGGGCCGCATCGCGGAAAAACGCCACCGGATCCGGGACGTGTTCCATGACCTCGAAGGCGGTGACCAATGAAAATTGCCGGCCCGAATGGCTTTGGGCAAAGGCTTCAGCGGTCGAGGCGTGGACATCGTGTCCCTTGGCCTGCGCCGCCGCCACGGCCTTCGGATTGAGGTCGAGGCCGTGGGTCTCAATGCCCTTGGCCCGCGCCAAATCCAGAAAACCTCCGTCGCCACATCCCAAATCCATGCAATCGCGCGAACCGGCTCGGACGGCCAAGTCGATCGCATGGAGAAACGACGGACTATCGCCCGGATAGTACCGAGCCACCTGGGTTTGCAAGTCGGTGTAGAAAGCCCCATTGCCCGGCAGCACCGGATCAAAAAACTCGAACCCGCAGGCCACACACCGGTGCTGAGTCACCCGAGACGCCCCTTGAAACGAGGCCTGCGCCTCCGGGCTGAGTGTCACGCCGAAGTAGTGCCACAAACGACCAATCTCATTGGGCGTGAGGGCATCGATCTCGGTGGTCCGCTCATGGCGGCACAGCAGGCAGGCAACGGGCTTGGCCATGATGTCGTTCAACAAAACCGCTCTAGGGTGAAGGCGTCAATGTCGCCGGTGACGTTCAACGGTGATCCTCGTGGAATCGGAAGGGCTTACCGCCGGTGATATCGGCGCTGGTGAACGACGGACACCAGTACCGTTCAATATGCGCCACCACTCGGTCGGTGCCGGTGAAGTGGTCCACCCCGGGAGGCCGTTCTGGGTTGTACATGGTGTCGGTGAGGTCGCGGATCAGCGCCACGTGTTTGCCCATGCGGACCATTTGCCGAATGGCGAAGGGACGACCCAGCACGCACATGTTGAGGTGCACACCGCACAAAATGACATGGTCGATGCCGCGCTCGGCCAACAAGTTCCAGGTTTCCTGACCATCATCGGTCAGAGCGTCTCCCGCTTCGATCCGCAGGCCCGGATGCTGACGAGTCCACGCCTCACGGATCGTGCACTTGGTACCGTTGCACGAGCAGCCCATGTCCGAATCGTCGATGGGCAACACCCCTTCGTGCGAAGCATCCGGCCAGCACCATCGGGTGCCCCAGCGTTCGGCCGTGGCCAGCGGACGGGGCGTTGCCGAAAAGCGCGCCTTGAGGGCCAATTCGCGAGCCGGGGTTCCCTGATAAAAAGCCGTCACGCTGCTGGGCGCGTGAATAATGAAAACACCCTGCTTTCGCGCCGCATCCAGCGTCCGGTTCATGGGCTCAACGAGTTCTCCCACGCGGGCCGAGGCCGACTTGCACCAATGGTCGTCCCACAGATCGCAAACGATGATGGCCGTGCGTCGCGGGTCCCAAGACTCAACACGCTCGGAGGCCGCCGGACTTTGAGACCGCAGGTGGAGTTTCATGGCAGCGGAATGGACCTGACGTCCTCCCGGCGAGGAGCACCCTGCGAAAATCAGCAGGGCCAGCCACAACCAAGCGGGTCGAATCGGTGGGAAATGCATGGAGGAAATCTTCCCGAAGTCCGGACCAATGGAAAGCATCGAGCGGCTCACCGAAGAGCGGTGCCACCCAATCGCACTAGTCGAGAATCGCTCCGAACAAAGAGAGACCCAGCCGCGATGGAGGGAGTCCCGATGACGGTCTGTTCGAGAGCCAGTTCACTGACCACGATTCCTTCGGCCTTCGACGGATCCACCACCTGCACCCGGCCCTCTTCGCTGACGCAATAAAGATGACCACCGGCGACCACTGGAGTGGCGCTGAACGAACCCTTGAGCCGCAACTGCCACAACCGCTTGCCGTCTTGAGCATCGGCGCACGTGAGGATGCCACCATCATTGAGGGTGAGGAGTCGACCGCCCACAACCACTGGGCTGGCCGTGCCCGGACGCAATTGGGCCGAACGCCAAATGGACTTCGGCTTGGCATCGCCCGCGCCTGGTTCAACCACCGTGATGCCGTTGGCCGGAATAACCAACCTGCCCTGGCTCACCACGAGCGAAGGCACGGTCGAAGCTCCCTCAGTGATGTCCCAAGCGATTTTGCCCGTCGTTGGGTCCACCGCTGTCACGCCTTGTGCCGACTGCAGCAGCACCCTGTTAGGCTGTCCGGGCGACTTGAAGACTACCGGCGAGGTCCAGTTGGCCTTCTTTGGGCGGTCTAATTTCCAGCGATTGACACCGGTGCGCGCATCGAGGCCCGCGGTGAACGATTCGCTGTCGTTCTCGACCATCGCCACCACCACACCATCGACCACCACCAACGACGACGACATGCCTAAGGAATTGCTGGCATTGGGATAATCCCGACCCAGCCCGCGGAACCACAGCAAGCGTCCGTCGAGGTCTAAGGCCACGCAGTCGTTGGACGAAAAGATCGCGTAAATCGCCTTACCATCCGAGGCCGGTGTCGGCGTGGCCGCACCGATCTTCTCGTGGGTCATGGTCCGACCGGTGGCCCAGAACTGGCGCTCCCAAAGCAATGACCCATCGGTCACCCGGAAGCACAGCACATGAAGTCGATCCTGCCGGGCGCCGCTGCCGGCCGTCACGAAGACCTTGTCGCCGAGGATGAGCGGGGACGACAACCCCCGGCCCGGTAAGGCGATGGACCAGGTCAGTGAGCTCGGTTCCATGCGCACCGGGACGCCGGTCTCGCCAGAAAGACCGTCTCCGTTGGGGCCACGGAATTGCGTCCAATCTGCGGCTCCGAGGGGAGCAATCGCCGTGAGGGCCGCTGTCAGGAGGAGGGAAAATTTCATGAATCGTGGGTTGGTCAGCGAGGTTCAGAGACGGATTCAGCGGGTGGAGACAATCGGAGTGCCCTGCTCGTCGGTGACCCGGAGTTGAAATTCCCACTCCTTGGTCCAGTCCTGCGTCTGTTCGTTCTGGGTGCATTTGACGAGGAGAATGTTCTTTCCAGCCTTCAACGACACCGGCATGCGGTACTGGTCGATCTCGGCCGAACGGTGGTACTCATCGCGACCGAAAACCAAGGTTCCATTCACCCAGATCTTCCAACCGTTTTTGCAGCCCAAACGCACTTGGGCAGTACGGGCCGAATCGCTCCAGAACTCGGCGGTGGCATAACCGGCCGCCCCCTTCAAGGACGAGATCGCCTGATTGAAATCGACCAACCCGTACTCACTGCGGGTCTCATACGGAAACCACTTCACCGACCCACTCTTACCCGCCAGCTCGGCTGTCAGGTCGAGGCGTTCTTCCGGAGGGTATACCTTGGCAAAGCCCACCTCGCCGGCGTTGTCGAAGGGGCCGATCAACTGCCACTTTGAAACCCAACCAAAGGTCTTGGCCAAATCCACCTTGTCTCCGAGGTCCAGGAGGCGTTTGGCGATGTCTTCGATTTGGTCGGCCTCCCGAGAAAACCCGAGCGCCTGACGGTACATCGTCACCGCGGTGGCCTTGGCCGCATTGGTTTGTCCGACCGCACGGGTCATGAGTTGGGCGACCGCCTCGCGCCGCAGTTCGGAACCCGGATCCTGGAGAAAATCGGGCAGCATGGCCTGAGCCCTCGACGCATCGAGCTTTTGGATCAACTCGAAAGCCAGGCGACGGCCCCGTGCATGGTGCCGGGTGTCGCGAAGGATGGCTTCGAGCGACTTCAACGAAAGCTTGGCCCCTGCGGCACTCTCGCGTTGCACCGCCGTCTCAATGGCCGCGCGCATCCAGTTCAGCGCGTAGTCATTGGCCCCATCCATGGCCACGAGCAACTCCGGGATCTGGCTGGCCTTAGCCTTGGCCACCTCGTTCCAGGCGGCTTGAGCGGCCGCATTGCCCTGCCCCTCTGGGCCGACGGCCTTGAGACGCTCGACGGACGACGCCAACTTGCGAGGCAGCGCTGCCGCCCCTGCATCGATCGCCACCGCCCCCAGCAGCCATGACGCCGCCAGCACCGAATACACCCTTGCCATAAATGAGACCCTACCCGTCACCGCAGACACGACAAGCTCGGCGGTGTTGCGAGCGGTTACGAATAGGGCATGGATCGCGATACACGCCGGGTGTTGGGTGAGACGTGGCCTGTGCGACAACTGAGGTTGCCTTCGGCCAGACACCGACCACTCCGAGCTGGAGGGCGCAGGCGGGATCACTCAGGGAATGATCCGTCTGCTGTCGGCGTTTGCGTTTGGCTTGGCTAGGCCCGAGACAACGCATTTGCGCTAACGAAAAGATTCCGGCAGCGAAAGGCGGGCGGACTTTCCTGCAGCAACACCGCACGCAACGAAGCCAATGGCGAAGCGAACCACGGACGATGAAGTTGTCGCCCCTCGGCCCTTGTCCACTCAGGGCTGGGCAAGTGAAACGACCGCGCCAATTCCTCCGCCGTCGCCGCAAGGTATGCGTCCTGAATACGCCCCACGTCCGCTGCCACGGCATCGAGCCGGCGAGGTTCTTTCTCCAACGCTATCGCAGTGGGGCATGCATAGAAGCCGTCGAGAAAGTTTGCCAGACATCGATCAAAGGAGTCACCCCCAGCCGCCAGCGCAGCCACTTCCGCCAAACTCGTAGGTCTCATATCTTTCCTTCTTCAAACAAGCCCTCCAACAAGTACTGCGCCCGCACCGGGATGCGGTGCTCAGGGTAGTATTGACCCACTAAGGCGAGGACGGCACTGGCAGAGTGAGTCGATTTTGAGTTCATCAGAGAGGGCAGATAGAGCGCCAAGAAACATCTCCCGGGTAAGGGCCGAACCGGAGTCAGACGGAGTGGTCATGGAATGTTCGTTGTTGAAACTCAAGCTGTGTTGGTGCGGTCGATGGAGGTAGATTACCGCAAATTCAGCCGTTCGGTGCAGTAACGCTCCAACTACTCATTGTATTTCATACCGTGAAATGATTTATTTCACGACATGAAGAGATTACGTCCGCGTTGGTTCGCCAAAAATCTCGAATCCGCCCTAAAAGTGCTGCCCGTGACCGTCGTCACCGGTGCGCGGCAGACCGGCAAGACCACCCTCGCTAAATCCCTGAACCCGTCCCGCGCCTACTTCACGCTGGACGACGTGGGTGTGCTCGATCAGGCCGAACGCCAGCCCGACTCACTCCTACGGAGCCGCCCCGTTACTCTCGATGAAGTGCAACGCACTCCACCGCTGCTTCTGGCCGTCAAACGCGCCGTGGACGAGGAGCGCCGTGCGGGCGACTTTCTCCTCACCGGTTCTGCCAATCTCCTGCTCATGCACCGCGTGGCAGACACGCTAGCGGGACGCGCTATCTATCTGGAACTACCACCCTTCTGCCCCGCGGAATGGCAGCAACGGAAGACCGCCCTCCAGCCGCTCGATCGGCTCTTCGCTCCCGATTTCGATATTCGCGAGTGGCCGGCCGAAACTGGCGACTGGCCGGCCTGGCTGCTGCGAGGCGGTTACCCTCCAGCGCTCGCCATCGCGAGCGACTCCGACCGCTCGCTTTGGTTTTCCGCCTATATCCAGACGTACCTGGAGCGCGATCTCCGGCAATTGAGCGCCGTCTCCAGCCTGCCGGATTTCCAACGCGTGATGGCGCTGGCCGCGCACCGCACCGGACGCCTGCTCAACCAGGCGGATGTCGCCCGCGACGCCGCGCTGACGCACCCGACCACTCATCGCTACTTGAACCTGCTGGAAACCGGCTGCCTCGTCACCCGCATCCGGCCCTATGCCACCAATCCCAATTTGGCCCTCGTGAAAACCCCCAAGCTGCTCTGGACCGACTGCGGACTCGCGGCAGCACTCGCCGGAATCAAGACACCGGCGGAGGCCACCGCCCGACCTGACTCAGGTTTCTGGTTGGAACAAGCCCTCTACCAGACCCTGCAAACGTGGCGCGCCCTCGACCCGCTCCAGCGCAGGCTCCACTTCTGGCGCGACCGCCCCGGCCACGAAGTGGACTTCATCCTCGAACAAAATGGGAAACTCGTCGCCCTGGAGATCAAGTCCGGCAGCACCGTCACCAGTTCGGATGCGTCTGGCATCCGGGCCTTTCGCGATTCGCTCAACAAGACTCAGATCCTCGTCCGCAGCGTCGTGCTGCACGCGGGCCGAGAGGGACGTCCGCTGGACACCGGCATCCTGGCGCTCCCATGGGGTTGGATGGTGCCTGCCGAATAAAAAGCGGGCAAATCAACCTCACCCAAGCACCTCCTAGGTGGGGCGATTTCTCCGAAAGCGTCACTCCGCCGAACATGACGGATAAGCGGCACTCTCCATGGTAGGCACTCTCACTCCAGAACTCCTTCCAGGTAAGGGCGCAGGATTGAAGCCCACAGAGTCAGGACTATGGACCAGGTCTCGCGCAAACTTCTGTGAATCCAATGGTGGCTTGGCTTTCTCCCCAACGGATTTGGGATGCGATCTCAACCCAGTCCTCAACCTTGAAAGGATATTTACTCCGGATCTCCTGCAGCCTGTGAGCGGCGAAACTTCCACCAAACCGCCATTTCCAGGGCGAAAACCGCTTGTGAAGTCTCCGGCCACCGGCCTTATAACCATTTTGGAGATGGCGGAACTGTTTGCATCCTCCAAACAGAACATCGTCACCACCCTTGACCCGCTAAGCATTTTCGCATAAAAATATTTTTATGAGGACCACCCTCGACCTGCCCGACCCGCTCTTTCGCGAACTCAAAGCTCGGTCTGCCCTGCGCGGTATGCTGCTCAAGGACTACGTCGCCGAAATCCTCCAGACCGGCCTCGCCCAGACCGCCGCCGCCCAAGCCGAAGCCCGCCCGCGCAGTCCCCTGCCCGTAATCCGCAAGGCCACCGGCGTCGCCCACCCCGCCCTTTCCAACCGCGAAATCGACGCCCTGCTAGTCGCCGAGGATGCCCATGGCGGCAATTGACGTCCCCGACCTCAACCTCTGGATCGCGCTCATCGACCCGGACCACGCGCACCACCCCCGCGCACGCCGCTACTGGGAACACGAGGCCGCCGCCGAAATCGCCTTTTGCCGCGTGACCATGCTGGGCCTGCTCCGCCTGCTCACCAACTCGCGCGTGATGCATGGAGCGCCCTTCAGCTCCGCCGAGGCCTGGGATACCTACCGCGCCTTCGCCGTATTACCCGAGGTCTGCTTCGTCGAAGATTCCCTCGCCGCCGAAAAACGCTTCGAACTCTGGAGCCGCGTCCCGGATTTCTCTGCCCACCGCTGGACCGACGCCTGGATCGCCGCCCTCGCCGCATCCGCCGGAGCCCGCGTCGTCTCCTTCGACTCGGATTTTACCACCTTCCCCGACCTCGATTTTCTCCACCTGCTCTCAGGACCGACACCAACCAAAAGAAGCTAGGCAGCCCCCTCTGGAGCATCGCCGACTAACTGCGCGGGGCGATGGATGCGGACGGAAACGGGGTCAGGGAACGGTTTCAGATTTTGGATGCACCAGCACCCTTTGCCCAGAACTCGGTCAAGGGCTCCGCAGCCTGAACGGGCTCTTGCCTCGGAATTGAGCGGCCGTCGCCGACACCCGCCTGAGTCAAATTCGGAGGCCGTCCCCTGACCCCGTTCCCAAAAGCACTCTACGCTGTCACCGCGAAGTCCATCGCGCGGGGGTTGTCCACGCGCTGGCTGGCATTGAGGATTTCCAAGCCCACGACGTTGCCTGCGGCGTCGTAGTCGAGGATCACACCGGGTTTGTCTTCGTCGCTTTCTTGGATGCGCGCGTCGCTGAAAAGCACGCGCAGCACGTCCACTTCGGAATCGTAGGTCACTTTCATATTTGCCAGAATTTGTTGATTTTACTCGTTCTGGAACTCGTTACGACCACCTTCGGTTGGCCCGCTTCGTTCACCATCACCCGGAGCAGGCACGGCTTTCGGTCGCAGGTCGTTTGGGATTGATAGCACACAATGCCGCCGTGTTCCGGCACAATCTGG
>Ga0209550_10007639_pt1 | contig 10007 bp, 4 predicted proteins | sample LauGreSuBDMM15SN_2_FD_187567 | JGI IMG/M metagenome (GOLD analysis project Ga0209550, IMG submission 187567) | Freshwater lake microbial communities from Lake Michigan, USA - Su13.BD.MM15.SN (SPAdes) (version 5) | ecosystem: Environmental > Aquatic > Freshwater > Lake | place: Lake Michigan, USA... | reverse complement strand
GCGGCGGCGGCGGCAACAGCTCCGGCGCGACGGCCCGCCGCCGAGTGCGACTCGCGGGCCGTCGCGCCGGAGCTGTTGCCGCCGCCGCCGCCGCGCGCGCCGCGCGCTGACGCGCCGGTCATGGTCGCGCCGCCCACGGTTGACGCCAGCGCAGGAGAGGGGATCGGCGTCGGCTTTGGAGGGCGCGCGCCTCCACCGCCTCCCTCGCCGCCACCGCTGCCGCGCCGGCGGTCGTTATTGCCCCCAGAGAAACTGCGCTCTGAGTTCCGCGCATGGGCCGATCGGCCGCCTCGAAATGAGCACGAGCATGGCGAGCGGCAGCGCCATCCCCAGTACCAGGACCAGCAGCAGGCGTTGGAAGAGGCGGCCGAGGCGGCCGAGGCGGCTGAGGCGGCAGAGGCGGCGGTGGGCCTCGAAATGGACGAGCTCCTCGTGGTCCCCGGCCTCGACGGCTCCCTCTTTGTGCTCGGCGAGGAGGGCGAGGCACACCCACTCACCGAGTATACTGTGCAGGTGAGCGCACGCCCCGGGAGGGGGGACCCGGTATGGGGGAGCCGAGGGGGGGGGGCTTGCCTTGGTTAGGGGGGACTTGCGGACTTGCGGGCTGCCTCCTCGACCTGACTCCCCGCCTTCCTCCTTTGCGTGCTCTGCCGTGCCCGGCAGGATTTGGTCGCTGAGCCCACCATCTTCTCCGAGGGCGTGCTCATAGGCTCGAAAGCAGTACGCCTCTACTCCCTCGATGCCGCCACCGGCACTCCCCACTACTTCCAGGATACGAACTCGGCCGCCTGCGCTGACGCCGCGTGTGCCGTGGAGGAGTCTCTAGGGGCCGACGGCGGGGGCGTCGGCGGTGCGTCGGTGGCGGCCGCAGAGGCGCGCCGGCGCGCCGTGGCGGAGCGCTCTCGTCGCGCGCAGCTCCTGATCTCACGAGCCGACTACAGCCTGCGGGTGCTCGACCGCCATGACGGGCGGCAGCGCTGGAACGTGACGCTCGCGCAGTTCACCATCGAGGTGGTGGGCGGGGAGATGCCCCATTTGGCCGGGGACGGCCACCGGGGCGCTCGCACGCACGCGGAGCTCTCGCGCCGTCCCGAGCTGTCGCGCCATCTCGCGCTCGAGATTCATGGCGGCCATGCCCTGTGTGCCGCGCACGCGGGCACTGGCGGCGGGGGCGGCAGCAGCAGCGGCGGCGGCGGCGGCGGACGCGGCGGAGGCGGAGGCGGTGGTGGTAGCTCCGCCGGCGGTGAGAGCGAGGGCCGCCCCGCTGGCACGGGTGCGGCTGATGGGTCGTGTGCCTGGACACGCAACTTCAGCTCGCCGCCTGTGATCTTGTATCACATCGACACGAGCGCGGGCCTTCAGCAGCGGTTCAACTTTGCGCCGCGCCTACGCGCCATCCCGCGCCTCGCCATGAACACTCAGGAGCACGCCGGCGCCGTCCCAAGCGCTCTGGACAGCGCTTGGGAAGACGATGGGACTGCCGCGGGCGCCGTCCGAGTCGCGCTCAGCACCTCCCTGGCCCAGGGCACCGTCTTCGGCCTCGAGGCGCCCGATGTGCTCCAACTGACGCTCCCCGACCCCCCCCACACCTCGGGCTGGCTCGAGGGGGGGGGCGGTGAGGGGGGGAGAGGTGAGAGCGCCGGCGCCGACGACGTCGATGCGACTTCACTCGCGCTCGGGACGGCGCTCCCGTCCGCTCAAGATCCAATCTCGATGCGAGATCCAATCTCGATGCGAGATCCAATCTCGCTGCTCTCGCCGCACGACGCGATGGCCATGGCGCTTGCCGAGCAACGCTGGTCACCGCTGCTCCCCCTGATGCCGTACCTGTCGTCGCTCCGGCGCGTCGAGTACCTCGCACTGCCCGCTGGCGTCACCACGAGCGCGGACGGCGCAGCAGTAGCGCCCTTTGCGGGTGGTGCTTTCGCGGGTGGGGTCGCCGCTGCTCCTCCTGATGCCGTACCCGTCGACGCGCCTTCGCCGCGGGGCTCGGTGCCGTCGAGCGCAGAGCTGGGCGCGACCCTGCTGATGGATGCGTCTTCGTCGGAGATCCTTCGCGCCGTCCGGCATCGCCTCGTGCATTATGTACGCCAGCATCGGCTCACCACCTTCCTAATTGGTCTCACGGGCCTCGCGCTGCTTGCCTGGGGCCAGCGCAGGCGAGCCCATCGCCGACACACCGCGCAGAGTCGGCGCGCGAGCCGGCGGTCTAGTGAGCCCATCGAGGCCGATGAGCAGCTCGACGAGCTCGAGGGTGAGGACGAGGACGAGGCTGAGGCGCCCTTGTTCCCGTTGCCGGGCGGCGCTGCCCGCGGTACCCGTCACATCCCCCGCTCGCCATCGCCGCCCGAGTCGGCGCTCGCTCTGGCAGCAGCCTTCTCGTCTGCCAGCAGTGGCGCCGCGTCCGAGGCGCCCACCGTGCGCACCACGCTCACCTCGACGCTCACCGTACCCGTGGCGCTCGGGCCGGCGCTCCGCATCTCGATGGGCGCTGGCGGCTTCAGCCCCCTCGGCACGCCGTCCCCCCCCTCGCCCTCCTCGCCGCACTCGTCCTCGTCACCGGCCGCGTCGCAGCCGCACTCATCCCCAGATACGCCCACGCTGCAGCCGAGCGGCGGCGCGTCGGCGACGGCGCTCGGGACGGCGCTCGTGACGGCACCCGGGACGGCGCTCGGGCCGGCGCTCGGGCCGGCGCTCGGGCCGGCGCTCCCTTCGCGCTACACGCAGGAGTTTATCCAGGGGCCACGGCTGGGCAAGGGCGGCTTTGGGCGCGTCTACCGCGCGCGCCACGTGCTCGACGGCTTCGAGTACGCGGTCAAGAAGGTGCTGCTGACTGGCTCGCAGCGCGAGCAAGAGCGTGCCGTGCGCGAGGCGACATGCCTCGCGAAGCTGGACCACCCTAACGTGGTGCGCTACTATCAGGTGTGGAAGGAGGAGCTCGAGCGCGACGACGACGACGCGCTGGCCGAGTTTGACGACTCGGAGGAGGAGGAGGAGGAGGGATCGACATCGGCGATGACCGAGGAGGACTCAGCCAACGGATCGCGCCGCTCGCGTGCGCGTGGCTGGCGCTCGCACGGCGGCAGCTCGGTCGACGACTCCTCGAGCATCGCGGGCGGCGCGCTGCCGGGCGAGCATGGACCGCTTGCGGTGCTGCATATCCAGATGCAGCTGTGCGAGCTCACGATGCGAGATTACCTGCGCGAGCCTGGACGCGAGACAACCCTCGAAGGCGCGCCCAACCGGTCGTACCTGCTCCAGCTCTTTGCGGGGCTCCAGCACATCCACCGGCAGAGCCTGATCCATCGCGACCTGACGCCCGCGAACGTGTTCATCACGTACGACCGTAAGACTATCAAGATTGGTGACTTCGGTCTCTCGAGAGAGATGACGGCCGATGCGCTCACGATGCAGGCCTCGACCGCCGCGGACCTCGATAAGCTCGGCTCGCCCCCGATCGAGCACACGCTCTCCCTCAACCGGCGAGCACGGCGCGAGCTCAGCTATGGCGGGGGGGGCTCGGTGACGCGTGGCGTGGGCACTACCTTCTACATGTCCCCAGAGCAACGAGCGTGCCTGCCCTATGACCACACCGTCGACATCTACTCAGCAGGCGTCATCCTCCTCGAGCTGTGCCATCCGTTCTCGACGGATATGGAACGCTTCATCGTCCTCTCCAACCTGCAGCGGCACGTGCTGCCCAAGCCCATGAACGGCACGCCCGCAGGCGAGCTCATCCAGAAGATGACGCACGAACTACCAAGCCAGCGACCCTCGGTCGACGCGCTGCTAACCTCTCCTCTCCTCGCGGCGCACGGGCACATTTGCGTCTCGGTGCGCCGGAAGGAGATGTACGAGGTGATGCAGACGATCCAGGAGACCATCGAGCGGGTCGTGCGTGTCTCCTCCTTCAACTGGAGCGACGCCCAACACGGCGCTTCGGCCGCTGCGAGCTGCGAGCCGTCCGCCGCAAGCAAGCCGTTGCGTGAGGATCTCGTCGAGCTCGAGTATATGGTGGAGCGGCCGCCCTCGCCTCCCAGCACCATCTCCGCCGCCGCATCTGCGGACAGGGAGGGTGGGGGGCTCGAGACGCTCGGTACGGCGCTCGAGACGTTACGCAGCGACCTGCATCGGCTCTCTGGCGTGGTGCGCGTCACCGGCGCCGCCTTTTCGCAGCTGCAGTCGTCGCCCAAGGCAACGCCCGCGAGTTCTCACCAAGGCAGCAATGGCCACGGCGGCGCCGCCCATGGCGCACAGACGAGCGGCAAGAGCCCCCGCGCCGTCAGCGGCGCCATTGCGAGCGGCAAGTCATTGCCGCTCACCGTCGCGACGAGCGGCAAGACGCCCTCGCCAGTGGACCTGCCTCCCTCGCCACCGGCCCCACCGACGCCGCAGGGATCGCTGCGCGTGCTTGTCGGGGTGAGACCCGAAGATATGGCGCTTCCACCCTCGATGAGCCCGCGCGCCGAGATGGGCGCCGAAGCGCCGAGTTGGGCGTCATCAGACGGGCGACAGACGAAGCTCCTCTCGGCGGGGACGCGCTCTCCTGAGCGTTCTCTCCTCGCATCGCGTCCCAAGCGCGCGTCGCAGGCTGGTGGCAAGGGGCTGTACAATAATCTCCAGGGATCGCAGCGCAAGGCCTCCTCCTCCTCTGCCCTCCAGGCAAGCGCCACCACTCGAGGGCGCTCGCCGAATGGCTCGCCGTCCTCTACCACGGGCTCGACGTCACTCGACAGCGGCTGGCTCGGCTATCAGCACGCGATGGCCGACTGGGAGGCCGAGTTAGAGGATACAGGGGGGGCGGTTGATGATGATGGCGACGAGGATGTTGGCGACGAGGACGAGGACGACGAGGACGAGGACGATGCTCCGGTCTCGGGCTTGGGCATGCATCCAAAATGTCCAAAGCCTGCACTGCTGGGAGTGCCGCTCCAGCGGGGCAAGAGCTGCCCTCCGACGCCCGAATACATACCATCTGCGCCATGGACGGCCGAGGCGGACGTCGAGAAGCTCCTGCAGCGGCGTGCCCAGATTGGCGGGAAGCCCTTGCCGCTTCCTACCCCCATTGGTGGCCTCTCCGGGTCTCAGTGGCAGCCGCCCATCGGCAGGGACTCGGAGCAGCTGGGGCAGCCGGCGCAGCTGGGGCAGCTGGGTCGGCCGGAGCAGCTGGGCACGCGGCCGCCGCCGCAGCGGCCAAACGCCAAATTCCTTCGCGGCCCGCCTCGCGGCCCGCCGGTCGTGCGACGCGTGCACTCGTTTGGGGAGCTCGAGGACGAGATCAGCCCCCGCGCCCGGCCATAAGTAAGTAAGTAACACGCACGCCGCTGTCCGCGGGGTCTTGCGTAGGGATCTTGGCTCGTGAGCTCCGCCTGGCTTCCGTTCCTGTACAATCTGATCGACGCTTCGCTTCATCTGATCGAATGGCTGTATATGCCCGATATGGCGCATGCGAACGGGAGAACGTGACGCCCGTCGCCGGTCTAACCGTCTCGCGTCTGGCTGTACTTGACAATAATGTGTGCCGAGGTGGACGGCTCTCGCGGTCTCGCTCCTCTTTTTCCTCATCCTGTGAGTGTCGGACAGGGACACACAGCTCACACACTGGCATGATCGTTGGGATCTCTGCTCTCTCTCCTTACTGTGACTCCTCTCGCACGACACCTGCTCCGCTACCATCAACCATGTCCTTGTCCCGGCAGTACCTAGGTCGGGAGGCTCCTCCGGTTCAGGAACTTCCGAAGAGAAGTTGCGGAAAGCACAATTTTCCGGAAGAAGATGCGACACACCCTGAGGGATCTGCCCTGCGACGTTCACGTCTGCATCTTGGCCAAGCTGCCCGGTCCCAGTGCCCTCGGACCGGTAGCCCTCTCCTGCATTGCGCTCTCCGTCGCCTCGCGCTCCGACGATCTCTGGCGCTTCTGGCTGGAGCAGCATTACCACGCAGCCATCTCCAATGTTTTTGATGGCGTCTGCCCGCTGCCTGTGCTGCGCACGTCGTTCCGGGATCTGTATCTCACCTTTAGCACCGCATGGATGAGCCACGCCCGCGCCATGGGTAAGACCATTCTCGAGATTGAAGGGGTGGCATACGATGTCACCGACTACATTCCTCACCATCCAGGCGAGCCGGAGCTGCTCCTGGCAGCCGGGGGCACGGACGCCACCGACGTGTTTGCTGCCATTGGGCACACGGCGAACGCGCGAAAAATATTGGCCACGTTCTCGCTGGGCCCGACCCACGAGCTCGTACCGCCTCTTGGCCCCGCCCAAGGCGGGCGGCCGCGCGCGTCAGCGTCGCCCACGGTGCGAGCGGTCTTGGGCAATGTGCTGCTCAGGCTCCGTAGTGCCGAGGGGCGCGGGCGCTTACGCGAGCTCGCGCGCACCGTGCTCTCGGCGCTCTTCCACGACCTGACGGAAGGGCGCCCCGACTGCCGCCGCTATGCGCCCGCCGTTCTCCGATTGGCTGCGTCGCGCCTGTTTGTGGCGGAGAGCACATTCGTGAGAGAGCACCTCAGTCGCACCGCGTTGAGCGCGGAGGCGAGCTCGACTCGAGTAGGTCACAGGTAAGGTGACACCAGACCCCATCAGCTCTCAGGTCAGAATGTTCTTTTAGTTCAATCTTGAAAAATGCTTCCCAAACTCACGACAGTAGCTCATAAAGCCTCCCGGACACCCGTCCCCAACCGCCTCCCGTTAGCCCCCCGGCGCGGCGTCAGCTGTACACTGTTACAGCTGAACGCGTGCCCTCTCCACATCACCTCTCGTGCGGCTCGAGCTCGGGGCAGCCGCCCGCCGCCGCGTCTTCGGAGGCGAAGGCGGCCATGAAGAGCTTGGCCGCCGCTGGGAAGGGCGCGCGTCCATCCAACTTGCACGCGCCCAAGTAGTTATGACTGAAGAGGCAGTGGGAGTCGATCGTCTTAATCCGCTCGGCCGTCCAAGTGCAGAGCATGCCGTCCGGCGCCACACCCGCTGGGCACTTGCCACCAGTAGGCAACGAGTACCACTCCCCGACCTCGGGATTGTGGACGCACTGGCCGCCGGCGGGGGCTCCCATCCCGAGGGCGGCCTCGTGTCCCACCCAGAAGTCGTTGCGCCCTAGGCACGTGGAGGGGTAGCCGTTGCAGTTGAGGTACTGGCCAAAGCGCGGCGTATAGGTGACGATCCATTTGGTGATCCATTGATAGTCCTCTCCCTGCTGCTTGGACGAGTTCGTGATCAGGTCCTCGCACACGAAGAAGACATCCCCCAGAGCATCTCCATGGTCCTGGCCAGAGATGTTGAAGTTCTCGTGCGGGTGGAAGATGTATGACGTCATGTTGATGGCTCTCGGGATCGGCTCACCGTCGGAGCAGTTCGGTGGATGTACGAAAGGGCCCTCGTCGAATCCCATCCAAGGTTCTGTCACTTCGGCGCCGGGTGCCCAGGTGCCAGCTTCGAACGCGAAGACGATCTCGTAGGCAGTCTCCTTGCCAGAGGAGGAGTCCGTGATGGTGACGTTCTCCTCGAAGACCACCGGCACGCTGTCGCCGGTCACCTTGAGTAGCAACGATACTTGTGGGACCTCACTCTTCAAAGACCACCGATGCACCACTCTGCCGTCGGGGAGCGCCTCGTCGCCGTCGTATCTGGCGTATGCGAGCCAGCTGAACAGGTCGTTGTACGGCGCGGTGCTCTGGGGATACTTTATGCCGGTTAACTCAATGAATGTCCCATTCATCGTTACCCAGCTCGATGTATTGAGCCACTCTAATGGTGTGCCGACAAAAGCCAGCGGTGCAAATGGGAGCTTGGAACCTTGGGACGAATACTGGCGCTTGAGCACATTGTTTGACGACAATAAAATCGAAGACGGAGGAAAAGATAAGCCATTGCTCTTTACGGTCTCGTTGACAACCGTGTGCCAAGCACTAGGGATGGCAGGCTTTGGCGGGTCGCTCAGACTCAGTGGGCTCCGTGGTTGCGCTGCTACGGCGGCGACGGCCTTGGAGCGGTGTGCACGTACAATCGAATCGATAGCAAACGCCTGAAGTTGGCTTGCGGTGTCGTGGCGGATTCCCGCAGCATTGACAATCGCGAGCGCCAACATCTCGCGCCTCGGGAGAGCCGGAGAAAAAAGCAAGCGCCGGCCTGCATTCCATGCCTAAGTGAACGTTAACACGAGACACGACTGTTACCGTATCTGCAGACACGGACATAGATCTACAGAAACAAAGACGAACATAGTTCCCTCCACCGCAACTACTCTGCTGCAAGCTGGTCCATGTCTCGACACGCCTTCTTGTTGTTCAAAAGCTTGCGCCGCTTCTTGGGCTCGGCTAGGGGCTCAGCAGCCGCCGCAGGCATGTTCTCGTCCACCGCCGCGTCTTCAGGCGCAGGCGGACATGCAGGCGGAGCATCTTGTGGCAGCGGCACCGTGTTGGTCTCTTGCGTCATCGCTTCTTGCGGCGGCGAGGCGCTCGGTGCACTTAGCGCCTCCATGATCACCTCTGCCCGCTGCTCGACCTTTATCATCACCGCCGGCGCCTCCGCTGTCGGTGCGGGCACCCCCGCTGTCGGTGCGGGCACCCCCGCACCAGACGGCCTGGGATTGCGCCGGACCGCCACGTTGACCGTAGAGGAGCGCATGGCGGCGTCGTTGTACGAGGGTCGCGCGGCGGCTGCAGCGAGGCGGCGTGCACGCTCTCCCTCCTCCCTTGCCGCCTCCTCCCTCGCCGCCGCCTCCTCTCCCCCCGCCGCCTCCTCCCTCGCCGCCGCCTCCTCCCTCGCCGCCTCCACCGCCCTCGCCTCCTCCGCATCCTTGGCCGTCTCTGCAGCTATAGCCTCCGCCGCTGCTGCCTCCGCCGCCGCTGCCTCCTTCGCTGCTGCCTCCGTCGCTGCTGCCTCCGCCGCCGTTGCCTCCGCCGCCGTTGCCTCCGCCATGGTTGCCTCTGCTGCTGCAGCCTCCGCACTCAGCACTCCTGCCTTGGCTGCCTGCGTCGCCGCCTGCGCCGCTGCTGCTGCTTCCGCTGCCTCCGCCGCTGCGGCCGCCTCCGCCGCTGCGGCCGCCTCCACCGCTGCCAACGGTTCTGCAGCTCGTGTCGGCTGTGTAACAGCCATCGTCTTCGTGGTCGCAGGCTCGACAGCTGGGACACCCCTCAGCATGCAAGTGCTCACCACGGCGCCGTCTCCCCACATCGTCTTCGCGGTCGCTGGCTCGACAGCTGGCGCTTCCTCTGCCGTCGTTTCGTCGTCGTCCTCGTCACCGTGCATGGACACGAGCAGAACCTCATCGGCGGCGCTGTCCCCGTCGCCAGCCGACGATCCCGGGACCTCTTCCACAGCCGACGAGCTCGGGACCTCTTCCACCTTCACCGTCGGTGTTGCAGCCGGCTCGGGTTGCGCCGTGTCGGCTTCTGCAACCATCATCTTGTCCTCGGCCGCCACCAGCTCCTCCTGACCCTCAGCCACCATCATCTTGTCCTCGGTCCCCACCATGGCCTCCTCAGACGCTATCCCCTCCTCCGAGATCGTCATCTCCTCCGAGACCGCCATCTCCTCCGAGATCGTCACCTCCTCCGAGATCACCATCTCCTCCTCCTCCTGGAACGGCTCAAGTCGCACCGTGGGCCGAGGGCACCCATCCGGCACGCCTGCCGTCTCGGGTACCCTGCATGCATCGGCCAGATCGGCCACCGCGGAGGCGGCCGACGCAGGGGACTCATCCGCGTCTGACGCCTCGATGGCCGATGCCGGCGCCATCGACCCGAGGCGCAGGTAGCCTGTACGTCGTCGTTTGGTGACCACCAGCGCAGAGCTCTCTGCGCAAAAGACGGTCTCCAACGGTGGCAACAGCGGCGGCGCCGTTGGGACGCCTGGGCTGCTGTCGCTGTCATGCATGCGCGGTCGCAGCGTTGGCAGTGGCGGTGGCGTTGGTGGCGGTGGCGGCGTTGGCGGTGGCGGCGTTGGTGGCGGTGGCGGTGGAGGCGTCGGCTGGGCCGCCGGTGGCGGTGATGTGGGCGCCGCCGGTG
>Ga0209550_10007638_pt1 | contig 10008 bp, 10 predicted proteins | sample LauGreSuBDMM15SN_2_FD_187567 | JGI IMG/M metagenome (GOLD analysis project Ga0209550, IMG submission 187567) | Freshwater lake microbial communities from Lake Michigan, USA - Su13.BD.MM15.SN (SPAdes) (version 5) | ecosystem: Environmental > Aquatic > Freshwater > Lake | place: Lake Michigan... | reverse complement strand
GTTTAATGCTCTTAACGATTGTGTTTAGCAGTTGTAGCGAAAAAATAGATCTTATTGGTAATTTTCAAGAGACCGCTGTAATTTATGGCCTTCTAAATCAAGCAGATACCCTACACTATATTAAAATTACACGTGCATTTATTGGTCCTGGAGATGCCATGCAAATTGCACAAATCGCTGATTCAAGCTATTTTGATCAAGTTGATGCTACCATATCTGAGAAATTAAATGGCATTACAATACGCACTTGGCAATTAAAAGACACCCTTATTCAGGACAAAAATACGAATGGCGTTTTCTATGGTCCAATTCAAAAAGTATACTATTTTAAAACGTTAGCAACGGATGCAAATGAGGGACAAGTAATCTCACAAATCCCCAGCCAAACATCTTTAAATAAAAATGCAATCTATTCTTTAAACGTTATTCTTAATAATGGTGAGTTTGAAGTAAATGGAGAGACAATTTTAGCAAGTGGCTTAACAACCACATCATCCTCGCAGAATTTTACATTCAAATTTTCAGATAATCCAGGAGAATATGTTTCCACATCTGTCGCTGCTTCAAGTACAGGAAATTGCTTTGTTGTGAATACAAAATTAGAAATCGAATACAATGAGTATATTGGAAACAATAAAACCCTAAAATCATTTGATTGGAACCTCGGTGAGGTGGATGTGGAACCAAATTCAAGTAAATCTTTCATTGCACTAGGCGAAACGTTTTACAACTTAGTAAAATCAAAAGTGGTAATTGACCCACTTATAACCCGGAGAACATTTAATGGCATTCGTATTACTTTAACAGGAGGTGCTGAAGAACTCTACAACTATATGGTAGTGAACAAGCCAAGCAGTAGCCTTGCACAAACAAAACCATCATACACAAACTTAAGCGTTACAAATGGTAAACGCGTTATTGGAATATTTTCATCCCGACAAACAATTACTGCATACAAACCATTCTTTGTAGGTGCAGGTCAAGCTTATCTTCGCGCTATTGATAAAAAAAGCACAAAAGAACTTTGTAGTGGTCCAATAACAGGATTACTCTTATTTTGCTCCGATCATCCCGGTGACAATGTTTTAAATTTAGAAGAGCCGTTCGCTTGTCCATAATGACTTGCCACTTTATTTAGAATATTAGGTAAATTTATCTTCATGACTGAACGTACCACTTTTTTTGTTGACGTTGTCCTTCCTGTGCCAATTGCGCAAGCCTTTACATATCGCGTTCCTACTGAGCTAAATGAGCAAATTTGCTTTGGAATTCGGGTTATCGTTCCCTTTGGAAAAAATAAGCGATTAACAGGGATTATAACGAAAATTCATGAAATCGCACCTATTAATTATCAAGCAAAATACCTGGAATTACTTCTGGATCAATCTCCAATCATAACAGAAAAACAATTCTTTTTGTGGAATTGGATTTCAAGCTATTATCTAGCACCTATCGGAGATGTAATGAATGCTGCACTACCTGCCAATTTTAAACTGGCAAGTGAAACTAAAATAGTCATACATCCGGATTATGACCCTAATCTCGACGGACTATCTGAAAAAGAATTAACCATCGTGACAATCGTAGAAGAGAGAGAATCAATAGATCTTAAAGAATTATCAGATATCGTAGAAATAAAATATATTCAACCCATCATAAAACGATTAATTGAAAAAAGAATCATTGCAACACAAGAAGAGATTAACCAACGATATTCGCCCAAAACCATTACTTGCCTAGAATTAACTGAACTATTTTCAAATGATGAGGCTTTAAATAGCTTAGTTCAAAAATTGGAAAATAAAGCAAATGGAAAAAGTCAACAAAATGCTTTATTAATGGTAATTAAAATGGCAATGGAGCTGGGCGGAATAACGCAGCCTGTTCCTAAAAATCAACTAATTAAAAATGAAGTAAGCACCTCGGCACTCCATACGCTAGAGAAAAAAGGGGTGCTAAAAAGCAGCAAAATGACAATAGATCGACTTGTTTCAACTAACAAGGATCAACTTGCTTTCAAGCCCTTGTCAATAAATCAAACACGTTGTTTAACTGAAATAGAAGATTCATTCCAAAATAAAGCCATCACATTGTTGCACGGTATTACAGGATCCGGAAAAACAGAAATATACGTTCAACTCATCCAATCGTATTTGGATATGGGAAAACAAGTGCTCTATTTATTGCCAGAAATTGCCCTAACAACGCAACTAATTCAACGATTGTCCATCTATTTTGGGAAACAAATTGGCGTTTATCACTCCAAGTTTAATCAAAATGAAAGAGTAGAAATATGGAATAAAGTACTGACAAATGATAACGAAGAATTTAGGCTCGTAATTGGTGCGAGATCGGCAGTATTTTTACCTTTTCAAAATTTAGGACTCATCATTGTAGATGAAGAGCATGAAACATCCTTTAAGCAGCATGATCCATCGCCAAGGTATAATGCAAGAGATACTGCTCTTATCTTGGCACATAGCCATAAAGCGAAAACCCTTTTGGGCTCAGCTACACCAAGTTTTGAAAGCTATTTTAATGCAAAACAAGGAAAATATAGCTTAGTAGAATTAATGGAACGCTTCCGAGGTGTTGAACTGCCAGAAGTTGTTTGTTCTGATATGAAAAGTGAATACAAACGAAAGACGGTAAACACTAATTTTTCCGCTCTCTTATTAGAAGAAATTAATTTGACATTAAAGAGAAATGAACAGATTATTCTTTTTCAAAATCGTAGAGGATATACCCCTCGTTGGTCCTGTGAAGTTTGTACTTGGTCACCAAAATGCACCAATTGTGATGTAACGCTAACCTATCACAAATTTGGGAATGTTTTAAAATGTCACTATTGCAGCTTCGTTATCCCACCAATGGGTTCTTGTCGTGCCTGTGGAAGCAATCGTTTAAAAATGATTGGTTTTGGAACTGAAAAAATTGAGGATGACTTAGCGATTCACTTTCCGGCTGCCGTTATCAAAAGAATGGATTTAGATACGACTCGATCTAAAAATGCATATTCAGAAATAATAAATGATTTTGAAAACAGAAAGATAGACGTGTTAATTGGTACCCAAATGTTATCTAAAGGATTAGACTTTGATAACGTTACACTCGTTGGTATAATGGATGCCGATATGCTTCTAAATCGCCCTGACTTTCGGGCGTTTGAAAGGTCTTTTCAACTGATGACTCAGGTAGCGGGGAGAGCCGGAAGAAAAGAAAAAAAAGGAAAAGTAATTATTCAAACTGGGCAAGTTGATCATTGGGTCATTAAAAAAGTAATGCATCATGATTTTATTGAATTCTATAATCAAGAAATCATTGAGCGAGAAAACTTTTACTATCCCCCTTATTATAAGATGATTGTTTTAACCCTCAAACATAGCGAAGAACCTTTATTAAATATAGCTGCAATTGAATTAGCGAATTCCTTGAGAACTAGTTTTAAGGAAAGGGTATTAGGGCCAGAATTTCCAATTATAAAAAAAATTCAAACATTATATTTGAAAGAAATAAAGATCAAATACGAAAAAAGCCTTTCTGACATAAAAGTAAAAGAGCGCATACAAGCGCTCTTAACTGAATTCTATTCAAAATCACAGAACAAAAGTGTTCGGGTGGTAATTGATGTCGATCCTATTTAACCTAAATACTCCTGAAGCATCTTGTTCTTGGATGTATGTTTCAATCGACGAATCGCCTTTTCTTTAATCTGACGAACCCGTTCACGTGTTAATTCAAACCGGTCTCCTATTTCCTCAAGAGACAATGGCGCTTTTCCTTCAAGGCCAAAAAACATTGAAATAACTTCACTCTCACGTGGTGTCAAAGTTGTTAATGAGCGACGAATATCGCTTCTTAATGATTCTAAAACTAAATTACTTTCGGGACTAGGTAATGAATCCCCCATTAACACATCATACATATTAGAAGATGATTCGTCACTTTCAATTAGTGGTGCATCCATTGAAATATGACGGCCATTTTGTGCCAAAGACTGCTTTATTTCATCTGTACTGCAACTCAAAAATTCTGCTAACTCTTCAGCTGAAGGCGGACGTTCAAATTTTTGTTCTAATTCAGAAAATGCGCGATTTATTTTATTGATATTACCAATTTTATTGAGAGGTAAACGGACAATCCGAGCCTGCTCGGCAAGTGCCTGCAGAATAGACTGCCTAATCCACCAAACAGCATATGAGATAAATTTAAAGCCACGAGTCTCATCAAAACGCTCCGCAGCTTTAATTAAACCCAAATTACCTTCGTTGATTAAATCTGGCAAGGCTAATCCTTGATTTTGGTATTGCTTAGAAACCGAAACAACGAATCGTAAATTAGCTTTTGTCAATCTCTCAAGTGCTAAGCGATCCCCTGCCCTGATTTTTCTTGCTAATTCTACCTCCTCATCTGCCGAAATAAGATCCATTCGACCAATTTCTTGTAAATACTTGTCAAGAGAAGCTGTTTCCCTATTGGTAACCTGTTTAGCGATTTTTAATTGCCTCATAATTTTTATAATTGTTTATTAAAGTGAATACCTTAACGAAAGAAAATCAATAAGGTTAGGCTATTAATGAAAAAAACCTAAAAAGATTACACAAAGATGAAAATTAAGCTTGTTTAAGAGATAATAACTGGCTAATCAACGAGGATTTGGCTAATAACCTAGTTTATTACGTACCCTGGACAAAACAACTTGAGCCGTTTTTCTTGCCTTTTCTGCCCCCTGAGCTAAGATAAGATTCAATTCTTTTTCGTGCGACATAAAATATGTATACTTTTCACGTTCTTGATGAAATCTTGTTATTATTGCATCAAATAATGCTTGCTTAGCATGACCATAGCCGAAGCCACCAGCCAGATAATTACGATGCATAATTGAAACTTCCTCCTTAGAGGCGATTAACGAATATAAGCTGTAAATAGAACACTTAGAAGGGTCTTTGGGCGCTTCAAGAGGAGTACTATCAGAAGAAATAGACATAACTTGTTTTTTCAACTCTTTCTCTGAGGCAAAGATATCGATGAAATTATTTCTTGATTTACTCATTTTCTGCCCGTCAGTGCCTGGAATTAGCATTGTACTTTCACTAACCCTTTCAGAGGGAATGATAAAGGTGTCTCCCATCTTTAAATTAAAACGCATTGCAACATCGCGCGTCATCTCAAGATGCTGTAATTGATCTTTACCAACAGGTACAATGTTCGCATCATACAACAATATATCAGCGGCCATTAAAATTGGATAGGTAAAAAGTCCCCCATTTACATCTTCCAAACGATCTGATTTATCTTTAAAGCTATGTGCCAAGGTAAGTCGCTGGTATGGATAGAATGCCAAAAGATACCACATTAATTCAGTTACTTCCGGGACATCACTTTGCCTGTAAAAAGTTGCTTTATCGGCATCTAAACCGCATGCTAACCAAGTGGCCGCAGTAGATAAAGTATTTCTTTCTAATTCTTCAGCAGACTTTATCTGAGTGAGTGAATGGAGATTCGCAATAAAAAAAAACGCATCATTATCTGGCTCATTGGATAAAGCTATCGCAGGTAGTATGGCGCCAAGAATATTACCTAAATGAGGTGTACCTGTACTTTGTATTCCTGTTAAAATTCTTGCCATTAGTGACTGTTTTTAACAAAAATAATTAAAAGCAGGCAAAGCAGAGATGTAATTTATGTTGTTAATTCACTAAATTTGAAAATGAAATACATTTATGGTAGTATTGCGAACCTGTGGAAATTTTACATAGCTATTATTTTTAGCATTTTTGCGATTCTTTTTTATCCTTTTTTGTACATTTTACTTTTGAATAAGAAGTGGAAAAAAATAAGTTTTAAATTCTTTATCGTTTGGAGTTGGTGCATGCGAATAGCCTGTTTCTACCGCGTCAAAAAAGTTATCTATTCCAAAATTCATACTGGCCCCTACATTATTGTATCGAATCACGTTTCTTACTTAGATATCTTTTTGATGTATTCAATACTTCCTAAATCCCCATTTGTCTTCTTGGGAAAAAGTGAAATTCTTTCCTACCCCATTATAAGAACCTATTTTAAAAATCTAAATATCCCAGTTTATAGAAATAATAAATCAAAAGCTGGACAAGCGTATTCGGAATCATTGAAATCTGTTAATAATGGATGGTCACTTGTGATTTTTCCTGAGGGAACAATACCAGACAATGACGCACCAAAAATGCTGCCTTTTAAAAATGGGGCATTTAAATTAGCAAAAGCTTTAAACATTCCAATTTTACCGCTAACGTTTGAGAATAATCATAAATTATTTTCAGATCCAACTAACATTTGGGGGCCAGCAAGACCTGGATTGTCAATTGTGCATATTCACGACTTTATTCCAGCCGATATAATTCAAAAAAAGGAAGTGACCGAAATTAGTGAGATGTGTTTTGAAATTATTTCCAAACCTTTAAAAGAAAAGCATCCAGAACTTTATTAATTTTGTAGTATGAAAATTGACAACGAATTAATTGACCATCTATCCTATCTTGCTAAAATTAAATTCGAAGGGGAAGATAAAGAGGCGATAAAAGCAGACATGATCAAAATAATTGATTTTATGCAAACCCTTAGCGAGGTGAATACAGATAATGTTGAACCTTTGATTTTCATGACAGAAGAATTTGATCGTTTACGCGATGATATAACTCAAATAAGTATTTCTCAGGAAGAAGCCCTTAAAAATGCACCAAAAAAAGACAGTGATTATTTTCGAATCCCAAAAGTTTTAGACAAATAGTCTACTGAACATAATCTTGCTTTTGCACCAACATATATTGGTCATTATCTAATTTAATGTATCCGTATTCATAGCAAAAATAATAATTATACCCTTTTTGAGTCTTATACAAATTAGTGAAGTAATGAAAATTAAATCCTTCCTCCGCTAAACTAATCCCGTTTAATGTTTTTTTACCATTCGGATTTAATTTATAGAGGATTCTGCGATTTTTACGAAGTATTCTATTTACTCTTCTCACGATTGAATTAGCATCTTCATTTAAGCGATTATTAAACGAATTGCGGCAATAGTCTCCACAAAACTTTTGGTCCTTCCGTCCCGAAAGTTTATTGCAACATTCCAAACAAGTGCGAAGCTCCATACGAATAGCTATTTGTTATAAGATTTTGAATAAAACAACTACCTAACGAAAAAAGGTGATTAAAATTCTAGATTAAAAAAGAATGTATTAATCTTACACTTATTGAATACTAATTTTCATGCCGTCTTCAACAATGGTTGTATTTGGAAATATGGCGGAGGCCTCAGACAAGTGTTCTTCACAATTGGGATAGCGTGAAGAAAAATGACCCAAAAATAATTGTTTAACGCCTAGGTTTAAGGCAACAGTTGCTGCTTGCTCGGCAGTAGAATGCGCAGTATTTTTAGCTCTTTCTTTATGCCGATTTGAAAAAGTTGCCTCATGATATAAATAAGTGGTGCCTTTGATAAAGGAATAAATATTCTTGAATGGAGCTGTGTCTGAGCAATATGCATATGAAAGAGGCGGTGATGCTGAAATAGTATATTCAGCGAAATTCAATAGAGTGCCATCTAATAATTCAATTGAATTTCCTTGTTTTAATAATTTAAAATATTCTTTTTTTACTCCCGCTTCTTTTAAAGCTGGTAAGTTGAGTATTAATTCTGATCCTTTTTCTTCAATTAAGAATCCATAGGTTGGTATCCTGTGCTTAAGCGGAAAAGCGCTAACACGCATTAAATTATCTTCGAAAATAACTTCTTTTTGATTTGCAGTTAAGGGAATAAAGTTTAGTTGAAAATTTAAAGGTGAAAAGCCTGCTTCAAATTGTACCTTTAAAATATTTTCTAACGATACTGGCCCATATATGGTTAACCCTTGATTTCTTCCCAAAAGACTCATTGTGCTCAACAAACCAATTAATCCAAAATAATGGTCACCATGCAAATGAGAAATGAAAATATGTGCTATTTTTTGGAAATGCACACCATATTTTCGCATCTGGCTTTGTGTACCTTCGCCGCAATCAATTAATAGATGTCGATTATTACAAACAATATACTGGGCACTTGGAGCCCTATTTGAAGTGGGCAATGCCGCACCGCTCCCTAAGACAACAACTTCAAATAGCTTGCTCAAGACTAGATAATGCTTCTTCTTTTGTTGTACAAATTTGTAATACTTTGTTCAGTTGTGCTATTTCAACCATTTTCATTACGGTTGGCTGCAATCCATACATTACAAATACACCATTTGTATCTTTACATAGCCGATTTGCAATCAAAATAGCACTTAATCCCGAAGAGTCGCAGTATTTCGTTTTCTCTAAATTAAAAATAATCTTGTTATTTCCAGTTTTGTTAACAACCGTGAAGATTGTCTTAAGCTCTGCAGCGTTGGTTGTATCTAGTTTTTCAACATTGGAGACAATCACAACAATTTTACCATGGTACTCACTTGGGAAATTCATATTCAGATGTTTTTCCAAATGTAAAAAAAATCAGCGTTCAATCTTAGATGCGAGCAAATAAATTATTGCCATTCGAATAGCAACTCCATTTTCAACTTGATTTAATATGATACTTTGGTCAGAATCTGCCACCTCGCTTGTGATCTCAACACCCCTATTTATTGGCCCTGGGTGCATAATAACGATACGTTTATCCAAAGAATCGAGTAAAGGTTTGTTAAGTCCAAATAACATCGAATATTCACGCAAGGATGGAAAAAAATTTATTTCTTGGCGTTCTAATTGAATTCGGAGCATATTAGCCACATCACACCATTGCAGAGCATCTTTAAGATTGTGTGAAATCTTTATGCCAAGATCAGCAATATATTTAGGAATTAGAGTTGTTGGTCCACAGACCATTACTTCGGCTCCTAATTTTTGAAGGCAATAAATATTTGAAAGTGCCACTCGCGAATGAAGAATATCGCCCACAATAACGACTTTTTTACCCTCAACGTCACCCAAGGCCTCGCGAATAGAGTAAGCATCTAAAAGGGCTTGTGTTGGGTGCTCATGAGTACCATCGCCTGCATTAATAACTTTTGCAGATATTCGTTGAGAGAGAAAATGAGCCGCTCCAGGATTTGGATGGCGCATGACTACCATATCAACTTTCATCGATAAAATATTATTAACTGTATCAATTAATGTTTCACCTTTTTTTACGGAACTACTTGACGCACTAAAGTTGATAATATCAGCGGACAACCTTTTCTCTGCCAATTCAAATGATAACCTCGTACGAGTAGAGTTTTCGAAAAATAAATTAGCAATCGTTATATCGCGAAGAGAAGGCACTTTCTTAATTGGGCGATTAATTACATCCTTAAAGCTATCAGCCATTTTAAAAATTAACTGAATATCATCATGGTTTAAATCACGAATACCCGTTAAATGATCGACACTTAAATTATTCATTTCCCGCTTTTGTATAAAGTAATACTTGGTCAATTCCTTCTATTTCACTCCAATCAACAGAAACACGCTCCATTTTCAATGTGTCTACTGCCTTTCCGTAATAATCTGCTTGAATGGGTAAATCACGGCTATATCGCCGATCAATAAGAACTAAAAGCTCCACCTTACTTGGTCGGCCAAAAGTCAATAGCGCATCTAATCCCGCACGAATGGTTCTTCCCGTGTACAAAACATCGTCGACTAAGACGACTTTTTTATTTTCAATACTAAAATCAAGGTTGGTAACGCTGGGTAGTAATTGTTTTTCTGTTCTTCTAAAATCATCTCGAAAAAAAGTAATGTCTAAATTTCCACATTGAATAGAATGACCTAAAATAGATTCTAATTCCAATTTAAGTCGTCCAACAACTTGTATTCCTCGCGGCTGTAAACCAATGATTACCGAGTTTTTGAAATCGTCATGAGACTCTATTAATTCATGGCAAAGGCGTTTGATGGTTACCTCGATTTGTTTTGCATTTAGAATGACCTGCTTTTCCATCAATGCAAAGATAAGGTTAAAAA
>Ga0209550_10007637_pt1 | contig 10008 bp, 12 predicted proteins | sample LauGreSuBDMM15SN_2_FD_187567 | JGI IMG/M metagenome (GOLD analysis project Ga0209550, IMG submission 187567) | Freshwater lake microbial communities from Lake Michigan, USA - Su13.BD.MM15.SN (SPAdes) (version 5) | ecosystem: Environmental > Aquatic > Freshwater > Lake | place: Lake Michigan... | reverse complement strand
ATCATCTAGGCTTCATTGTGTATTCTCAAGAAGTCTAGTTTTCTAGGATTAAGCATCCTCGGCTCTGGTCGATTCCGCCCCGGGCCACCATCTGAAACTAGCCCGCTAGTTGGACTATTTTCATTTAAGGCTCGGCAGAGTTAATCACCATTAGTTTCGGATGCCCTTCATCTAGAACCGTCCTTTTGAAGGGCAATTACTAACAGGCGCATACCTAAAGACATAGTTATATTTTTACAAATCTAGAAGTAATCTCCTCGCTCCAGCAAGAATCTCAGCTCTCAGCACTACCCCAACTAAAGTATGCCTAGCCTACAGAGCTTTATTTGCGTGATGCTAAAGTTGTTATCGACCGCAGACCCAGAAGTCCCCTTTGGCATTGCCGCTTTAGACTGCAAGACGGATCATGGCACCGTCAGACCACCCGCGAAGCCAATATTGAACCCGCAGTACGAATGGCTTGCGGTCTTTACGATGAAACCAGATTTCGCCAAAGGCTGGGGCTTATACAAAAGCACCAATATTTGCAGAAATTGCGCACACTATCCATTCATTTTTGGTATATGCTCATCGCAAAAATAAGCTGTATTCGTCTAATCACCCTAATCACTTAGACAAGCCATGAGCCATCACGTGCGAAGTGCCTCTCCATCGCAGCAACTTTGGCATTTTTTGTTGGGCATACTCCTGGCGCTGATCACATGTTCCGCCGTGGCACAGCAAGAATCCAAGGTCTTGCGAAGCGGTTGGTATCAGTGGGATCCCTATCAATATGAGGTCGTCAAGAACGAGCTCAAGCATTTGACGGGTTTGGATGTGCAGCTACTCAGGACAGTATTTGGCAAAATGGGTATCGAGCTGCAGATTGACCCAGTGAGCTGGCGTCAACATCAGCAGGATGTAAAGGACGGTACGCGAGACATTGCCGGAGGCGCTTTTAGAAACAAAGAGCGGGAGGCGTATGCCTACTATTCGATCCCTTATCGCTCAGAAAAAGACATGCTCTACGTGCGAAAGGGCGAGCAACAAAATTTTGAGTTCAATACGGCAGAGGAGCTGATCAAGATTCTTGAGTCCAGCAAATACAAGCTAGGTGTCATTGATGGTTATTTTTACGGTGAATCGTTGATGCAATACATCAACAATCCTCAATACGCCGACAGGATCATCAAGGTCAAAGACGACCGAATCAACTTCACCAATTTATTGGAACACAAGATAGATGCGTTTCCGATTGATCATCTTGTCGGAGTGACCATGGGCTGGCGTTACGGGTGGCAAAAGAAGACTGTGGAAATGCCTAACCCAATTTTTGAAGAATCTATCCATGTATTGTTTAGTAAAGAAACCACGAATCCTGAGTTAGTAGCTCGATTCAATCAAACGCTGATGCAGATGCAAAACAGCGGCGAATACAACAAGGTGATGCGAGATTATCTGTTGCCTGTTTTACTTGGACAAACTGCTGGTCAAGACTGGTTTTTTTTGATCGGTATCCTTGGTACGATCGCCTTTTCAATCTCAGGTATTTTGCTCGCGCGCGGGGGTAAGTACAGCCTGTTCGGCGCACTAGTTCTTGCTGCGCTACCGTCGATTGGCGGTGGCATCATGCGGGATATTTTAATCACCCGCGAGACGCTTTCTGCTGTTAAATCCCCCGTTTATTTAGCAACTAGTTTTGCAACGGTCATGTTTTTCTATGTAGTGTTCCGTGTAGAGGATTGGTATCGCCGCAAGAAAAAAAAGACACACGATCATGAACACATGTTCATCGGGCGAAATGCCAATCGTGCGGCGATTGAGTTTTTTGATGCCTTAGGAATGTCGACTTTTGCGGTAGTAGGTGTGATCGTTGCCGTTGAAGCTAAGGTTGAGCCGTTGTGGATGTGGGGACCCGTGTTAGCTGCGCTGACAGGTGCTGGAGGTGGGATATTGCGCGATGTGATTCGGGCGGATACAGATAATCCAGGGCTCAAAGGTTCTTTTTATGCAGAGGTTGCTTTGCTTTGGGGATTGATTCTGTCGCTATTTTTAAATTGGTATTCCTTTTTGCCTAAGTATGAGCTGAGCCATTTAACGCTCGCGGTAGTCGGTGTAATTTTGGGTGGGTTAGTGACACGAATCACGGTCGTGTATTACAAGATCCGCAGCCCAATGTTTTGATTGGACTGCCCTCGATATTTAGACAGTTCCCGACCTTGTTCGATTCCGCCCCGAGCCACCATCTGAAACTCAAAAAACCCCTGCGTTCGCGCTGGGGTTTTTGCTTTAATGCGCTTGTCACGGGAAGTTTCTATTGGGATATATCAACTGATTCTTGCTAAGTTCAGTTCAGACGCCTAGCATTAGGGGGATGCCAAAAAACCACCTTGTTGCGCACAGCGTCGACAATCAAGAAAAAAATCGCTGTATCGATATCATTCAAGATCTGAATGGCAAGTTTCGTTTTCAAGAATGGCGCCGCGAACCTGAAGATATAAGTGGTTGGTTTCTGGTGCTGGATAGTTCGCCCAAGACCTACCCCACCGCAATAGAAGCTATCGCCGCTGCGAAACAAACTATTGCTTGGTTCCGTACACTGAATCAGTCGCCGAGCAGCTTTTAAGGAACCAGACTCAAAAAGAGATACGCTACAAAGACCACTAGATGCACTGCGCCCTGAAGTATCGTTGCACGACCGACCGCAATCGTTAGGATGCTTAGTAAAAACGTCAGTCCTAAAAAGGTCATACCTAATGCATCGACACCCAAGCTTATGGGCAAATCAAATACGATCGAAACGAACGCAACGGCTGGAATAGTGAGTCCAATACTTGCTAACGCCGAACCGAGAGAGAGATTTAAACTGGTTTGTAGACGATTATTGAATCCAGCGCGTGTAGCGGAGACACCCTCGGGCAACAAGACCAGTAAGGCGATTGCAATTCCCACGACTGCGCGTGGCGCACCCATTTCATCTATTGCTAGTTCAATAGACGGGCTTAAGGCCTTGGCAAGAAGAACCACTAAAATTAACGAAATCAGCAACAGAATGCCGCTGATCAGTGTTTTCGCATTCGAGGGAGGAGAGGCATGGCTGATGGGATTCGCAGATTCAACTTCCCGATGTTGCAGAAAATAATCACGATGCCGAATTGTTTGAACGAAAACATAGGTGGCGTAGAGCACTAAAGACATAACGCCAGCAAATATCAATTGACTATCTGAAAAGGTAGGGCCCAGCGTTGTAGTTGTAAAGTTAGGTATCACTAGGGTCAGAACTGCTAGCGCAATCAAGACGGTCAAGCTCGAGTTGCTGCCCTCAATGCGAAACGATAAAACGCGGTGCCGTAAGCCACCTAAAAATATCGATATACCAATAATGCCATTCATGACAATCATGATAGTGGCAAAGACAGCGTCGCGAGCGATTACGGCGCCTTCCTCATCTGCCGACAACATAATTGAAACAATTAAAGCGACCTCAATAATTGTGACGCATAACGCTAAAACAAGCGTACCAAATGGTTCGCCTGTTTTATGTGCAATCACTTCAGCCTGATGGACAGCAAGGATCACTGCAGCGATCAATAGGACTGCCATTAAGATGATTTGCCACAGCGCTTCTGGATATGGGAGCATTGCTCAGCGTCGCATGTTGGTTAAACTAGATTTTTAGTTTAACAAAGTAAGCTCAGCAAGAAAAATGCTAGACGTAAATCGCCGTTCAAACCCATATTGAACCAACTTGTCCAGTGCAGATGGAAGTAATTCGCTCTTGGGATCTGGCCAAATTAGCGAATAAAGCCTAAAGTTTTAGCTGCACTGGCTACCTGGCAATAAATCCAGTTGATCGCCTTTAGTTCGTGGTCATGGAGCTCATCTGTCACGGCAGCGCAGACATCGCGGCAAACAACAACGTCAAAACCCTCCTCCGCCAGAATCATAGAAACCACCTTCGAGTAGTTTTTTCATTTAATCAAAGTGGATGATTGAGGTGGCCAGTTTTTACATAGATGAGTGCGCCCTCTGAGTTGGTGAAGGGTGCGTGCTTGCTATATCGCGGGCTTCTTATCCACGTTCCGGCGGGATATGAGCCGTGCTCATCATGAAATACGCCTTTGAGAACAAATATTTCTTCTCCGCCTGGATGAACATGAGGATTAAAAATTGTATTGGGTGCCCAGCGAACTAAAGCTGTTCCAACGCCATCAAATTCATGAAGGGGCATGACGAATAGGCCCGGAACTAACCCAGGACGCCATTTAGCTGTCGTTGTATCTATTCTGACTACGGAGTCATCTCGGGCATTAAATTGCCTTAGCTTTACAAATAAGACACAACCGTCTTTCGAGTGTGGAGCATGTCTGCTATTCGGTGGGTTGCGAATATAGGTACCTGCAGGGTAGTCACCATTCTCATCAGAAAATGTACCCTCAAGAACCAGTATTTCTTCGCCACCACCATGGATATGTTCAGTGAAAGATGAATTTGGGCTGTACTTAACCAATGAGCTGGCTCGCGCAACTTCATCGCCCATTCGATCTAGATATTTTCTTTCAATGTCCAGTATAGGTGACGAGTTCCAGTCTAAATCCAGTGTGTTGATTACTGCCTTCTGGGTAAAATCGGAATTAATATTCATGTAGACATTCGCATGCAAAGCGTTCAGCTTACTCGAAATAGTCATGACTCTCTAAACAATAATCCGTGGAGCCGCCATGTTCAACTTTTCTAAGTTAGGCATCCCAGTTATTCAGGCCCCCATGGCTGGCGGCATCAATAATCCAAGGCTTGCTTCTGAAGTTTCTAATGGTGGGGGCGTGGGTAGCTTTGGTTTCTCCTACAGCACGCCACAAAAAATCAGTACGGATTTAGTAGCGACAAAAGCTTTAACGAATGGCCCTATTAACGCCAATTTTTTTGTATTCAGCCCTGTTGCTTTACCAGCGCAAGCTGTTCAAGAGAAGGCCCTTAAAGCATTGAAGAATTTTCCCATTGAAGGCGAGTATGCAGTATCCATACCGCAGGCTCCGTTTTATCCTGATATTGAGGAGCAGCTTAAACCGGTTTGGGAGCACTGCCCAGAAGTTCTGACTTTCCATTTTGGCATTCCCTCGCCGAGCATCATCGCGAGAGCACACTCGTTAGGAATTTCTGTTGGAATGACTGCGACAAGTCTTAAAGAGGCTACGGCAGTTGAAAAGGCAGGTGCTGATTTTATTGTGGCGCAAGGCATTGAAGCTGGCGGGCATCGGGGAATATTTAATCCCGATGAAGCAGACGAAAAATTAACCGCGATCGAATTGACCAAACAAGTAGTGAGGAGATGTTCAATTCCCATTGTTGCAGCAGGCGCAATCATGGATGGCGCAGATATCGCTAATGCGCTGAGGTCAGGCGCTATAGCCGCTCAATTGGGAACCGCCTTTTTATGTTGTGACGAGTCAGGTGCCACGCCCGCTCATAAGGAGTATTTGCTCACACACCACAGCAGAGGTTCAACGTTTACGAGAGGGTTTTCCGGTAGACCTGCTCGAGGTATCAATAACGAATTTATTCGATTGATGGAAAGCAAAATATTTTTACCTTTTCCAATCCAAAATACGCTGACGGCATCACTTAGACAATTGGGGGTAAAAACGAATAATGGCGAATATCAAAGTTTATGGGCTGGCCAAGACTACGCTAGAACTAGAAACCTCAGCACGAAGAACCTCATGCTAGCTTTAAAAGAGGAGCTTTTGATTGCTCTTGGCTGACGTCGAATCAAGCATCCTCAGGCCTTGACCATTCCCGCCTCAGCCCACCCGCTAAAACTCAAGGAGCCTCTGCGTCCGCGCTGGGGTTTTGTTTTTGTGGGGTTGTAACTGGCGGCTTAGTACCGAGCACATGGTTTACAAGTTGGCGACGTTCTGTTGATCGGACGAAACCCTTAGATTCTATTTACGGCAACGTTGATTCAAAAGGTAGGATGGTTACAACTTGAAACAGACTTTCAGCTAAAAGTCATTCAGAATTGAAAGCTTATTCAGGAGCCCAAAACCATGTCATTACAACTGCCCAATTCCCAAAGCACCTTATCAGAACCAAAACCTTACAACCGTGATGCTAACGATGAAGATGATTACGAATCAAATAGTTTTCAGCTTCAGCAAGACCGAGCTTGGCTGCGCGAGCAGTTACTGGCTGGCAAAAATTCACCGCTTTGCGAGCCCATTACACCTGCTTTCTTTGAACGCTTAAGGGCTCGGGCAAGAGGAGAGTTTTAAAATGCCGCCAAGAGCTATCGTGCCACACCGTCATGCGGTTGATGATGTACTTGATGTCGTAGATTATTACCGAGAGCACGTGGGAACTCTTGTTGCCGAACACTTCTCTATTGAGGTCGATCAAGCGCTGGAGCGGCTGAGCCACCACCCGAACATTGGGTCACCACGTCCAACCATCGACTTAAACATTGAGGGCATAAGATCTTGGGCGTTGAAACGTTTTCCACACCAGATCTTCTACGAAATCCAAGAGGATCACGTGGAGCTCTGGCGAATCCTACATACAAGACGTGACATCACCCAAGCAATGCTGTCTCGACAGCGGTTTCAATAAGGATTAAACATCACCAGGCCCCAGTCGATTCCGCCCCGGGCCACCAAGAATCGCAAAACCACCTTGGTTGGACTTGATGTCCAACTTTTGGGGGTCAGTTCATTCGGGTGGTTTTTCATTTGCGTGGCCGAACTGTAGAATTGCCTCTTGTGACCTTTTATAGGATTGGCTGAGATGACCATTCTGCGGGTATGTAAATCCATTGTTTGTTTGCTGCTTGCTGTTTTTGCTCTTTTAGTCTGCTTGAATAATCTGATCGACTACGACTCTAATTACGCTTTTGTTCAGCACACTCTTTCCATGGACACAGTGTTTCCAAGCAATACTTTGAAGTACCGAGCTATTCTTGACCCCTTCGTTTGGAGTCTTGCCTATGGACTAATCATATTTGCCGAATTTTTAACAGGCGTCTTGTTGCTCATCGGCGCCATTGGGCTGCTCAAAAATATTCATTCCCCCTTAGCATTTAATAGGGCTAAGAATTGGGCATATCTTGGCTGTTTGGTTGGTTTTTTGCTGTGGTTCTTTGGTTTCATTGTTATTGGTGGCGAATGGTTTTGTATGTGGCAATCCGAGCAGTGGAATGGTATCGAGGCAGCCTTTCGTTTCGTTGTGATCATCATGTTTACATTGCTATTTACCGCAATGCCTGAGCCAGAGGGCGACAATAAATAGAGCCAGGCATCCTCGGCCCCAGTCGATTCCGCCCCGGGCCACCAAACTCAAATAATGCCCTGCTTCGTGCGGGACATTTTCTATTGGTCGGGCGGATGAGATAGCCACTTGACAAAGCGTACGCTTTTACGTACTATATTGAAAAGGAGTGAAATCATGACCACGTTAACTGCAAGCGAAGCTCGAACGGGCCTCTATCGTTTGATTGATCAGGCGGCTGAAACACATAAACCAGTAGTTATCACTGGTAAGCGGGCAAATGCTGTTTTAGTTTCTGAAGAAGATTGGAGCGCCATTCAGGAGACGCTTTATCTATTGGCAATTCCAGGGATGCGTGAGTCGATTAAAGAGTCAATGGCTGAGCCTTTGGCTAAGAGCAAAAGGACATTGAAGTGGTAACTTGGAATTTAGCCTATTCCAAATTTGCCCTCAAGGATGCTAAAAAACTGTCTGCCGCAGGTCTGAAAGATAAAGCACAGACTTTATTGAGTATATTAGAAACAGACCCACTCCAAAATCCGCCGCCTTACGAGAAGCTGGTTGGCGACTTAAAAGGGGCTTACTCACGCAGAATTAATATTCAACATCGCTTGGTTTACGAAATCGTTCGTAAAGAAAAGACGGTCCGTGTTTTAAGGATGTGGACTCACTACGAATAAAGTAGGCATTAGTCCAAAAGCTGATGTAGATATCCTCTGGCCCTGATCGATTCCGCCCGGGGCCACCATCTGGAACTGAAAAAACCCCTGCATCCGCGCTGGGGTTTTTGCTTTTGCGGACTTGTAACTGGCGGCTTAGTATCGAACACATGGTCGACAGGTTGAAGACGTCCTTTTGGACGGACGAAACCTCGCGCATCTGGTTACGTGACGGTTGATTCACGGGTGGCGTGTTGATCGACAGTTCAACTCGGTGGAAGATATTTCAAGACAGTGTACGGATGTCATGCATTGAAGATCATCATGGCTCTGCGTGGCGCCCCAGCCCTTGTCGATTTCGGCTAACTTATCCTGATGCGCTATGCTCGAGCAAAATAAACACCGGAGATACGTACATGAACATCACAAGTTTCGACAACATCGTTGTATCGATCCCATTAAATCAGCCTGTCAAAATTTCACACAACACATACACCACGCGTGAGTTCAATATTCTGCTAATTCATACTAATGAAGGCGTTACAGGAATCAGTTACGCCAGAGGTGGCGCGATTGTGCATGCGGCAATTGAAGAACTAGGCCAATTACTCATTGGTGAAGATCCAATGATGAAGGAAAGTTTATGGCAAAAAATGTATCACTCCCACCTCTTACAAGGTCGCAAAGGAGCTGTTCTGCGCGCTATCAGCGCAATCGATATCGCATTATGGGATATAACGGGCAAGCTACTTCAGCAGCCTGTCGGACGGCTCTTAGGTGGATATCGTACAGAAATTCCATGCTACGTTAGTTTTTCAGGATACTACCCAGATCATGAGCTCAAGAGACTCGCGGAGGAAACTGAAGAACTACTCAAAAGAGGTTTCAATGCATTTAAACTGCGTGTAGGCGCTAGAAGTATTTCCGAAGATGTCGAGCGTGTAAAACTTGTGCGCTCAATCGTTGGTGACAACCACTCCATAATGGTAGATGCCAACAATAGCTACAACGACCCGACACTTGCGATACGCGCTGGAAGGCAATTCGAAGCTCTTAATGTCTTGTTTATGGAAGAGCCCACTATGCCAGACAATATGGACGGATCTGCACAAATTGCCCAAGCGCTTGACATGGCCATTGCGACAGGTGAGCAAGAATGCACACGTTGGGGTTTCAAAGAAATTATTGATAAAAAATCAGCTGACATCCTGCAACCAGATGTAACTGTCGTAGGAGGGATATCGGAGTGGATGAAAATAAGTTCCATGGCAAGCGCCTGGCATTTACCTATCATGCCTCATTATTTTTTCGATATTTCAATTCACTGTGCAGCCGCATCCGTTGCGACAACATGCATGGAATACTTTCCTAGCGACTCCCCGGTTATTTCTTTTGATCGTATGCTTGAACAGCCGCTCACAGCAATAAACAGCACACTTAAAATGCCAGAAGAACCTGGCATAGGACTTCGATTAAATATGCGTGAAGTTGCAGCGCTGCGGGTCAAATAATGGTTGTTGGCGCCGATTCAACATTGACCACCTGGGGGTGCGGCCAAAGACTGGTAATGATGAGGAGTAACATTCTTTGAATGAAGGTCGTTCATTGCAAGCGATGACGCTTTAGTACTACTATCAAAAATTAGAAAATTTAAAAATTAATAAATGGAGTAGACAATGCCTCCAACTGCTCTAAGCGGCATACGTGTATTGGATCTATCACGGATCCTTGCAGGTCCCTCAGCAGCACAACTTCTGGGTGACCTTGGTGCCGATGTTGTTAAAGTTGAAAAGCCTGGCGAAGGCGATGATACGCGCAAGTGGGGTCCTCCGTTCATTGAAGATGCTAACGGCCAGCCCACGTCTGAAAGCGCTTATTACTTGTGTGCCAACAGAAACAAACGATCAATCGAAATCGATATTGCAAGCGTGGAAGGCCAACATCTCATCATGCGCTTGCTTGAAAATACCGATATCTTGGTTGAAAACTACAAAGTAGGTGGGCTGAGTAGCTATGGTCTGGCCTATGATCAAATCAAAGAACGGTTTCCCCGATTGGTGTATTGCTCAATCACGGGATTTGGACAGACAGGTCCTTACGCCACGCGCGC
>Ga0209550_10007636_pt1 | contig 10009 bp, 8 predicted proteins | sample LauGreSuBDMM15SN_2_FD_187567 | JGI IMG/M metagenome (GOLD analysis project Ga0209550, IMG submission 187567) | Freshwater lake microbial communities from Lake Michigan, USA - Su13.BD.MM15.SN (SPAdes) (version 5) | ecosystem: Environmental > Aquatic > Freshwater > Lake | place: Lake Michigan, USA... | reverse complement strand
CAAGTCAACGCCGGACACGCCAATTTGCGAGAATCCCAGTTCTTGGGCCCAGGCTTGCAAACGGTCCCACAAATCCACACGATCGATCAACACCCCTGCCCCTTGATTAACTCCGGAATGGTTCACACTGAACAATGGCCCGATGAGGCCGCCACCATCGCCAGTGCGCAACGCATGGCCGATCGCTTGCGCCGATTGCCGGTGGCGGGCGACGCCATTGTGCACTTGCACGGGGAGTTGGGCAGCGGCAAAACCACCTGGGTGCGCCACCTGTTGGTGGCTTTGGGCGTGCAGGGGCGCATCAAAAGCCCGACCTATGCGGTGGTCGAGCCGCACAGCACCGAACTGGCCACGGGTGCGCTGGCCATTTGGCATTTCGACTTCTACCGCTTCACCGACCCGCAGGAATGGGAAGACGCGGGCTTTCGCGATGTCTTTGCCACCCCGGGGCTGAAGTTGTGTGAGTGGCCCCAAAATGCCGGCCCAGCCCTGCCCGCACCGGATGTCGCCATGCACATTCAATGGACCGGCGACACCTCGCGCGCTGTGGATTGGCGCGCGCTCAGTTCGCGTGGCGAGGCTTTGTTGGCATGAAGCGGCGCCATGTGCTCAAAGCGGGCAGTTTGGTGCTGAGCCTGGGCTTGCACGAGTTGGCGCGGGGTGCAGCGATTTTGGCGGTGCGTGTGTGGCCGGCCAAAGACTACACGCGGGTGACCATCGAATCGGACAACGCCTTGTCCACCCAAACCCAGTTCGTGGCCAACCCACCCCGCTTGGCGGTGGACATCGAAGGCATTGAGCTCAACCCGGCCCTGCGCGAATTGGTGGGCAAAGTGCGCTCTGACGATCCCTACATCACCGGTGTTCGGGTGGGCCAATTCACCCCGACCACGGTACGCTTGGTGCTGGACTTGCGCACCATGGTGCAGCCCCAGGTTTTTCAATTGGCGCCCATCAAATCGGGGCAAGCCCAATATCAACACCGGTTGGTGCTGGACCTTTACCCCACTGAGGCCGCTGATCCGCTGGAAGCCTTGATCGCCGAGCGCATGCCCAAGGCCGCCGAACTTGAAAAAGCCGCGCCCAAAGCCAGCACCACCGACCCCTTGGGTGAATGGATGGCCCAACAATCGGTTCAGCCGCGGGTCAGTGGCACCCCCTCTGCACCGACCAGCAAAAAGCCCGAGCCCACGCCGACCGAGCAAACCACAACGGCCAGCGCTGGTCCCCAAACCGTTTCTCCCATCCCCAGCAACCCACGATGGGTCTCGCCCAGCCCCATGACCCAGGGTGGCAGCACCAGCCCAAGCCCACCTGGGGTTGTTGTGTCCCCCGAGGCTGCTCAGGAGCCGCCGCAATCATTGCGCTGGGTGGTGGTTGCGCTGGACCCCGGCCATGGTGGCGAAGACCCGGGCGCAGTGGGTCAGCGTGGCACCCGCGAAAAAGACGTGGTGCTGCAAATCGCCTTGCGCTTGCGCGACCGCATCAACCGCGCCAGCGTGCGCACACGCCAAGGCATCTTGCCCATGCGCGCCATGTTGACCCGAGAAGCCGACTTTTTCATCCCCTTGCAACAGCGGGTGCAAAAAGCCCGCCGGGTGCAGGCCGATTTGTTCATCAGCATCCATGCCGATGCTTTTTTCAACCCCCAAGCCCGCGGCGCCAGTGTGTTCGCGCTGAGCCAAGGCGCTGCAACGAGTGCCGCGGCCAAATGGATGGCGGGCCAAGAAAACCGTGCCGATGCGATTGGGGGCCTGAACATCAAAACCCAAGACGCACATGTGCAACAGGCTTTGTTTGACATGAGCACCACGGCCCAGATCAATGACAGCTTGAAATTGGGCCAAGAAATGTTGGGGCAGATGCGCCAACTGATCAAGTTGCACAAGCCCACGGTAGAACAAGCCGGGTTTGCCGTGCTCAAAGCACCAGACATCCCCAGCGTGCTGATTGAAACCGGTTTCATCAGCCACCCCGAAGAAGAGCTGCGCTTGGCCAGCGAGGCTTATCAAGAACAACTGGCCGAAGCCTTGATGCGCAGCATCGAGCGCTACTTTCAGCGCAACCCACCTTTGGCCCGCAACCGCATGGTCTGATGCAAGGCGCGGGCGTGTCCCGCACAATGGCACCCTTTTACCCACAACCTGACCCCGAAGGATCCCCCATGAAAGCAGCCTGGTACACCCACAATGGCGACGCCAAAGACGTGTTGGTCGTTGGCGACATGCCCACCCCGCAAGCCGGCCCCGGCGAAGTGCGGGTGCTGTTGAAAACTTCAGGCGTCAACCCGTCGGATGTGAAAAACCGCAAAGGACGCCCATTGGTGGGCGAGCGTTACATCCCCCACAGCGATGGTGCCGGTGTGATCGATCAAGTCGGTGCAGGCGTGGACGCCAGCCGCATGGGCCAACGCGTGTGGACATGGAACGCCCAATACAAACGCCCTTTTGGAACCGCTGCGCAGTACATCGTGCTGCCCCAAGCCCAAGCCCATCTTTTGCCCGATGGCACCGACTTTGCCGCTGGGGCCTGCATGGGCATACCGGGCTTGACCGCCATCCAAGCCGTGCATTTGGCCGGTGACCTGAACGGCAAAACTGTATTGGTCACTGGCGCACCCTCGGCCGTGGGCCACTATGTGTCACAAATGGTGATGCTGGCTGGGGGCCGGGTGATCGGCACCGCGGGCTCGCAGGCCAAGGCCGACCACGCCATCAGCGTGGGCGTGAAGGATTGGATCAATTACAAAACCGAGTCGGTGCCTGAGCGCGTCAAAAGCCTGACCAATGGCAAAGGCGTGGACGCCATCATCGACATGGATTTCTCCACCACCGCCACATGGCTGCCCCAGGGTGTGCTGGCGCCAGAAGGTCAGTTGATTTGTTACGGATCAAACGCCGCCGAGACCCCCTTGAGCTTTCGGTCCTTGTTGATCAATGCGTACCAGTTGAAGTTTTTCATCGTCTACGAGCTCAACGCTGCGGACCGGGCACGCTCACTGGCGGACCTCAATGACTTGTTGAGCCACAAAAAGCTGGTGCATGGCATTGGACCGCGCTTTTCGCTGGACCACATCGTGGCCGCACACGAATGCGTGGAAGCAGGGCGTGACATTGGCAATGTGGTGATCGACATCTGATCGACCGCCGCTTGACCTCGCTGGGCCATCGCTGCGCCCAGCGGGGGTTTTCAAGGGGCCGTGCGCGAGGCCTTGTATGCACCCACAATGGCCACCAAACCTGGCACCAAGATCAAGGCCCAAATGATGATTTGCAGGTTTTTGCGCACCACCTCCAGGTTGCCAAACAAAAAACCGGCGCCGCACAAGCCCACCACCCAAATCAAGGCCCCCACCACATTGAACAGGGTGAAGCGGGTGCGCTCCATCTCTGCCACCCCAGCCACAAAAGGGGCAAAGGTGCGCACAAAAGGCATGAATCGCGCCAGCACCAAGGTGATGGGGCCATATCGCTGGTAAAAAGCATGGGCCTGGTCAAAGGCGCGGCGGTTGAACCAGCGGTTGTTCCAAGAGAACACGCGCACACCCACGCGCTGACCTATCAGGTAATTGCACTGATCGCCCAAGATGGCGGCGACCAGCAAGACCCCCATGGCCAAAGGTAAATCCATCAAGCCGGCACCACACATGGCACCAGTGATGAAGAGCAAGGAGTCGCCGGGCAAAAACGGCATCAGCACCACGCCGGTTTCGACAAAAACAATGGCAAACAACAAGGCATAAACCCAAGCCCCGTGGCTTTGCACAAATTCCCCAATGTATCGGTCAACGTGCAACACAAAGTCGATTAAAAGAGCTATCAGTTCCATGGCCATCCTTTGCGCAATTATCGTTGCAGCGCCAGCCCTAAAATGCTTCAGTGATAAATCCCCCTCTCCTGCCGCGACCCATCCGCGAGCTTCCCGATGAACTGATCAGTCAAATCGCCGCTGGCGAGGTGATAGAGCGCCCAGCGTCGGTGCTGCGCGAGCTGCTGGACAACGCACTGGATGCCGGGGCCAGCCTCATCCAAGTGCGTTTGCGCGCCGGTGGTGTTCGGTTAATCAGCGTCGAAGACAACGGTTGCGGCATTGCCCCTGAGCAACTGGCGGTGGCACTCAAACGCCATGCCACCAGCAAAATCAGCAACTTGCAGGACCTGGAATCGGTGTCGACCATGGGTTTCAGGGGCGAAGCCCTGGCGGCCATTGCCTCGGTGTCGGATCTGGCCCTGACCTCCCGCACCGCCCACCAAGCCCATGCCATGACCTTGCAAGCGCGCACCGGTGAGCTCAGCCCGGCGGCACGCGAGGTGGGCACCACGGTCGAAGTGCAGGATTTATTTTTCAACACCCCGGCTCGGCGCAAGTTCCTCAAAACCGATGCCACCGAGTTGGCCCATTGCGTCGACAGCGTGCGCCGCCATGCACTGGCCAGGCCGGATGTGGGCTTTTCCATCTGGCACGAGGGAAAAACCCTGGCGCAATGGCGTGCCCACAGCGGTCCAGAGGCGATTGCGCTGCGCTTGGGCGATGTGTTGGGCGAGTCCTTTGTGGCTGATGCCGTTGCCGTGAACCACAGTGCTGGCCCTTTGCGGGTGCATGGTTTTGCCGGCACACCCGATGCAGCGCGGGCCAGGCCCGACCAGCAATTTGCCTACGTGAACGGCCGCTTTGTGCGCGACAAAGTCATTGGGCATGGCGTGCGCAGTGCCTATGACGATGTGCTGCATGGTCAACGCCAAGCGGTGTATGTGCTGTTCATCGACATCGACCCTGCCCGTGTCGATGTGAACGTGCACCCGACCAAAATTGAGGTGCGCTTTCGCGACAGCCGCGAAGTCCACCAAGCAGTGCGCACCGCCGTGGACAACGCGCTGGCCTTGCCCCGATTGGGCCAAAGCGCAGCACCCTCCCCGACCCTTACCGCATTCACGCCATCCCCACCCTTGCGCACCGCCACATGGCCGCAAGCGCGGTTGGACTGGTCGACCGGACACCGGGTTGCCGAGCTGGATGTGCTTTGGGGCAAGCCGCAACCCTCGCCTACCGGCCAAGGCTTGCATTTACCCCCCCAGATACACCCCCTCTCAACCGGCCTGAGCGAATCTTTCGCACCGATGGACGCGCCCACCCAACCGATCGACACGCCCCCGCCGATGGCCGATCAAGCCCCCACCGATTGGCCATTGGGCCGCGCCTTGGCCCAATTGCAAGGCATTTATATCTTGGCCGAGAACAACTTGGGCTTGATCGTGGTGGACATGCATGCCGCCCATGAACGGGTGGTCTATGAACGGCTCAAAGGCCAATGGGATGGCCAAGGGATTGAGTGCCAAGCGCTGCTCATCCCGGCATCTTTTCAAGCCTCGCCCCAAGAAGTGGCCTGCGCCGAAGCCCACCCCGAGGCCTTGCATCGATTGGGCCTGGAACTGTCGGTGCTCTCGCCCACCTCCTTGGCGGTGCGCAGCGTGCCCAACACCTTGGCCCAGGGTGACGCTGTGGCCCTGGCGCGCAGTGTGTTGGAAGAGTTGCAATCCCACGGTGCCACGCAAGTGCTGGAGCGCGCCCGCAATGAAACCTTGGCCAGCATGGCTTGCCACAGCGCGGTGCGCGCCAACCGCCGCCTCAACCTGGACGAAATGAATGCCTTGCTGCGCCAAATGGAAGCCACCGAGCGCGCCGACCAGTGCAACCACGGCCGGCCGACCTGGCGCCAAATCAGCGTGGCCGAGTTGGATGCCCTTTTCATGCGGGGCCGCTGACATGAAGCGCATGAGCGAACCGCTGCTCATCGCCTTGTTGTCGCTGTTGGTGGGCACCATGCCCATCAGCACCGACTTATACCTGCCGGCCTTGCCCACCTTGAAGCTGGACTTGAACGCCAGCATGTCGCAAGCCCAGCTCACCTTGACCGGGATGCTGCTGGCGTTTGGGGTTTCACAATTGTTTTGGGGCCCTTTGTCCGACCGCTGGGGTCGGCGTCCTGTGCTGTTGTGTGGTTTGTCGGCTTTCACCTTGGCTGCGGTTTTTTGCACCTTGGCGCCGTCCATTGAGCAGTTGATCCTGTGGCGCACCCTGCAAGGTGCGGCCATGGGCTCGGTGGTGATGTGTGCCCGCGCCATCGTGCGCGACAGTTTCAGCCCTGGCGAGGGCGCGCGCTTGATGTCCAAAGCGTTCACCGGGCTTGGTTTTATTTTGTGCCTGAGCGCCCCATTGGGCGGCTGGCTGGCGGCGTACAGCGGCTGGCGCTCAGCCCTGGTGGTGTTGGTGATTTACGGCGCCCTCACCTGCGCCCTGGTATGGGGAAAATTTCAAGAAAGCCTGCACACCCCAGACCCCACGGCCTTGCAATGGCGGGTGCTCAGCGGCAATTGGGTTCGCTTTTTGTCCAACCCCAGTTTTCGCGCCTATACCTTGTTGTCCATGTGCACCTATGGCTATTTGTTCACCTATTTGGCCTCGTCTTCATTTGTGTTCATCCATGTGATGGGTTTGAGCAACTTGGAATACGGCTTGATTTTGCTTTGCTCCACTTCGTCGTACATCGTGGGCACTTGGGTGTGCCGCCGCTGGTTGGCACGCTGGGGCTTGCGCAAAACCATCTGGGTGGCCGGTGGCATGACCCTCAGCGGTGGCATCTCCCTGTTCATATGCGCGCATTTCCCAGCCACCGGTGTGCCCGGTCTGATCTTGCCTTTCATGTTGATCATGCTGGCCCATGGGGTGCATCAACCAATTGGACAAACCGGTGCCTTGGGCCCGTTTCCGGACGCCGCCGGGGCCGCCTCGGCCATGGGTGGGTTTTTGATGATGCTGGTGGCCTTTGGTTGTGGCACCTGGCTGGGCCTGAGCATGGATGGCACGGTGTTCCCCATGGCCAACGGCATTTTGTTTTGGTGCGTGGCCGTGGCTTTTGTCGCCTGGGTGCTGATTCAAAAGGACAAAACCCTGGATGGCCAGTGACGCACCCTTGGCGGCTGCCCACGGCCCCTGGCCATGGCCTTGGGACTGGGTGGGTTTGGCTGGCCCAACAGCCAGCGGCAAATCGGCTGCCGCCATGGCCTTGGCGCAACGCATCCCCGTGGAGATCATCAGCGTGGACTCGGCGCTGGTCTACCGCGGCATGGATGTGGGCAGTGCCAAACCCAGTGAGGCCGAACGGGCGCAGGTGCCGCACCACCTGATCGATGTCTGCGACCCACTGGACTTGCACAGCGCCGCCGATTTTGTGCGCGCTGCCTCCAACCTGATTGCGGACATCCAACAGCGTGGTCGGCTGCCTTTGTTGGTGGGCGGCACGATGCTGTATTTCAAGGCCTTGATCGATGGCCTAGACCCCATGCCCGCGTCAGATGCAATCATCCGCGCCGACATCGCGGCCCAAGCCCAGCGCGAGGGGTGGCCCGCGATGCACGCCTTGCTGGCCCAGGTCGACCCCGAGGCCGCCCAACGCTTGCCACCCATGGATGCGCAGCGCATCGGTCGGGCGTTGGAGGTGTGGCGCATCAGCGGCAAAGCTTTGTCGGCACACTTCAGCCCTCGAACAGCATCCCCACAGGGCAGTTCACTGCGCGATGCCCAAGGTCGACGCGCTTTGTTGTTGTCGCTGGAGCCGCATCAGCGCGCTTGGCTGCACCAGCGCATTGAGGCCCGCTTTGACCAGATGTGGGACCAAGGTTTTCTGGCCGAGGTCTTGCGCTTGCGCGCTGCGCCCGGCTGGCATGAGGACGCCCCGGCCATGCGCTGCGTGGGCTACCGGCAAGCTTGGGCCATGATTGACCAATGGCACTCATTGGGTTGGACCGATGAGCAGCTGCTGACCGCGCTGGCCGTGCCCCTGTTGAACGGCACCCTCCAACCACCGGCTGCACAGGTTTTCCTGCACCACCCTGACTCAGATTTGCGACAAGGTTTGGCCCAATGGCGCAGCACGGCTTTGGCCGCCACGCGGCAATTGGCCAAACGGCAACTGACTTGGCTCAGGGGAATGCCCGAAAGAACCACCGTGGCGTGTGACGCACCCGATGCGATCGACCAGGTACTGGCCCAGGTTTTGTCACCCGCTCAGCCCCAGGCTTGGCAGCTCGGTCAGTGAACCGAGCCTTTGAGTGCGGCCGGCATGGGCAAGCTGACCACAGCGATGCCTTCTTCGTGCAAGGCCTGTGACTCTGTGGCCGTGACTTGGCCCCGAATATTGCGCTCGGGTTTTTCACCATAGTGAATTTTGCGCGCCTCTTCGGCAAAACCAGACCCCACGTCCTCGGTGTTTTGCAGCACGTGCTGCACCACCTTCATCCAGTTTTGATTCAACTGGGCCATGGTGCTGGAATGCTGATCGTGTGCAGGTTCCACAGGCGCCACAGCGGTGCTCTCAGACACCGCTGCAGGTTCGCGAAACGAGGTGCTCAGGTTCAGGCGAGGGGCGCTGAGCAACTTGGCCACTTGGTGGTCGCCGCACAAGGGGCAGGCCACCAAATCCGATGAGAGTTGGGTTTGAAAATCGCTTTCAGAGCCAAACCAGCCTTCAAAGGCATGGCCGTGCTGGCACTGGAGATCGAGGACTTTCATGGCCCCAATTATCCGGCAAGAAGCGTCAGGTCACAGCCCATTGGTTTGGGCCGCTTGCCAAGCCAAGGGCCATTGGCCGTTGAGGTGGTTTTGCAGCCACAGAGCACCCGTCAGGGTTTTGGCATCGGTGATCAAACCTTGCTGACAGGCGGCAAAAAACTCAGCCACGCCCATGGTCAAGATATCGAGGTGCTCACCCTCGTCGAGCTTCCTAGGGCCGGGGCTCAGCCCACGGGCAAACCAAATGTCAATGAACTCGGTGGAATAACTGATCACCGGGTGCATCACGCCCGCATGCGCCCAATGGGTGGCGCTGTACCCCGTTTCTTCGCGCAACTCGCGGCGGGCGCAATTCAGGGGCAATTCGCCTGCATCCAGCTTGCCGGCCGGAAACTCCAGCATCACTTGCTGCATCGGATAGCGGTATTGGCGCTCCATCAAAAGCTGATCATCGTCCAGCAAGGGAATGATCATCACCGCGCCGGGGTGGGTCACATATTCGCGGGTGGCCGTGCCTCCCGTCGGCAGGCGAACGGTATCTCTGAACGCATGCAAAAAATGCCCCTGGAACAGCTCTTGGCTGTCGATGCGGTGTTCGATCAGGTGTTCATCAGCCATGTTCAAGCCCCGTGGTACCCAACAAGGGCCCAGCGCGACCTCAACTGCCCAGGGTGCGCACGATGGCTTGTGCGCACAGCGTCATCAACCCACCGGGCATCAAGCCCAGCAACAAGACCAAGGCCCCATTGATGGTCAATACCACGCGCACATCCAAGGGGGCGGATACGGTGGTGGCCGTCAAGGGCGGGTCAAAGTACATCACTTTGACCACCCTCAGGTAATAGAAGGAACCGATGAGGGACATCATCACCGCAAACACCGCCAACCACAAAGCCCAGCTGCTGCCGGTCGATACCAAGGCTTGAAGCACCGACAGCTTGGCATAAAAGCCCACCATGGGGGGCACACCGGCGAGGGAAAACAAACAAACGGCCATCACCGCTGCGTACAAGGGGCTGCGCTGGTTCAAGCCAGACAGGTCTGCGATTTCATCGCTCTCAAAGCCGTCACGCGCCAACAACAAGATGACCCCAAAGGTGGCCAAGGTGGTGAGCACATAGGTCACCACGTAAAACATCGACGAGCTATAGGCGTTGGCTGCGCTGCTGGTGCCCCCATTGACCACGCCGCTGAGCAAGCCGAGCAACATGAAGCCCATCTGTGAAATGGTGGAAAAAGCCAACATGCGCTTGATATTGGTTTGGGCAATGGCGGCCAAATTACCCACCAACAATGAGGCCACGGCCAACACAGCCAGCATTTGCTGCCAATCGATGGCCAGGGGCAGCAAGCCCTCGACCAACAAACGCATGGTGATGGCAAAGGCCGCCAATTTGGGCGCCGCAGCGATCATCAAAGTCACCGCAGTGGGCGCGCCTTG
>Ga0209550_10007634_pt1 | contig 10009 bp, 6 predicted proteins | sample LauGreSuBDMM15SN_2_FD_187567 | JGI IMG/M metagenome (GOLD analysis project Ga0209550, IMG submission 187567) | Freshwater lake microbial communities from Lake Michigan, USA - Su13.BD.MM15.SN (SPAdes) (version 5) | ecosystem: Environmental > Aquatic > Freshwater > Lake | place: Lake Michigan, USA... | reverse complement strand
TCCCGCCCACCCACCGCGATGTAAGCCTGGTCTAGCTTTAGCAGGGACCGGGTTGTCGCGCTCACCAGGCTGCTTGTGTAGCTCTGATGAACAGCAATTTAAGTCAAACCATACACGAGACCAAGTTTACATTGCGATAGCGGCCCCCGTGCTTGGGGGTCCGGAGAGCGCGCGCGTTGTGTGTTTCACAGCAGCAGCACCAAGTTTACTTGTGCGCAGCACCCGCATGTTCAGCAAGACGAGGCGGGTCGGACCGGGAGAGGCGAGAGGCCAGCGTGAAGGCCACAATAACGTCACTGCAGCAGCCGCTGCTTTGCGACTCCCCCCGACGTGCGCCGACGTCGCGGCGCACCAAGGATCCCATGTCTGCCGCACGTACGAGATGCTGCAGTTTGTGCTGCGGCCTCTCGTGCCTCTCATCCGGTTGCTTGCTCGCCTTCATGTACCTGCACGTGGGCAACGCCGATGGCGGGAAGATTCAGCGGCCGTGGACCATCGTCTACGCGCCGCTCATGATTTCCGCGCTCGCGGTGCTGCTCACTGTCCTCGCACTGCCTTGCCTGCTGCTGAGGGCGCATCAACCATCGCTGCGTAGCCGTGGCAGCATCGGCCTCAGCGCGCTCGCGACGCTCACGATGTGCGCGCACCTCGCGCTCGTCGGGCCTCCCGCATCGCCGCTCCTCGCGTATGTACCCTTGCGCCTGCAGGACTGGACGGCCGCGCTCGCACCGCTCGCGCTGCTCCTGCTGTTTCGTGCAGCGACAGCGCCTCTGTTCTCATGCGCCAGCGGTGCGGACGGCGAGGCGGACGCGGTCGCGCTGCGCATGCATGCGGCACGCGCGGCGCCGTCACAGCTCAGCATGTGGCTCGAGCTCCTCCTTGGAGGCGGCTCGTTCGCGCTCCTCTACGGGCGGCTCCAGCTTGGGTTCGTCTGGAGCTGGTGGGAGATCGCCGCGCCCCTGCTCTCCTTTCAGCTGGTGCAGCTGGTGCTCGGCTGCATGACGCTCGGCTCGCTCACCAAGGGCACGCGCGCACTGCCGCCCCACGCCAAGGACCGCGTCGAGTGGGTCAAGGCACGGGAGGCAGTCGCAGTCGAGTTTGGGCTCTGTAGCTGCTGCTGCTCGCTGCTCGCCCTTCCTGCGCTGTGCACCCTCGCTGCGCAACTCCATGCAGTCGAGGACGTGGCGCCCGGCGGCGCGGGGGACAGCACGCCATCAGCCGCCACCTGGGCGGCCGCGTACTCGCCGTACGTCTTCTTCTTATCCCTGCCGCTCTGCTGCTGCTTGTGCTGCGCGCTGCTGCTTCCGGCGGAGACACGCCCCAAGGGGAATGTGCGCGTGTTGCCAGTCTCGTCGTCCGATCACGACGACGAGGCCCTTGGCGTGGGCGAGCGCACGCTGGCCATGCGTGCTGACGGATCTACACTGCCCGACGGCTCGCGCCGCCGCACGAGCCCACCTGTGGCGAGCGACTCGTCCTCGGAGGGCGGAGCCGTGCCGCTGCTCAGCGACGGCTCCAAGTGTAACGGCGGCTCCGCTAAATGTGGCTGCGGCTCGAACGAGGTACACGCGTCGCAGGTGTCGCCGCATCTGTTATGAGGATGCGGAGCGCCGAGTGGATAGGATGCCGTGTGCTGACGGCCGGGCTCAGCGACTCTGGCTCAGCACATGCGCGTCCGGTCTACACGAGCGGAGGACGCGATTTCCGTCGGGTAAGTCAAATCTTGTCAATGGAAAAGTCAATGGAGCAGCTTGTGTCACACATTATAATGAGTGCATACTATGTCTAGCTCATCCTATTTCTCTATCTCTATATCTACGCTCCAGTCGACCAACCTGCGTTTTCTTGCTTCTCGGTCGAAAGCTCACTCCGTTGCTGCCCTTATATCTTATCCTTGGCGGGACGCCGCTTCTTTCCACCGCCCTCCTTGCAGCCATCATCCAGCATGGCGCGCTTCTCGGGCGGCGGCTCCATCTCGCGCGAGAAGGTGTTGCTGTCGACCAGTTCGTTGATCTTCCCTCGTACGATGTCCTCTGCAAACGGCTTGACGAGCAGGTGCGTCTCGTCGAGCTCGGCGAGCACAAAGGAGGACTGGCCAGCTTCCCGCTGCCGCTTCTCGTCGAGATGCAGGATATACTGAACCATCGCCGAGTCGCTCGTTATCAGCACGCCTTCCTCCAGCGCGGTCGGCATTGAGAAGCCCCGAGAGCGCGTTCATACCGTCGTGTCCCGATTCCCCCGGTGTCTTTACCGGAACGTGTCCGTGTGCCCGTGTGTGTCCCGGCTCCCCCCGGTGTCTTTTTACCGGAACGTGTCCCGTGTGTGTCCCCCCGGTGTCTTTTTACCGGAACGTTCATACCTAGGTCCGAGGTCAGGAGAGCCCAGAGTACGTGGAGAGCCCGTGAGCCGTACGTGAGCCGTGTGGGTAGCTACATGTAGTGGGACGGAATCGGAGCTCGTACGCGGTCAAGTCCTAGACTTGACTTGACTTTTACGCGGCTGCTGGCCCTTTGCGCCTTTGGGCTGGCCGGCTGCTCTCGCGAGGTCCGGGGCCGCGTCGTGGATCTTCACACGATTCCTTACGCGCTTGTCCTTACGGCGGCCCGTCGCGATATACGCCTGACTGACATGAGTTGAGAAAGAACAAAGAATCAAAGATGTGTTTCCGACCCACGAAAATTGGGCGCACATCCACTAAATCCACCGCGCGCGCACCGCGCCTTGCCACCGCGACATGTGTCGTTTTCCCCCGCGATGTGAGCCTGGTCTAGCTTTACGCAGGTGAGGGACAGGCCTGTCGCGCGTCACCAGGCTCTGCTTGTGTACATGTAGTTTGATGAACCGCAATCATCACACGTCATCAACCTTCGCGACCAAGTTTCTCGACGTGCTCTGTGTGTGAAGCAAAAACAGGACCACTTAGTTCCGCGGCGCTCCGGCGTAAAGCCGAATCACAGAACGTTGGACCTTCTCGGCGTAACTACACAATTCCTTCGTAGGCGACGAAACTCTGATGTGCGCAAGTGGCGGAGGTTCACGGAGGTTCAAGTTGTCAAATCTCCGAGAACACAAATTCGGAAGAAAAAGTGAAAAACACGCAAATTCGAACGAAGGTGCCCTGTTTTGTCCCTAAGCTGCGACCGATCACTTTGGACCGCACCGACTTCACCGACCAGAAGGGTACTAATCGTCGTCGGACGCGCATACAAAGCAAGCCTCGGCTTTGATTCTGAAAGGTACTGATCAGCTCATCCAGGTGAAGGCCTTTCTTTGTGTACCGGGGACGAGGCGTCATCCTCGTATGCACCGGCAGCTTTGAAAATGGACGAGGTGATCAGCATTCAGGCGATAATTGGCCAGCCGTCCAAGGTGGGCGCTGCGCCAGCAGCCACGAGTAGCGGCACGCCAGCAGCCATCGGCAACACGGTGGCGATTGAGGCCAAAGTGCCGACGGTGGGAGCAGACTTGCAAGGCGATTCCTTCACAACACGCTTGTGCAAGACTTGCAATCTGTGCGCGAAGAACCGTCGCATGTGCAGGATGCTGCCTACAGGCACGTGCGTACAATGTTCCGCGAGCGGCGTCGAATGCAAGCAGCGACTGGAGAAGAAGCGCGGCCGGCGGCGTGTCACGGCAGATAACGTCGCGCAGCTCGTGCAGCGCCCCAAGCGCTCGCGAGAGCGGGCGCAGAGCGCGAAGGCCATTGGCGTGGAGCAGGCCACTGACGTCCGTGACTGGACAGCCCTGGGTTCCATCCCCTACCTTGACGAGCACTACGCAAACTGTACCGCCTCGTCAAGCGGCTCAGTTTCGGCTGCCGGTGGCGCCAGCGGCGCCATGAGTAGTCAGGGCGGCAGTCAAGGAGGCAGTGCGCTCACCCAGGAAAGGGAGTATTCCTATAACGAGTCCGTCATCCAAGAGGCATACATGGCAGGGATCCAGGCTGCGACACGCGCTCCGCAGATATTCTACGGCTCATACCACCTGCCATACTGCCATCCGGCCGTACCGGCCCTACCATATCAGGAAGTGCGACGCATGGCCCAGCTGCTCGGCGCTGGCGGCATGCCCGCCATGTACGCCGCGTCCCTGCAGCAGGCCACTGCCCCTCAGCTCGGCTACGGAAATGCGACTCCCGCTGTCCCATACGCCGCCCTTATGATCAACACAGCGCTCGGCGCCGCCACTGCCGCCCTCCCGCCCCTTTACCCCGCCGCCGCCGGAGCTGCGGCGCCCACGGCGGGCACAAGTCTCGCAGGGATGCAAGGCGTCACGCGAGGTGAGTTACGCCCGACTTTCGAGGTAGTCCCGGGTGATGTTCACCAGGGAGCTACGGGCCCGGTGCTCGATATGCCGCTATTCGCCCCTCTGCCGCCTCTGCAGCTATTCGCGCCTCTGCCGCCTCTGCGGCCTCTGCCGCCTCTGCCGCCTCTGCCGGGCGCGCCTCTGCCGCCTCTGCCGCCTCTGCCGCTTCTGCTGGGCGCGCCTCTGCCGCCTCTGCGCGGACCGGGGACCATTGGCGCCTCGCTCGTTATCAGCACGCCATCTTCAGAACTTCAGAGCGAGATTGAGAATTACATGTAGTACTGCACAGAACAAGTCGAGGTTTCGAGGAGGGACCATTGTACATTTATCGTATTGCTAGCGGCCGTACGTCATAGGGTATTGGGTGCGTGTGTCTGTGCGGTGAGGCCTCCGAGCGGGCCATCTATCTGGAATCCGTGCGCGGCCGGGGAGGCCATGCCCGGGAGGCGCGTCGTCGTGGGTCGTGTCGGAGCGCGGTGTCGGACCGGGTCGGTCAAAGTTGAGATCGTTATATTTCGTGAGATTATGCGATGGTCTCGCGGGGTCTAGACATCCCATTGCATATAAATGCGAATGGACGTTTTGGCGCTACGTCAAGTCGACTAGCATGCAGTAAGTGAGTGTCTGGATGGGCTTCCTAGACTGCGCGTACGCAAGAAAGCTGCCCGCGAGATTGCGCACCCAACCAGCCATGCTCTTGCCAGGTGCCGTTCTCGAGCTGCTTCCCGTTGATTGCAAGTCTGTTTGTGGGCTGTCGTTGACGCTGTCCTCATTTGAACCATGCCCCAGGCGACCGCACTGAAGCTGGGGCAATGGCCTGGTGTGGGCGCGAGATGCATGCAAATGCGCACTCATGATGTCGCGGTGGTGGTAGACGTACGTGGTCTTGTGCGCTTTCTCGGGCGAGGCGAACGTGCGACCGGCGTTGATGCCGTTGAAGACATTGCCATGTTCTGCGCCAACCCAGCTCACACCGCCGAATTCCGTGCTGTTGTGCAGTTGGTATCCGAGCCAGATGTCCTCAAGCACACACCAGGGGCGATGGAGTGTCTTCACCATGCGCGCAACGTCCGCCCGCACAACCCTGGACTGGGCCAGCCTCGACGCGAGGTGGGCGCTCATGCTAATGAGCCAACCTGAAACGAATGGGAACGGGCCGACGCAGTCCTCCCAGCCGGGTTGCCCGAGCTTGCCTTCACAGGCATTCAGCTCGAAAGAGCTGCCCACGTACGGTATGAATGTCTTTGGATTCCAGGCACTCCACCCGAGCCATCCGTGCAGGACGGAGGTATCCTTGGGCGGCAGACCCTCGGCCTGCATGTGTGCCAGCTGATGCAAGAAAGATGCGGGCACAATGTACGCGTCGTCATCAGCCTTGCAAATCCAACTTGCACTCGGGAAGAGCCGGGGGGCACGGCGAAGCCAGCCATGCAGAGCCAGGACCCTGCCATGCAGTTCGTCCTGCGCAATGGCGACTAAGCCTGTGCGCAGGAGTAGCAAATCCTGGTTTGTATTCTGTTCCTCACGAATCTCGCGCCGCTGGCGGTCATTCAGCGCTGGTGGAAGCCTGACGACGAATCGCACTTGCAGCGCATGCCCAACAGATGGGTGTCGCTGCCATGTGCGACGGCTGGCGTCTCGTCGCTCAACGTTGCCAGGCGCACTCACCACGCCGATGGCAACCACAACGGATGAATAATTCCTCCGAAGCCCTCCACGGTTAAGAGCCTCCATGGAAAGCATCAAGTTTCAAGTTCGACACCGGTAACAACACCTCCAAGTTCTGGTGAATGGAGAAACCCTCCTCCAAGTTCTCGTGATTGGAGGCGACGGTCATCTGATGCGCCATGAGAAAAGATAACTTCTTACAACCGATGAACTGACCGTGCATGCAAACTAGAGAGGAAAACGAGTACTAGAGAGGCCTGACTCCACCATGCCGTCCCTTGCGGTGACCAAGGCCACGGCGATCACCAAGAACCTGCGCGATCTCGCCGCGCGCGTGCGCGCGGCCGAAGACTTGACGAGCACCGTCGAGGACAGCTTGGCTCAGCTCGACCTTGCGCAGGAGATGATCAAGGAGGACATGAACACGGTGTGGCGCGTGAGCATGCACGGGGCGCTTGGCGAGCTCCTCTCATCGATCGTCGACCTCGCGGCCGCCGATCCGTCGTGTCTGCACGCCGCCGACCCGCGGGAGGATGTACTCTACAACACGGCGGACGCGCTCACCGCTATCGTGGAGGACAAGGATGCTGACCGCCGTGAGGCACTCGCCAAGGTGTGCCTCACTCCTCTGGCCAAGCTGTCGATGAACGCGGCGGTGCACGACGCCGAGGCGTCCGAGATGGGCATCGCGCTCCTCGTTCAGCTCTTCAAGGGAAGCGAGCCCTCGCGCAAGGCGCTCAAGCAGATCTTCTTCCAGGGCGAGCTCGCGGCGCCGCGCAAGATGCTGAAGGATACGCCGGCGCTTCTCGCGAGCGCCAAGACGCACGCCACGCAGCTCCATCTCGTCAGCCTCCTCCACCACCTCGGCAGTGGCGCGAGTGCATTCCGCACGCCGCTGTGGGACGCCTACTCGCACGGCGCTCCACCGCCCAAGCTGAGCGACCACAAGCTCTTCCTCGCGCGTTCCATGCAGATGCTCGCGAGCTTCAACTCGGCCTACCGCACAGGCATCGTGTCCGTCGAGCTCGAGGAGGCTGAGCTGCTGCCTGACCGGCCCGTTGAGGCACGCCGCCCCGGGCACGTCGCGTACGCGCACTTCCAGCCCGCACTGCTGCGCATCGACTTCCACAAGGACGGTGACATCGTCGACGGCAGCAGCTTCCGGTACAGTTCACTCTCGTCCGCGCGCCTCACGCGCCTCAAGCAGCCCACGTGCGGTGGAGGCAAAGGCGACGCCGCTAGCGGTGCCAGAAGCAGCCCATCGATGTACGAGCTCGTCTTCACGACGCTCGTTGACGGCGTCGCGCGTGGTTCGCTCCGCCTGACGCTCAACGAGGCGCACCTCAAGACATTGAAAGAGCAAGGAGCGCTCACGCGCCTGCCTGGCTTGGCGGCAGACGTGGCCAAGCGCGCCGCGCCCGTGGCGGCGGCGGCGGTACCGTCCAAGCGCCAGAAATCGCCACCTCCGGAGAACAAGGATGAAAGCGTTGCACGCGGCAGTGGCAAGCCGGCCGGCGGCGGCCGCAGCGAGGCGGGCGGCGGAGGCAAGGCGGTGGCAGGCGCCACGAGCGCCGCACTCAAGCAGCAGATGCTCGATGCCGAAGAGGCGCGCAGTGCTGCCTTTGTTGCCGCAATAGCGCAGCACCAGAAGCGCAACTCGGCTCAGCCGCTGGCCGAGGAAGCGGAGGCGATGAATGACGAAGAGATGGACGAGGACCGCAGTGACTTCAAGGGCGGAGAGAAGGGCGAAGAGGGCAGCAAGGTCGAGGACGACGACGAGGACGGCGACGACGAGGACGGCGACGACGAGGACGGCGACGACGAGGACGGCGACGACGAGTACGTGCCGACAGCAGAGGAGGCCAAGGAGGCCAAGGAGACGGCCAAGGCGGCGACCAAGCGGGCCGCCGCCGCGGCGCTGAAGCAGAAGAAGCAGAAGCTGCGGAGTGTCAAGGCCACCAAGGCGGCCGGCGCGCCCAAGCCGCCGGCCGCCGCACCTCTTGCGAAGGGCAAGGGTCCCAAGACGGCACATGACATCTTCGTGGAGGCAATGCGGCCGGCGCTCTCTCTCGAGCGGCCCAAGTGCTCGCGCTCCGAGCTGCGTACGCTGCTGCTGCAGCAGTGGAAGCAGATGGACGCCGCGGAGCGCGCCCCGTGGCTCGCCAAGGTGCCTGTCAAGGACAAGGATGCCAACGACGCTGCCGCCGCCGCCAAGGCGGCTAGCAAGAAGGCGAGGATGCTCGAGACGGCGCAGGTCGTGGGTGAGGCCGATGCGGACGTCGAAACCGTCGACGAAACCGTCGACGAAACCGTCGAGGCGGCCGAGGCGGAGGGTGGCGTGAATGGCGGCGAGAGCGAGGTGGCAGCGGAGCTGATGGACCTCAACGCTGAGGACGAGGGAGCGGATGTGATGGCACAGGCGGCGGCAACAGAGGACGAGGAAGCCGATGAGGCATGGGACGGAGGCGGCGTGACAGAGGATGGCGAGGAGAAGGAGGACGAGGCGGACGACATGCTGCTCAATGGCGTGGAGGGCGAGGAGGACGAGGAGGGCGTGAAGGGCGAGGACGGCGAGGAGAATGAGGCCGAGGCTGAAGAGGCCGACGACGGTCTCGACCTGAAGGCAGCCATCCGCCGCCTCTCCTTCTCTGCCGCTGACCGGAGCGCACTCAAGGGACGAGGCGCCTCCGGCGGCAGCGGCCCTCAGCCTTCACGTACGTCGACGGCCACGCTGCCTCCAGCATTGGCACCGCCGATGCAGCCTGCTGGCCGCACCGCTCGCTTCGCTGAGCGCCAGCCGCTGGGCTTTCTCCGCAGCAACAGCACGACGGCGGCAGCCCATGGAGGCAGCAAGGGCGGCGTCGGCGGCAAGGGCTACGCCGTGGCCCCAGGGCCCGCATTCTTTACCGAGCACGGCGACGCCATCTTCATCAAGATCGGGCAGAAGATGCAAGAGCTGCAGACGGCCATGCGCGCGGCGCGCGCGCTGCGCGTCTCGCAGCTCGGAATGGCATCGCAGCTCCAGGTCGAGGAGCTCGAGACTGAAGCCGAGCTCGACCTCGCGCGCAAGGCAGCCGAGCTCGAGGCGTCGCAGGCTAAGCCGGCCGCAACACGCACCTATTCGGCACTCGTCAAGAGTGTGGCGCGGCTTGAGGAGCGCGCGCTCAAGCTGCAAGAGGACCGGGCCAACTTCAAAACCGAAGCGCGCCGCGCCCTCGAGGCGCTTGAGGCGACGCGCGTGGCGTCGCACGCGGCGCTCAAGGCGGAAGTGACCAGCATCTTTCGCGCCTTCGAGGCTGAGATGGAGGACGTCAACGCCAAGATGATGAAGAATCTCAAGAAGATGGAGCAAAGAATCGCGGGGTTCGCGCGCCCTATGGACGCGACCGGCCCGCTTGGCCGCTCCGTGGATGAGTACGACGATTGAAAACGCCCTCAGACACGCCCAAGACCAACGAAAAGACAGATGCGCAGGCAAAGCCCGCGAGTGACGCACACGCAGCGCGTGCGCATGGCGTGAGAGACCAGTGAATCGCACACGAGCGTGAGGGGAGCGGCAGGCACGGGCGAACACTTGAGCGTACGTGATCACGTGCCGGATCGGTCGATAGCGGCCACCGCATCTGCGGCCGAGGGCGAGCGAGGAGACGAGGGTGAGGGAGACCTGACCATGGCTGGCACGAACCGCAAGATAGGGCTTGGGCGGTTTGTCTTGCTGTCATGTTCGGCTTCGGTGGAGGGAAATGTCGAGCCGGGCTGTGAAGAATCTCAACAGCCTAGTGGGGACTGCGGTGGTGAAGTGAAAAAGCCACGTTCTCTGCGAGGCGTTGTCGTAAGCTACGCTGCTCGTGGCTCCACGCCCGGCCGGAGCCGCGAGTCGGCCTGAAAAAACTTCGTGACACTGTGAACGTTCACGTCGCCAGGTTTTCGCTCGCGCGCGCGCCCAAAACAGGAGTGAGGGGCTTCCCTGTCAGGCAACACGACGCGTGCGCAAGCGACGCATCGTCGTCCGAAGATGGCTTCGACGCTCGCGCGG
>Ga0209550_10007632_pt1 | contig 10011 bp, 12 predicted proteins | sample LauGreSuBDMM15SN_2_FD_187567 | JGI IMG/M metagenome (GOLD analysis project Ga0209550, IMG submission 187567) | Freshwater lake microbial communities from Lake Michigan, USA - Su13.BD.MM15.SN (SPAdes) (version 5) | ecosystem: Environmental > Aquatic > Freshwater > Lake | place: Lake Michigan... | reverse complement strand
TAAATTATCGGCGCGTGGATCGCAACTTCCGATTATTGCCGGAATATTGCCAGTTACAAATGTAAATCAATTAAATCGAATGGCTGAATTAAGCGGAACCCCAATTCCTAGCGCAATTTCTGCCGCCTTCGAAAAGATAAAAGATAACTCAGATGATGTGCGCAAGTTAGGCGTAGATTTGGCAACTAAACTGTGTGAAGAGCTACTTGCCGCTGGAGTACCTGGCTTACATTTCTACACGATGAATACATCTACCGCGACGCGCGAAATATTTGCGCAGATCAAAGATAAGAAAAGGGCATGAACAGAGAAGAATTTAACTCCACCTGGAGTGCACTTCACGGGGGAGCCGAAATCAAAGGAATAGTAAAGGCCTGGTTGGCAATTTCGTTTTCATCAGCCGGGTTTCTCTCTAAGTTACATGTCACCCCAAATGTTCTGACTCTGCTGGGAGTTCTCTTCGCAGTTGCAATGGCTGCAAATCCACTCTCTGCTTGGGTTATTCCACTGCTAGTTCTCTCACTTTACGCCGATGGTATTGATGGCAGCGTCGCTATTTACCAAAAGCGACAAAGTTCATTCGGTGCAATTTTGGATGCAAGCGCCGACCGCATCAGCGAAGCGCTCTGGTTTTACGTTGCCTATCGAATCGGAGCCCCAGCCTGGTTAGTACTTGGCATATATGTAATTGCCTCAACTCAAGAGTATGCGCGGGCCAGATTAGGTGGGCTAGGAATCAGCGATGTTGGTGTGGTTACTCCTGCAGAGCGTCCGGTGAGAGCCAGTTTTATCTTTATCGCACTTGTTTCTTTCGCTCTCGGTATAAATCTAGTTCTTTTAACTATCTCAATTCTCGCAATACTGCAGGTAGTTAGTTTTGGCTTAGTGGCTCGCTTTGCCTACAATAGCTTGCGCAACAATCTCGGCGCTTAAACCAACTAACGGCAGCCCGCCACCCGGATGCGCTGATCCTCCTACGCAATATAAACCTTGCAAAGGTGAACGATTCTTAGCGCGCATGAAGGCAGAACGTGCCCCGTTGCTGGAGGTTCCATAGATTGCACCACCAGGGGCGGCAACAGTCCGCTCTAAATCGGCAGGCGTGCGGATCTCCAATACTTCTAGGCGATCACGAATTGAGATCCCGCGAGATTCAAGTGAATCAATAATTTGCATCGCATAATGGTGGTTAAAATCTGCATCGTTCCAATTAAAGCCATCTTTTAAATCATGGCGTGGGGCATTTACCAATACAAACCACGCTTCATGGCCGGAGTGCTTGACCATTGATTCATCCTGCGGAGCGCAAAGATAAATTGTTGGATCTTGCACTGGTTGCTTGCGATCGAAGATATCTCCAAACTCAGCGTCATAATCATCTGGAAAGAAGATGTTGTGATGGGAGAGCCCAGTCGGATTTTCACTGGGGCGCAGGCCCAGCAGCAATGAGAAGCCAGCAAGTGAGGGATCTGCTTTGGCTAACTTTGCGCGCTCTCTGCGTAACTTCTTAACTTTGCCAGTGATCAATTTGTTGTAGACCGCAGTTGTATCGGCATTTGCTACGACTATCGAATAGTCCAAGACACGGCCATCAGCCAGGGAGATTCCAGTCGTGGTTTTGCCATCATGATTTATCTGAGTGACTGAAGTATTAAATTCAAATTTTACGCCGCGGTCTAAAGACCGTTGATAAACCGCATCGGCTAGCTTCCCAACGCCACCTTTAATATGCCAAGCGCCAAACGCTTCTTCCACAAATGCAATTGATGCAAGCACCGCGGGAGCAACACGTGGGTCAGATCCGCTATAGGTTGCATAACGATCAAGAATCTTGCGCAACCTTTGATCCCTTACCTTTAGATCGCGTAGCGTTTTCCAGGGAGCAATTATTCGCAGGTCGCGCAGTAAAGTAGGACGCTTTAAAAGCGAGAGCACTGAGCGCAGCTCTGATTCAATAAATGGCTCGCGCGAGACATCCCACATCGCTTCGGCTTGGTGCATTATCTGATCCCATTCTTGGGCTGCCAAATTTCCGAAAGATTTATCGATTGCCGCCAGCGTTTCCTTGCGCGACAAATTAGCGAAACGCACCTCACTGCCGTCGGCGAAACGATAATCAAAAGATGGGCTAACTGGTTGCAATTCAACTACCCGACCCATTACATCACCGGTACGTTGAAAAAAATCACGATAGACAGCGGGTAGCGTTAATAGTGAAGGCCCTGTATCAAAAGCGTAATTACCGATCCATTCGGTCCGACATTTTCCGCCGTGGCGATCCGATGATTCAAAGACCGTTACTTCATAACCCGCTTTAGCTAATCGCGCTGCGGTGCACATTCCACCCATTCCGGCGCCAATTACTGCAACGAGTTCTTTGGTAGCGCTCATAAGGTGCGCCCCTTCCACTGAACTTTGCCGCGCATACGCCAACTATAGATAATTAAGTAGATCAAGATGGCTGATGAAATTGGATGCAGAAGTGAATCCAGTAATCGCCCGCCAGAGCGCTGTGCGCTTAGTAAGCGGGTTAAAACTATCAATTGGTAAGTAAAGAGCCCGATTGGATTGCCGCTAAACCAGATTAGAACCGGCGCAATTCCAGTTATAAAAATGAATGCGATGGCAAGTAAGGCACCTAACGGATTTGAAAAAGCGCTCCATAGCGATTTACCGTATCCAGATTTGATCTCAGCAAAGTTTTTATACATACGCGTCTGGGCAAGAGCGGAACCATCGGCGACTCCACCATGCGCCCCAGATGAGATTAAAGCCCGCGCCAACTTCATATCGTCGAGAACTTCTGTAGAAATTTGTTGGAAGCCAGTGACTTGATCGAGCGCGCTCTTTTTGACTACAAAGAATTGACCGTTGGCAACAGCTAGGGAAGTACGGCTAGATCTTTCGGCAACGCGTAAGGGGACTGTCGTCATCCAGGACCATTGCAACAGGGGTTGCACCAAACGCTCTGCGAAAGTAATTGCAATTTGCTTTGGATACGCCGAGATGAAATCGCGCGCGCCTAACATGGCAACAGTCTGGGCAATCGCAGTCGGAAGCAGGCGCACATCAGCATCTAAGGTCACGATGATTTCACCGCGCGCTGCTAAGAAACCCTGTTGTAGCGCCCAAGGTTTGCCTAACCAATTATTTGGCAAGGTCGAAGCGTTAACTATAGTTATTGGCGCACCAGCAGATTTAGCATCACTGAGTAATTTGCCGGTGCCATCTTCTGATGAGTCATCGATAAAGATAATCTCTAATTTCTCAATATGGCTCTGCCTCGTGAGGCAAGCGATTAGCTCGGTGACATTCTCCGCTTCATTACGCACTGGAATCAAGACTGTTACAGGCGTATTTATTTGAGGGGTCGACTTAGGCCGACGAATTGTAAAAAAATTGACTGCAGTGATCAAAAGTAGCAGAGCGGATAATGTTAAGAGCGCAGTAGACATCTAATTATTAAGGACGGCCGAGCCAGCGCGAAAATATATAAGGCAACAGAACTAAGCCAAAAGTTAATCCGAAGAGAAGAGCAACCCCTGGACGCGCAAAGAAGAATAAGTTGGAGATAACTCCAGCAAACCAAGTCCAAATTAGAAAGATATCTATCGCGGCAAGACTGGCACTTACCTTACGTCGATCGTGTGGCAGGGATATATGCAGTACGGCGATTAGCGCCATCCCAGATAACAACCAACCAAAAGCATTTGATAGCGGAACATCTGGGGTGAAAGGAACATGAGCGCCGGTAACTTCCCAAGTCCAGCGCCCAGCAGAAACCATTTGTGGATCTAGGAAGAAGTCATAAGCCATTAAGCCAAAACCGCCGTATAAAAATACCCAACTGCCTGCAACACGACGAGCTGCGCAAAGTACGGGATGGGCGATCATCGCCCATGCAAATGGAACAACCATCGGAACATCAAAGATTTGTGGACCGAGTGATGGATCATAGGAATAAATCCCAAATGGCCAGCCAGTTTTAACGCCAAGTAATTCAATGAAATATCCAAAGGCGAGAGTTATCCCGAGATAAGTGAATGCATATCGTGGCCCGTAAGCAAGTAACGCGTGCAGCGCCATCGCACCTGCGCCCCAATAAACGGTAGCAATTGTTACGACGCGCAGCACTTCGCCATTTAGCAAGGGGTAGCTAACCTGCAACAGGATAGCGATACCTAAAGTTAGATTTAGTAAAAACTGCGCTCGGGATGAGATTCCGCGACGGCTATTACGACGTGGTGAGTAATGGCGAATCGACATGGGCTAAGTCTGCCCTACTTACTCATTACTTCGTAATTTTAAGTATTTTCAGCCGCGAATATCGCGTACCGCAAAGCGGGCGAAGAGTTCCTCGGCATACCATTGATGGCGCTCTGTTGCGGCAATCGCTACTTGATGCGCTGCTCCCTTATATGCAAAGTTGCGCAGGTCAGCACCTGTTTTCCAGTGGGAGAAAGTTCCTTGCAATCCGATCGGGGCTTCACCGATCCCGATCGTGGTTATTAATCCGGCAGAAGAATGCAGGCTGGCAGTCACAGGCGGGACAGCACGCCAAAATCGGAAATTTTGAAACCATTTAATCCGAGCGCGAGTAATGGCAACTATTTCCCCATCACTTTTTTCAGATGAGTACGCGAAGGGATTTACCTTTGCCCACAGCCCGTGAGATGAGATTGGATCTAATAAATATCTTACTTCTGAAAGCGAGTGAGCGCGCCATCTCTTAATCAGCCTTGAATTATCGAGCGCTTGTAAATTGGCGCTATCAATCACTATCAGCGCACCCCACTGATTGGCATCGGCATCACGCGGAGTAAATGTTTCACCTTTGCCAGTACCAAGCATCTTGGCAAAAGTGACACCTTTAACCCTGCGAAGTGCACCTCGGTCTAGCGCCATTCGCACAAGTGCGAAAGCGATATTGCGAGATTTGATTTTCCAAAAATAAATAACTGTTACTGCTGGCGCGCTCATCGCCTAATTCCAGCGTTCTCCAAAATATGGCCAGCAACCGTTTCTACGTTATCCCACATCGGCGCATGTCCGCACTCTGCAAGTGTGATCCATTGCGAATGTTTCGGCGCCATTGCTCGTTCCTGGCAAGTGGTTTCTGGCAAGGTGCTATCGGAATCACCAAAGATAATTTTCACGGGAATACTTGAATCAATTTTGGAATCAAAGCGCTTACTTAACATTCCATCCCATGCTGGAAGGTATCCGGCAGATTTGCTCATCGCGACGGTGGCATCAAGGCAGAGCTCATATGAAAATTCGTGCCAACGAGGACTAACATCTGCGAATCCAATTTTGCGCGCCCACTCATACTTTAAGAAAATTGTAGATAGCGAAGAAGAATTTTTTGCCAGCGAGCGCATCGTTGCGGTTCCGGGAGCTCGCTGCACATAAGATGCCAGCCAGAACCCCGCAGGAGCCAGTGCGGTTACGCTACCTATTTTCTCTGGAAAAAGCGCTGCCATCTCCAACGCGATCCATCCACCCCAAGAGTTACCAACTAGATCAAATTCAATTGATCCAAATTCATTCTCAATCTCTTTAACAACTTGTTCGGCAATAGAACTCGGATCCATTGCCTGGCCCTGGGTAAATCCTGATTCTCCGTGACCTGGTAAATCTAAGGTAATGACGTTGAATCGATCTAAGAGATATGGCGTTAGCGGCTTCCAAGCAGTTGCCGCTGATCCCATGCCATGAATTAGCGCGATATGGGGAGCCGCGTCCATCGTGGAAGGCTGCAGCGTTAACGTAATGTTCATATTAAATTGAAATATTACTCTGTGCCGCGCGCTTTTTCACGGTCAAAGATAGGCAATGATGGGGCAATGAAGATTCGTAAGGTGGGCGCAGAATTCTTAGGCAGTGCCGTTCTGGTGATGACCGTAATCGGCTCAGGAAAAATGGCCCAGAACCTTTCCACCGACACCGCAGTGCAGCTATTAATCAACTCAATTGCCACGGCAGCGATTTTATATCTGCTAATTACCTTACTCGCCGATATCAGCGGTGCACATTTCAACCCACTCGTAACTTTAATAGTTGCCTACAAGCGCGAAATATCGCTCGGCCAGACCTTGCAGTTTATCTTCGCCCAATTTCTTGGTGCACTCACCGGCGCTGGCTTAGCCAATCTCCTCTTTGATCTACCGGTCTTTACCGCCTCAACAAATGTGCGAAGTGGCAACCATTTACTATTAAGCGAGATCATCGCAACTGCAGGTTTAATTTTCACAATATTTATCGCTATTGACCAAAAACGTGAGAAGAAGATTCCAGCGCTGGTTGCCTGTTGGATCGGCGCCGCTTATTTTTTCACCTCTTCGACTTCATTTGCCAACCCGGCGGTAACCTTCGCGCGCGGCTGGTCAGATACCTTCGCAGGGATAGCGCCAGAATCAATCGCACCATTTATCGCTGCCCAGTTAATTGGTGCAGTGCTTGGATTGGTACTTAGCCAATCACTTAGCAGCAAAGGTAAGAAGAAATGAGCAAGCCATCAGTTCTTTTCGTTTGCGTACACAACGCAGGTCGCTCTCAAATGGCGGCCGGCTTTATGCGCGAGCTCGGCCAAGGTCGGGTAGAAGTTCTCTCAGCGGGCTCTGCACCTAAAGATTCAATTAATCCGATTGCAGTTGAAGCAATGGCTGAAATCGGAATTGATATTGCAAATAACACGCCAAAGATTTTAACGCCGGAGGCTGTTCAAGCATCTGATGCAGTGATCACAATGGGTTGTGGCGATGCCTGTCCTTACTATCCTGGCAAGCGTTATGAAGATTGGGTACTTGATGATCCGGCAGGTCAGGGAATTGAATCAGTTCGCATAATTCGCGATGATATTAAATTGCGAGTAGAGAAATTACTTTCCGAACTAGTTAGCTAGTCTCCAACAACCATCGGTGTTGCGCCGGTGCAGGTAATTAGTTCGGTAAATGAAGTTGGATAGACAGCGTGCGGATGGCCAGATGCTGCCCAGACAACTCCATAATCGTTTAGCGCTTCATCAATAAGGATTATTTCTGGCTTTGAAATCCACCCTAGTGGGCTCACGCCGCCAACTGAGTAACCAGATATCTCTTTTACATAATTCGCATCGGCTCGTCCTAGTTCAGCAATTCCCAAATTCTTAGCAATCAAATCTGTATCAACGCGATGGCGACCACTGGTGATAATTAGAAGCGGATTGCCAGAAGGTAATTTAAAGATGAGCGAAGATGCAATTTGTCCGACCTCAATGCCAAGTCCGTTTGCGGCATCAACTGCGGTTCGGGCAGTTTCTGAAAGAATGGTTACTTCTCCCTTTACTCCAAGATCTGTGGCAGCCTGAATAAAACGTTTTACCGCCGCCTTTTCCAATATCCCATCCATAGATGCAGGATACCCTTGGCAAATGTCTGTAGAAGCGAACGATCTACTTCACCGTGGAAAATTAGCCCGAAATTCTTTATGGATCTCTTTCTTACTGCTCGGAATAGTCTCTATGGGATGGGTGCCACGTATTCCAGAAATTAAAGATTCTATTGGTTTATCAAATGGCGCTTTTGGATTCGTGCTTATCGGCAGCACCTTTGGCTCGATTACTGGCGCTCAGCTAGCCGGACGCTTAATGCATACCTTTGGCTCGCAGCGAACAATTTTTCTGGGTGTCTTGATTATGCCGGCAGGCTTGGCAGGGATGGCGCTTTCAACAAATGCGGTAGCGCTATTTTTCACTCTATACACAATGGGTCTGGGTTATGCGCTAATTGATATGTGTTACAACTACCAGGGAACTGTGGTTGAAAAAATTCTGGGACGCAGATATATGTCTTCATTTCATGGGATGTGGAGCGCTGGCGCATTTTTAACTACCGTTATTGGCGGATTGATTACGCGTCAGGTTTCACCACGTGCAAATCTCTTGGCAATCGCCATCATCTCCGTGATTGCATATCTGATTGCTGCAAGATTCTTATTATCTTCGGCAATTGACGGCCATAAAGGCGAAGATGAACACGAGGCAAAAATTCCATTCTTCGGCAAGAGCGTTATGCCACTCTGGTTGCTGGGTGTTGGGCTACTAGCTAGCTTGGTCGGCGAAGGCGCGGCCAGTGACTGGGGTGCAATCTTGTTGCGTGATGAGATGGGATATGAAAAAGGTGTTTACGCATCCGCCTTTGCTTCATTCTCGCTAGCCATGATCGTAAGTCGTTTCTTAGGCGATCGCGCACTTGATCACTTTGGGCCTGCACGCCTTGTGAAGCTGGGCGGATATTTTGGAGGAATAATCTGGGGAGTTGCGATGGCGATTGCCATTCCGCTCTCTGCAACACATTCCACGACCGCGCTGGTGATTGTCAATATTGGTTTTATTGCGGCCGGACTTGGTATCGGTCCGATGTTTCCAGCATTTATTTTGGCAGCGACCAAAATTCCAGGTATCGCTCCAGCAGTTGCTATTTCACGCGTCGGCGTTATCGGAATCGCTGGTTTCTTCTTCGGTCCAACTGTGACTGGGATAATTTCTCAGTTTACAAATCTTTCGATTGGCATGATTTATCCAGTTGCGATGTTAATCCTCTCCGGCTATTTATCGCGGGGGATTAAGAGTATTGCTAATTAAAGATAAGTTTTAAATATGGTAAAGATTGAAATCGCAAATAACAGATAGGCAAATGCTCTGCGCAGTACTACTGGTGAGGTCTTGTGGGCTAGCTGTGATGCAACCTGGGCAATGACAATGGCAGATGCTCCCATCAGAATCGGAATATGCCATTGCACATCAGCCCATTGTGAGCGGTGGCCAACAAAAGCGGTTAGTGAGTTAATGACGATAATTAAGAGCGAAGTTCCGGCAGCGACAATTTGTGGAGTACCAAAGTAGAGAACTAGTACTGGAATCGCAAGGAATCCACCACCAATACCAAAGAGTCCAGTTAACGTGCCGATGAATAGCGATAAAATGACCAAGACAGGAAAGGGCATTCGCTTCTGTTCATCTAACTTTGGCGGCCGCAGCATCGAGGTACCTGCCAAGATTAAGACGCCAGCAAATCCAGTTGTAATTACTGAATCCGGTATCTGCTCAACAATGGATGAAAAACCTAAGTTGGTTGTTAAACCGATGCCCCAGATAACAAAGGCATCGCGATACAGGACCTGTTTCTTTAGCGCTCTAGGAATTAACCCGGATAGCGCGGCGAGTAATACGACGGCTAGCGCTGCGGTAGTTGCGGCTTTAGGATCAAAACCAAAGCCATACATCAAAATCGGAACCGAGAGCATCGCTCCACCGGCGCCAACTAAGCCGAGAACTGCGCCAATTACCCCACCAGAGATAATTGCCAGCAGGGTTTCCATTTCTCAATGCTCTCACCAAAAAGCGAAACGGCCCCCATTTTTGGGAGCCGTTTCGGTGAAGGTTTCTTTACTTGTTAAAGAAAGAGATATTTCCAAGGTGTGGCCCGAAAGCATCTGCTGAAACTGCACCGCTGTAGATAAGTGCGAAGATGATTAGAGAAGCACCAGCCAGAGCGAGATCCTTATTGAAAGCGATCATTTCATTCTGCTTTGCAGTTGCATCAGCTTCAGCCCAAAAGTTATGGAAGATAACCGCAGCAAGTACCAATGTGATTGCTAGCAAGAGAGCGCCAAGGTCTACCCAGAAACCGAGTGCCACATATACACCGCCGAGAATGAAGAAGAGGCCACTGACCATTACGCCGAGTTTTGCAGCAGGCAACTTCTTGTATTTGGCATAGCCGGTCATCATCTCAAGCTTTGCAAAGTGAGCGATTCCTGATGTGATGAAGATAAGTGCGAAAAGAATTCGGCCGATTACGAGTACTGCGTCCATGGATCTCCTTGTTAGTCTTTTCTATTTTGGTTGGTGTGTGTTCTGACTCGGGCAATTGTAGGGGAGATAGTTGAACTTTCAACTATCTTGAGCGTGGCGTGGTGCGCGCCTTGCCAATGTCAGAGCCTTGGGTTACTTTTCGAACACTTGTTCGA
>Ga0209550_10007631_pt1 | contig 10013 bp, 8 predicted proteins | sample LauGreSuBDMM15SN_2_FD_187567 | JGI IMG/M metagenome (GOLD analysis project Ga0209550, IMG submission 187567) | Freshwater lake microbial communities from Lake Michigan, USA - Su13.BD.MM15.SN (SPAdes) (version 5) | ecosystem: Environmental > Aquatic > Freshwater > Lake | place: Lake Michigan, USA... | reverse complement strand
AATAACGGATTGTTTATTGGTGGCATTTCTGCAGTACTAAACATATTAATTTACTATATATACCCACAAATGATGGGAAATACCTTATATGGTATTTTTATGATGTTTATTGCAATGGGCTTATATATTTTTTTCACAATTGATTTAAGGAAAAAAATAGGCGGATTTTGGTCATTTAAAGAAGCCCTAAAAGGTATTTTTTTGATGTCCTTTATAGCAGGTTTACTAAGCACTTTTGTAAACTTTGTATTTTACAAATTTATTGAGCCAGGTGCTTTCGAACAAATTTCAGGTATTATTATAGAAAATTTAAGTGTTACCTATGAAAAATTAGGTATGGATCAAGATACTATTGATAAAACCATCGAGAAAGTTTTAGAAAGTATGAAATCTCAATTTAATCCAAGTTTTGAAGATTTACTTAAAACACTAGGAATTGGAGTACTAATTCAATTCATTATGTCGCTTATTTTTGCGGCCATTTTCAAAAAAGAACAACCTATTTTTACGTCAACCGAAGAATAATTTAAAAGCCGTTTACAGCGTGCTCATTTTATCTATATTTTGATGAAATTTGCACGTTTGTTTTTCACACCTATGGATATATCGTTAGTAATACCCTTATACAACGAAGCAGAATCGCTGCCCGAATTGTGCGCTTGGATTAAACGAGTGCTTGATGCACAAGGGTATTCCTATGAAATTATTTTGGTAGATGATGGCAGTAATGACAGCTCTTGGGCTGTTATACAATCGTTAAAAAACGATATTCCTGAAATTTCTGGTATCCGTTTCCGCAGAAATTACGGTAAATCAGCGGCCCTAAATGTGGGTTTTGAAGCTGCACAAGGCGATGTGGTAATTACTATGGATGCAGATTTGCAAGATAGTCCCGATGAAATTCCGGTACTTTTTCAACGCATTAAAGAAGAAAATCTCGATGTCATTTCCGGCTGGAAAAAGAAACGCTACGATCCGCTTACCAAAACCATTCCTACTAAATTGTTCAATGCTGTTACCCGAAAAATGTCGGGCATACATAATCTCCACGATTTTAACTGCGGTTTAAAAGCCTACAAAAACGACGTAGTTAAAAGCATTGAAGTGTATGGAGAAATGCACCGCTACATTCCAGTTTTAGCTAAATGGGCAGGTTTTACTCAAATTGCAGAGCAAGTGGTAGAACACCGTGCTCGTAAATACGGCACCACCAAATTTGGCTTTAGCAGATTTGTAAATGGATTTTTAGATTTACTTTCCATCTTTTTTGTAGGCAAATTTGCCAAACGCCCCATGCACTTTTTTGGTACCATGGGTATGCTCAGCTTTTTGGGTGGTTTAGCTATCACCTTCTGGCTAATTGTAGATAAATTAACAGACATTTCTAAAGGCCTAGCCTACCGCAATGTAACCGATCAGCCTCTGTTTTATATTGCTTTGGTGGCCATTATTGTAGGATTTCAGCTGTTTTTAACTGGCTTTATTGCCGAGCTGGTTTCTCGTAATGCTCCAGAACGCAACCATTATCACATAGGCGATAAGGTATAAAAATACATCGCCATGTTTTTCTCCATCATCATTCCGCTATACAACCGTCCGCAAGAAATTGACGAATTGTTGCATACCCTTACCCAACAAGAATATACAAATTTTGAGGTATTGGTGGTAGAAGATGGCTCTACCCTCGATGCTCGGAGCTTGATAGAAAGCTACCAATACACCCTCAACATCCGCTACTTTGTAAAAGAAAACGAAGGCCAAGGCTTTACCCGAAATTTTGCGTTTAAAGAAGCTAAAGGTGATTATTTTGTGATGTTTGATTCCGATTGCCTTATTCCAACAGATTATTTAGCTACCGTAAAAGCACATTTAGAACGCAATTGGCTAGATGCCTATGGTGGTCCCGATGCTGCACATGCGTCGTTTACACCTACCCAAAAAGCCATTAGTTACGCCATGACTTCTATTTTTACCACTGGTGGTATAAGAGGAAATAAAAAGCATGTGGGCCAGTTTCATCCACGTAGTTTTAACATGGGAATTTCACGAGCTGTTTGGGAAAAAACAGGTGGTTTTATACTTACCCGTTTAGGAGAGGATATAGAATTTAGCATCCGCATCCAATCCCTCGGATTTAAAATTGGCTTAATTCCAGAAGCGTTAGTTTTTCATAAACGCCGCACCAATTTTGCTCAATTCTACAAACAATTGCATTTTTTCGGACGTGCTCGTATCAATATTTACAAACACTTTCCGGCCGAGCTTAAATTGGTTCATTTTTTTCCAAGTGCTTTTGTACTCTTTTTAGTGGCTAGTATTGTACTCAATCTAGTTAAAAGCCCTTTGGCAACGTCGTGCAATGTACTATTAGCCTTGTACATATTGTTAATATTTTTTCATTCTTGGGGTCAAAATAAATCGGCAAAAGTTGCATTTTTGAGTATTATTGCAGTGTTTGTACAGCTCAATGCGTATGGCTTTGGGTTTATGCAAGATTTTTGGAAACGGATCGTATTAAAACAACCATAAATTAATGAATACCTCTTTCTCTATCAGCGAAACTTTAAGCACCGCTTGGGCCATAGCTAAAAAAAATGCGTGGATTGTAATGGGCTTTACCGCTGTACAATTTGTAGTGATGTTTGTGTTTACCACAATCATAGCCCTTTTCTTAAACGAAACCAGTACTACTGGTGCCTTGGTGCAAAACGTCATTATTCAGCTGGCCGATACCTTTATTGCGGTAGCCATGTATCAAGTTTTTTTTAAATTATTAGACGATGAAGGAGAAATTGAATTCCCCGATTTTGTGCCCAATTTCTTAAAAGCCATCAATTTTTTATTGGTTAAGTTGATTATGGGAGCCATCGCAGTGGTAATTATATCGGTATTGGCAGGTTTATATTTTATGAATACCCCCGATATTGATACTTCTAATCCATTAAGCTGGAAAATGTTACCCATATTGGTACTCATTATCATTCCTGTTTTTTACATGACCATTCGTTTGTTCTTTGTATTGTGTTTTATTGTCGATCAAGAATCGGGCGCTACCGAATCTATTAGCCAAAGTTGGACCATTACCAAAGGGAACTTCTGGGCTTTATTCTCCTTGTTTTTAGTCATTTTAGGCATCAATATTTTAGGAGCATTGGCCCTATTTGTCGGCTTATTGTTTACTATCCCGTTCTCTAGTTTAATTCTGATGGTAGCGTACCGTCAAATGGTAAATAACTATACCGACGAGGAAGAAATTCTTATTGAGGGTGCAGATAAAAACTAAGTATGGGACTAAAGTCGGCACTAAGTAAGCCCTTTGCGGCCTGGGTGAACCGGCAAGTACTCCGCTGGAAAAACAACCCCATTTTAGCGCAAGATAAGGTGTTTCGTACCTTGCTTTTTAAGGCAAAATCTACGGCCTTTGGGCAAGATCATGGTTTCGAAACAATCCAGAACTATTCAGATTTTAAGAAAAGAATCCCTATTCGCGATTACGAGCAATTACGCCCCTACATCGATCGGGTAGTAGCTGGCGAAGCCAATGTTTTATGGCCCGGAAAACCGTTGTATTTTGCTAAAACATCAGGCACTACATCGGGCGTAAAATATATCCCCATTTCTAAAGAATCTATGCCCGAGCATATTAAAGCTGCTCGTAATGCACTTTTGGGCTATATTCATGAAACTGGCGACACCTATTTTGTAAATGGCAAGATGATTTTCTTACAAGGAAGTCCGGTCTTAGAAAAAATATCCGGAATAGATACCGGCCGACTTTCGGGCATTGTTGCGCATCATGTGCCTTCTTATCTTCAAAAAAATCGTTTACCCTCTTATGAAACCAATTGTATAGACGATTGGGAAACAAAAGTAGACGCCATTGTTGATGAAACCATTCACCAAGATATGCGCCTTATTTCGGGCATACCACCTTGGGTGCAAATGTATTTCGATAAACTAAGCCAGGTTTCTAAAGGGAAAAAAGTAAAAGATATTTTCAAGAACTTCAGCTTATTTGTTTACGGAGGCGTAAACTTTGAACCCTATCGGGCTAAACTCGAAGAAGCCATTGGTAAAAAAGTGGCTAGCATAGAAACTTATCCCGCATCGGAGGGGTTTATTGCCTACCAAGATTCTCAAACAGATAAAGGCCTTTTACTACTGGCAGATGCCGGAATCTTTTTTGAATTTATTCCGGTTTCTGAATATTTTAACAAAACTCCTACCCGACTAAGCCTGGCCGATGTAGCCCTGAATACTAATTATGCCTTAATACTAAACACCTCTGCCGGTTTATGGGGTTATAGCATTGGCGATACTGTGAAATTTGTTTCCAAAGAGCCTTACAAAATTGTGGTTACAGGGCGTATCAAACATTTTATATCTGCTTTTGGCGAACACGTAATTGCCGAAGAGGTGGAAGCTGCGTTGTTAGAGGTGGCAGCCAAACAAGCAGTGCAGATTACTGAGTTTACGGTGGCTCCGCAAGTCATTCCACCAGAAGGCGGCTTGCCTTACCATGAGTGGTTTATAGAATTTGTACAACCTCCAAAAGAGTTGGCCGCTTTTGCCGCTGCTTTAGATGAAGCCATGCAACAAAAAAACAGCTATTATCACGATTTGATAGCCGGTAAAATTTTGCAACCTTTACACATTCGCTTGGTGCAAAAAAATGGATTCATTGAATACATGCGTACGCAAGGCAAACTAGGTGGCCAAAACAAGGTACCTCGTTTAGCCAACGATAGAGCACTGGCCGATGCCTTAAATAACTACCTTAAAAACTGAAAAATTGAGTAGCAAAACCATAGCCATTATAGGTTCCACCGGGAGTATAGGCACGCAAGCCCTAGAGGTAGTGCGCCAAAACGCTCAGCGTTTCTCGGTGGCTGTACTCAGTGCGCAGCAAAACGTCGATTTATTAGCAACTCAAGCCTTAGAATTTAATCCAAAACAGGTAATTATTGGCGATGAAACTAAATTTACGGAGCTAAAAGCACGTTTATCAGGTACCCCCATTCACGTTTCGGCAGGGGCAGCAGCACTTGCCGAAGCAGTAACTATGCCCGATATAGATTTGGTGCTTACCGCTTTAGTTGGCTTTGCCGGCTTAGAACCTACGCTTGCCGCCATTACCGCCGGTAAAGACATTGCCTTAGCCAACAAAGAAACCTTGGTGGTTGCAGGCGATTTGGTAACCCGTTTAGCCAAACAGCACGGCGTACAAATTTTACCCGTTGATTCCGAACATTCGGCTATTTTTCAATGTCTCGTAGGGGAGCAGCAACCCATAGAAAAACTTATTTTAACGGCTTCAGGCGGACCTTTTAGAGGAAAAGATACTTCATTTTTGTCATCTGTAACAATCGAGCAGGCCTTAAAACACCCCAATTGGGTAATGGGTGCCAAAATTACCATCGATTCGGCTTCGTTGATGAATAAAGGCCTCGAAGTAATTGAAGCCAAATGGTTATTTGATGTAGCACCTGAACAAATCGAAGTAGTGGTGCATCCACAATCTATCGTACACTCCTTGGTGCAATTTACCGATGGTTCTATAAAAGCTCAGTTGGGTTTGCCCGATATGAAATTGCCTATTCAATATGCTTTGGGCTATCCGGAGCGCATTGCCAATACCTTTAAACGCTTTAATTTTGTTGATTATCCAACGCTAAACTTTGAGCAAGCCGATACGAATACCTTTAGGAATTTAGGCTTGGCTTATGCCGCCATTGCCCGTGGAGGAAACGTGCCTTGTATATTAAATGCAGCAAACGAAGTTGTTGTGGCTGCTTTTTTAGCTAAACGTATAGGCTTTTTACAAATGAGCGATGTAATTGCTACCTGCTTGGATAAAATAGCATATATTCAATCACCAACCTTAAACGATTATTTACAAACCGATACCGAAGCCAGACAATTGGCAGAGTTTTTGGTAACTAATTAAACATTTACACATCTAAATAAAAAGAAACAGACTACATGGACGGATTAATTATGGCAGGCCAACTGCTACTCGGACTTTCAATTTTAGTTATTTTACACGAATTAGGCCATTTTTTAACTGCTAGAGCCTTTGGTATTAAGGTTGAAAAATTCTATTTATTCTTTGATGCTTGGGGTGTAAAACTCCTTCATTTCAACTATAAAGGCTGTGAGTATGGTATTGGATGGTTGCCTTTAGGTGGTTATGTAAAAATTGCCGGCATGATTGATGAGTCGATGGATACCGAACAATTGGCCGGTCCACCGCAAGAATGGGAATTTCGTTCAAAACCAGCTTGGCAACGTTTAATAGTAATGTTGGGCGGCGTAACGGTAAACATTGTGTTGGGTATTTTTATTTTTTGGATGCTTACGCTGAAGTACGGCGAAACCTATATCCCTAATGACAAATTACCCTTTGGAATAGCTCCAGGAAGCGTAGGGCGAACCATTGGTTTGCAAGCCGGCGATAGAATTCTAGCTGTAAACGGAAAGCCAATTGTTCGTTTCGAAGAAGTGAGCAGCTCCAAAGTATTGTTGGGCAATAGCCAACTAACCATCCTTAGAAATGGCGTAGAACAGCAAATTCAAGTACCGGGCAATATTTTAAATCAAGTGGCCGACGAAGGCATTGCCGAATTTATTCAACCACGTATTGCACTTCAGCCCATAAAAGAAGTTGCCGTGGGTAGCCCTGCCGAGAAAGCTGGTATAAAGGCTGGCGACCTCATTGTACAGGTAAATGGCCAAACCGTAAACTATATAGACGAATATCAGCAACAGCTTAAAGTACTAAAAAACAAAAACGTAAAAATTGGTTTAGTTCGTGGAGTAGATACGCTTCAGCTAAATCCGCTCGTGGCTGCCGATGCTACCTTGGGTCTTGGCCTTTCTCGTGAAGGATTGCCCACAGAAACAAAAAAATATGGTTTTGTGCAAGCCCTGCCTATTGGTGCTAGCAAAGCATGGGGCTCTTTTGCCGATAATGCAAAAGGAATTGGGAAAGTAGTAACCGGCCAAATTAAAGCTAATAAAGCATTTACGGGTCCTATTGGTATTGCAACTATGTTTGGAAGTACGGTAAATTGGGTTAAATTTTGGAGTTTAGTAGGTCTTTTATCAATGGCTCTAGCCTTAATGAATTTATTGCCCATACCTGCGCTAGATGGTGGTCATGCTGTGTTTCTTTTGATAGAAATGATTAAAGGCAAACCCCTAAGTGATAAATTTATGGAGCGTGCCCAACTGGTAGGTTTTGTAATTTTAATGACTTTAATGGCTTTTGTATTTGGTAACGATATTTTTAAGTATATTCTTAAATAGTACGGCTAACTATGAATTATTTCGAGTGGTTTAGCTTGCCCATTTCTTTTAGCCCCGATCAAGCGATTGTAAAAAGTAAATTTTATGAGCTAAGTAAAAAATACCACCCCGATTTTTACATCAATCAGCCACTTGAAAAGCAAGAAGAAATTCTAGAACAAGCTACCCTCACCAATAAGTCTTACCAAACACTTTCTAAACCCGAGTTGTGTTTGCCATATGTTTTAAGTCTGAAAGGTTTATTGCAAGAAGGCGAACAGGTGCAGCTCCCTCCAGATTTTTTGCTAGAAATGATGGAGATTAACGAAGCCTTAATGGAGTTGGAGTTTGAAGCCGATGTGCATAAACTGACAGCATTAGAAGTCGAAATAGGACAGCGTGAAGTAGCTTTGGTTAAAGAATTTGAGCAATATGCTCAAGATTTCGACATAGAATCGGGTATGCATCAAGACGAGGTTTTAGAAAAAATTAAAGACGCCTATTTCCGACAAAAATATGTGTTGCGAATTCGCGATAGTTTAAATAGATTTGCGTCCCGCTGAAAAGCAATGCCCAGCTGGCGGAATTGGTAGACGCGTCGGTCTCAAACACCGATGGGAAACCGTGCCGGTTCGACTCCGGCGCTGGGTACATGGATAAAAGAGCTAACCCGAAAGGTTGGCTCTTTTATTTTTAGTTCGTTCAATTTGACAATTCGATTATACATGTTTAAACATCTATTAATACTTTTATATCTCACTCTAGAAACATCATGAGCAATTACATAGAAAAATTAAATTGGCGTTATGCCACCAAGCGTATGAACAATACGCCCATCGCTGAAGATAAATTGGCTAGAATTGTAGACGCCATTCATTTAGCGCCAACTTCTGTGGGTTTACAGCCCTTTAATTTATTAGTAATAAAAGATGCCGAAACTCGTGCTAAAATTGCTCCGGCTATTTACAATCAACCCCAAGTTAAAGAAGGAGCAGCCGTATTGGTATTTGCTGTTTGGGCAACTGCCGGCGAAGCAGAAGTTGATGCATATATGAATCAAATTGCACAAGAACGTAATGTTTTGTTAGAAACTTTGGCAGATTTTAGAGCTATGGTTTCTGGTGCGGTGCAGGGAAAATCTCCAGCCGAGTTACATACTTGGTTCGCCAATCAAACCTACATTGCTTTAGGTTTTGGGCTAGTGGCTGCCGCCATTGAAAACGTTGATAGTACCCCAATGGAAGGCTTTAACCCTGCTGCTTTAGATGAAGCATTAGGTTTAGCAGCAAAAGGCCTAAAAAGTACGGTAGTATTGGTATTGGGTAACCGCGATGAAGCAACCGATTATTTAGTGAATGCTAAGAAAGTACGCCGCCCGAAAGCGGAATTTGTAGAATATATTTAAGTTAGGTTTATAAGGTTTGTTTAGAAACTCCTGAGTTAGAGGCTCAGGAGTTTTTTTATTCTTTTAACCCGGCCATTATCTGTATTTTGGTAATATTGTTTAAACAGCAATTATTCATGAAAAAATTAGTTTTAGTGCTTTTCTTGGTAATCAGTGTTGGCTTAAGTATAGCCCAAGAAATTAATCCCAAAAACATTCAAATTGCCCGTGATAAATGGGGTGTGCCACATATTTTTGGCAAAACCGATGCCGAAGTGGCTTATGGTTTGGCTTGGGCACATTCCGAAGATGATTTTGCCACCATACAAACTTCTTATTTGTCTGGAAAAGGCATGTTGGGTTTGTTGAAAGGAAAACAAGGCGCACAAATTGATTATGTTGTGCAACTTTTTAGAGCTAAAGAACTGGTAGAAGCTAGGTACGAAAAAGATATAAGCCCACAATATAAGGCGGTACTATTGGGTTATGCCCAAGGTTTTAATGCCTATGCCAAAGCACATAAAAAACAGGTATTGGTTCCCGAATTGTTTCCGGTTACGCCAAAAGATATGTTAGCCTTTTCGGTTTTGCAGTTAGCCATTAGCTCTGGTGCCGACCAAGCACTAAAAGCAATTTTTGAGGATAAAGTAGCTACTCTCGATTTTCTAAAACCAGGTGGATCCAATGCCTTTGCCTTTAATTCGGCCAAAACCGTTGATGGCAGTGTCTACTTGGCTATCAATGCCCATCAGCCTTTAGAAGGGCCCGTAGCTTTTTACGAAGCACATTTGTGTAGTGAAGAGGGTTGGAATATTTTAGGAGCGCTATTTCCGGGTGCGCCTAGTATTTTACACGGCGTAAACGAAAACTTAGGTTGGGCACATACCGTAAACTATCCCGATAAATTAGATACCTACCAATTAGAAATAAATCCTCAAAACCCTAAACAATACAAGTTTGATGGGCAATGGGTAAATTTAGAAGAGAAGAAAATCCCCTTAAAAATTAAATTAGGCGGACTAGTACCCATTACGGTTCAAAAAGATGCGTATTGGAGTAAATATGGTCCTACGGTTATTTCTAAAAAAGGCACCTTTAGTATTCGTACCGGTGCTTTAGACGAAATTAGAGGTCTAGAACAGTGGTACAATATGAACAAGGCTACCAACTTTACCGAGTTTAATAAAGCGCTACAAATGGTTGCCATACCGGGGTATAACATCGTATATGCTGATAAACGAGACACCATTTTTTACATCAGCAATGGCAAATTACCTCTTCGCGATTCTAGCTATGCTTGGAAAGGAACCTTGCCGGGGAATACTTCTAAAACACTTTGGAC
>Ga0209550_10007630_pt1 | contig 10013 bp, 9 predicted proteins | sample LauGreSuBDMM15SN_2_FD_187567 | JGI IMG/M metagenome (GOLD analysis project Ga0209550, IMG submission 187567) | Freshwater lake microbial communities from Lake Michigan, USA - Su13.BD.MM15.SN (SPAdes) (version 5) | ecosystem: Environmental > Aquatic > Freshwater > Lake | place: Lake Michigan, USA... | reverse complement strand
ACGAAACAATAATCGCTTTCAAACGCAGTTCCCGCTGGCATCGGCAAGTCCTTGTTATCATACAAAACCCGTCCATTGAAATCTGCCCAATTGAAATATCGCTCAAACCTTCGCGTTTTGTCGTTCACCAATATCACATGCTTCTGATTCGCAATATTCAAACGCTGACGAACACCCGCCGTAGAACTCCTAAAACTCCGAATATCAAAAAAGCGATACTGGTTCAACCCATCCATTTGATTCCCCAAAGTCTGATTGTACTGCATTTCATTGCCCACAATAAACATCGGCTTCAAGTCATCAATGGAATAATCCCATTCGCCATTCCTCAAAACCACCGTCTTCACATCTTGCATCGCATTGGGCATAAAATAGTTGGCGTTCTTCGTGAAACTAAAATTGATCTGCTGATGCGTACTCCTCAACTCAACCTGACCGCTCTGCTTGATTTGCATATTTACCGCGCCCTGACTATTCAAAACCATCATCCTTCTCGACAAAACAATGTCCTTTTCGTCGAAATTGCGATAGACCAATAGAATAAAATTCCCGCCTATTTTCGGCTTTGTTTGCTCACCAGGGACCGACACAGAATAATGCGTGTATTGAGTTAACGTCCCATTACTAAAGTTCGCAGTTTCGATGTTTTCATAGCCCATGCCATCCAAAAATTGGGTTTTCGACAAAGCCGTAGGATTCCACCGCGCATCGCAATGAATCAAAGTATATTGATAAAAATCCCTCTCACTTTTGATTTGATCAAATTCCAAAACCAATGATTCACCACCACCTAGAGTAAATATCGGAAAAGAAAATCCACTGTTTTGTTGATACAATCGAACCGCCCTTACATCGCCTTCATAAATCACATTGCTCATCCGCAAGGTGCTATCAGTTGTTGCCTCCAACTGGGTAAATCCAGCTAGCAATAAAGCAACAGAAAGGACAATTAATTTTCTCATCAGAACAAACTTAACAAATTCGGGGCCAATATCAAGATTCTTGCATCAACATCCACTCCTCAAACAAAGATTCGTAGGCAGCTTTTACAACCAAATACTGAGCATTGATCAAATCATAATCCTTGGTAATGCCGGCCACTTTCTCAAAATCACTGGCAACAGAAGGGTCATGCAATTGTTTCTCAAACGCCGACCGCTTCTCACCCAACGCATTCATTTCAAGCTCCTTGGCATTCATTGCATCCTCCACCTTCTTAATTTCGTTTTTACTGTACGATTTATTCCCTTTGTCCGATGCAATTGCTGCAGGATTGATCATCCCAGCAGGTGCAGCACCCTTTGCCTGAGATGAATTCGACTGATTTCCACCCTTTTTCTTGCCATCATCCAATTTCGCCAAACGCATATCCTCAGCCACTCGCACCGAATTCCATTCCTTGTATTCCTCATACGTTCCTGGATATTCACGCAAAACACCATCCTCAATCCACCAAATTTTATTGGCCACTTTGCTAATGAAAGTACGATCGTGACTCACAAATAAACAACTACCCGCATAATCAATCAACGATTCAGCCAGCACCGCAGTACTAAACATATCCAAGTGATTCGTGGGCTCATCCAACAATAAAAAATTGGATTGGGTGATCAGGGTTTTTGCCAATGCTAACCTCGACTTTTCACCCCCACTCAGCACTTTCACTTTCTTAAATACCTCATCGCCAGTGAATAAAAAGCAACCCAAAACGGTCCGCAATTCCCAATCGGTATATTCAGCACTCACCGTACTCAACTCACTCAACAAATCATTTTTAAGATTCAACGCCTCCAACTGGTGCTGGGCAAAAAATGCCGATTCTACATTCCATCCTTGCTCGATCAATCCGCCACTCGGCTCTGATCCATGAACCATGCGCAAAACCGTAGACTTACCCTTTCCATTTGCTCCAACCAATGCGATTTTATCGCCCCGCAATATCTGTGCTTGGGAGGGTTTTAATATTTCCAACTCATCATACGACTTGGTGACATCCTTCAAATCCGCGATTACCTTCCCTGGTGTTACTCTGATATTAAATCGAATATCGAAATCCTTTCTCTCATCCTGCCTCACTTCAATCTTCTCGATTTTATCCAACATTTTCACTCGACTCTGCACGGCAGTTGCCTTACTCGCTTTGGCCCGGAAACGAGAAATAAACTTCATTTGCTGACGGATATAATCCTGCTGATTCTCGTATTTACGCATCATCAAAGCATCTCTTTCCTCCTTCTGCTCCAAAAATTCGTTGTAATTTCCCTTGTAATGGAAAACCTGTTGATGCGCCACTTCCGCGATGCGATTCACAGTTCGATCTAAAAAATAAGGGTCGTGCGATACGATTACATAAGTTCCCTCATAATTTGCCAGATATTCCTCTAACCACTGAATGGTAGGCAAATCCAAGTGGTTTGTTGGCTCATCCAAAAGCAATAAATCTGGGGCTTGTAACAACAACTTACCCAACATTGCACGCATGCGCCATCCCCCTGAAAATTCTCTCAGCGGTCTACCTAAACTACTCGTAGGAAAGCCCAAACCCTCCAAAATTTTATCGCCCTCTGCATGCCACTCATAACCGCCCAAAGCACCAAATCGCTCCTGCGCATCGGCCAAACGCTGCATTGTAACATCGTCGTATTCAACTTCGATTTTTTCAATCAATCGATTAATCTCAACCTCCAACTGCACCAAATCTTCCCTGCCACTCAAAACCACATCGCGAACACAATCGCCCACATCCATACTCAACAAATCCTGATTCAAGAATCCAATTCGCAAATCCGAAGGCCGGGACAGAGTACCCTCGCGCAATTCAAAATCGCTAGAAATTAATCGCAATAAAGTAGATTTTCCTGTACCATTCAAGCCAACCAACCCAATTTTTTCGTTGGGTTTGATATGCCAAGAAGCATTTTTAAACAGGTATCTACCAGCAAATTCAAAAGAAAAGTCATTCAGTGCTAACACCCCGCAAAGGTAGGCCATACAAGGCCAATCGCCCTAATGAGAATCAATAAATCACACAATTATTTGGGACGATAAACCATCACAAAATCATTCATAAAATATCCATCGCCAATGTCGAAATCCGCCACCTGCTCTATCACAAACCCCATTTTAAAATAAAAATTGATCGCCTTCATGTTCTGTCGATTCACTTGCAAACGCACCGCCTCCAAGTTCCACATCAACGCCAAAAGCTGACGAAACACCTCAGAACCCATGCCCTTGCGCTGTTTATCGATCTCTAAATACAATTTATGTATGAAAAAATTCCCCTCGCGGATTTCTGAAATCGCAGTATAACCGACCTCAATGCCGTTGAGCAACACAAAATAAAATCGCTGCCCTTCCTCCAATTGACCGGTAATGTGTTCAGTGGTGTAAAACCGACCCAACATATAATCTACTTGGGTTTGGCCAATAATAGGAGTGTAATGAACGTCCCAAATTCTACGAGCCATTTGCTGAATCAAAGAAATTTTATCCGGTTGAAGAGGAGATAACAGTAAATTCACCCTTCGAAATTCGCATTTTTGCAGCAATATCTCATGCTTCAACTGAAGAACCTTTCCACCGGCATCCAAAAACAAGGAATCACTCTGCACCAGAACATCGCAGTTGATGGACTCGGCCCTGGTTTAATTCTGCTTGTTGGACCCAACGGGGTGGGGAAATCAGTGTTCTTGAAAACGATTTGTGGCCTGATACCGCCAATGAATGGTGAGGTCCTTATCAACCAAATCAATATTCATCAGACATCACCCGAAAAAAGAGCTTCCCTCAGTAGCATTCTGCTGGCCACACCGCCACAAATTGAGCATTTAAGCGTTTACGACATGGTAATGAGCGGACGTCAGCGCTTTTTGCAAGGCTGGAGCGATCCAACAAAAAAAGATGTTTCCGAAGTTCTTAAAGCGATAGAAAAAACGGGTGTTACCGATATACAGCAAAAGAATTTTGCCGAATTGAGCGATGGCGTAAAACAAAAAGTAATGCTGGCCCGATGCTTGGCCCAAGACAGTCAAATCATTCTGCTTGATGAACCCCTAGCATTTTTAGACTACCCGTCCAGAACCACATTTCTGAAACTACTGCATCAACTTGCCAAAAACGAAAAGAAATGCATCATTTACAGCAGCCACGACTTGCATCTATCGCTCCAATATTGCGACCAATTGATGGCTCTCACACACACTGAATTTCTGCATTATAGAAATCCATCAGACATCAACCTACAGATTATTTTCCCCGAAACCGCATAACCCAAACCATTCGATTCATGCGAAAACCCTTTGCAATGAAGCAATTTTCCGTTGACCAAAGCGAGGTGGCCCTACCCGTAACTTCGGATGCCTGTGTTTTTGGCGCCCTCGCAGCATTCCAGAATGCAACACACATTCTAGATATTGGCAGCGGATCCGGTGTTTTATCGCTGATGATGGCCCAAAAATTTCCATTAGCCCAAATAAAAGGAATCGATATTCACCTTCCCTCCGTTATACAAGCCCGCGAAAATGGAATCAATAGCCCCTTTGCTGATCGCGTTTCATTTTCCCACGATAATATTCTCGAATTTGAACCATCGACAACCATCAACGGTATCATCTGTAATCCCCCGTTTTTCGAAAATCATTTGCCTTCAACCGATGAAACGCGGAGACTTGCCCGGCATACCCAGTCATTAACCCTAGCCACATTAACCGCTCGCTGCGCTCGCTTACTCCAACCCCACGGAGAACTCCTCCTGCTGCTGCCAGCCTCCTCCCAAAATCAAATCCTTGCAACCCTTCAACAAAATCTATTCTCCCCACAAACCATCACATCCATCCAAGCCACCCCATCAAAACCACCACACCTAATCGCCGTTTACGCCATCAAAAATCCCCCCAACAAAAGTGTCGCCGAAAATCCGCCACACACAATCCAATACACCCACTACAGGGCGGACGGACAACTATCGTCACAAGCCACAGAGCTCCTAAAGGAATTCTATCTGGCCCTGTAAACCATTAAAAATTGCTGCTTACCGTAAACCTCACCCCACTAAAAGCGGGCTCCTCCCTACAAATACCCCCCGAACAATTCACCCCCTGCTGCTGCTTTAAGAAGGCCAAAGTAAATACCGTGTTCTTCTCAGTGTAACCAATAAAAAACGTAGGGTAATGCAACACCTTGTCCGCAATAATCATCCGCTCATATCGATGCGGCACCACATTCACCATGTCCGCCACCGCAATACTCAAATTCTTATTTACAAACATCTCAATCATCAAGTTGGCAAATGAACCCTGATCGTTCTTCGTATTCAAATACTGCCACTCAACACGCAAACTCTTGCCCTGGTTCATCGTATGTAACCACTCTCCAAAAGGAGTAAATGTCTTCACAGGAACATACTCCGGCTCACTCTCATACCTCGTCTGATTGTAAACAATCCTCTGAACGCCCAACTTCAATTTGTCGTGCTTCCCAATCTTCTGCACCACCTCTATATAATTCTCACTAAACAATTTCTCCGCCTCTTTCACCCCAGTTGTTGTATTCAATTTCCCGTTGCTAGCCAAAGTCTGCACATAGCTTCCATTAAAGAAAATCTGCGTTCCCTTGCGTGGCTTAAATTCAATCTCCCCCTGAATTCCATCCTCTCCCATGGCCTGACCCGGCGCATTGTATCTACTCAGTAATCTATAGGTATTCTGACGTGTCATCGATGGCAAGTAACTCACCAATCCATTCAACAAATTCTCCGTGGGTGCCGTCCTAAATGAAAAATTATCTACGTGCCTGGCCTGAACATTCAAACCAATCGATGCCTTTTGTCCCCCCAAATTCCAACCGCCCTTACCCCAACTCATCGAAGAATACAATACCTTACCGCTCCTGAGATAAAACTTAGTATTATCATCCATAATCGCCTCCTTTGATTTCACATTCCCCTCAACCGTCCAACTGAAATTGTCCTTCGTGTAAGTGAAATAAGCATTCCCGCCATAAACATTGTACTTGGGATAAAATCGATCCGCCAAATCATACGTATTTATCGTCCCCACCAATCGATCCATCGTCTCCCTATCCAAAGTCCTATTCACCGCCGATGCACCCACCTGCAAAGCACCATATTTACTGTCCTTTCCCAAGTCGATGTTCCCCTCAATATTCAAACCACTAATCACCTGATTCGCGAACCCAAACCGATTTTTAATGTTCCCCTTCTGATTGCCCGCAAAACCCTTAACTGCCCACTTATCGTTGATATTGTACTTCAAACGCATACCCTGAATCGCATAATCAATCCCAATCTGCCTCTGCTCGTAAGCCCTAAACAAAATTCCGGTACCAAACTGATCGTAAAACGACCCCATCGTGATGTCCAACTTGTCAACGCTCTTGTTAATCTGCCAAAACCCTATCCCGTGATTTGTATAAGCATCCTGAGGGTCCAACAACGGCGAATTGTTAAACGCATCGTATCGCAAAATAAAAGAATATCCCTTGATTCGATACTGCATAAACAACCAAGCATCCGCGCTGGCCGTGTTCTCCTTGTAAACTTTTGTAGTCGCCCCGATGCTGTCGTCGCGGACATATTTTTGATACGTCATCAACAAATTGCCAGAAAACTGACCCTTATCCGAATCCTTGCTCTGACCCAATGCCAAATTGCATGTGCCCAACAGGACAAGCAACACCACGATACTGAAATGTCTCATTCACTGCAAAGAAACAAAAAAGCCCGTATTTTTGTAGACCGATTATGTCCGAAGTCATTATTCCACCCACCGCAACCGCTACAAGAACACTATATATTGAAAGTTACGGCTGTGCCATGAACTTCAGCGACAGTGAAATTATTGCCTCTATTATGGGCGAACATGGTTTCACCTCCACCAACGACGAACTCAATGCCGATGTCATTTTCCTCAATACCTGCGCCATTCGCGACAATGCCGAACAGCGAATTCGTGAGCGATTAAAACATTTACGCGGCAATAAAAAGCACAACAAAGAACTCATCATCGGTGTGCTCGGTTGCATGGCCGAACGATTGAAAGAGAAATTATTGGAAGAAGAAAAACTCGTGGATATCGTTGCCGGTCCCGATAGCTATAGAGATTTACCCAAACTCGTAGCCGAAGTGGACGATGGCGGACGTGCGATTAACGTTCTATTAAGTCGCGAGGAAACCTATGGCGACCTCAATCCAGTTCGATTGAACTCCAATGGCATAACCGCTTTTGTGTCGATCATGAGAGGGTGCGACAATATGTGTACTTTCTGCGTAGTGCCCTTCACTCGTGGCAGAGAAAGATCGCGCGAACCCGAAAGTATCGTCAGAGAAATCCTAGAGCTATCAAAAAATGGCTACAAAGAAGTAACCCTCCTTGGCCAAAATGTTAATTCCTACCTCTGGTTTGGCGGCGGACCCAAAAAAGAATTCAAAAAACTTACCCAAGAAGAGCGAGATACATCGGTAGATTTTGCCGATTTACTTGAAATGTGTGCCCTGGCCGTTCCACATATGAGAATTCGGTACAGCACAAGTCATCCGCGCGACATCAACGAAAAAGTGGTGCACACGATGGCCAAATACAACAATCTCTGCAACTACATCCACCTGCCCGCACAAAGCGGAAACACCAGAATCTTAGACATTATGTCGAGAAACTATTCGCGTGAATGGTACATGGACAAAATTCGTATGATCCGCAATATCATCCCCGATTGCGGTATCAGTTGCGACATCATTTCTGGATTTTGCACCGAAACAGAAGAAGAACATAAAGATACATTAAGCCTAATAGAATGGGCCAACTTCGAGTTCTCTTACATGTATATTTACAGTGAACGACCTGGAACTCCGGCAGCTAAGAAATTGGCTGATGATGTTCCTGACGATGTCAAATCGCGCAGATTAACCGAAATCATCGCCCTTCAAAACGGCAAGTCGAGGCAGAAAAATGAATCGTACATCGGTAAAGTTGTAACCGTGCTCATCGAAGGACATTCCAAGAAAAGCAACTTGGATTGGAAAGGGCGAAGCGACCAAAATTCGGTGACGATTTTCCCTTGCGAATCCTACCAACCCGGTGATTTAGTACAAGTGCTAATAGAACGCTCCACCACTACCGCCATGATTGGCAAAGCGATTGGCTACGCATCGTTATAAGTAGATTAATTCGCGGAATTCTTAACCCTTCACCGAATACTGAGGCCTCAAATTCTTGAGCATATCCTCTGTCATTCGATCCAAGTCGTATTCTGGCTTCCAACCCCAATCTTCCGTTGCACGACCATCATCAATTACGGCTGGCCAACTGTTGGCAATTGCCTGACGAGAATCTGGCTCATAGGAAATTGTGAAACCTGGAACAAATTTGGCAATCGATGCGGCGATTTCCTCCGGACCAAAACTCATCCCGGCCAAGTTATAGCTAGTACGAATTTTAATACTCTCCGCAGGTGCGTGCATGATATCCAAAGTAGCCTTTAACGCATCGGGCATATAAAGCATCGGCAATACCGTTCCTTCACCCAAGAAACAAGTGTGGTGTCCGGTCTGCAACGCATCGTGATAGATAGAAACGGCATAATCAGTGGTACCACCGCCCGGCGCACTCTTATAACCAATCAAGCCGGGATAACGCAAACTGCGGGTATCAACGCCCCAACGGTTATAGTAATATTGTGCATATAGCTCACCGGCCAATTTACTGATACCATAGATCGTTGTAGGATCCATTGTTCCATATTGAGGCGTGCCAAAACGTTCTGTATTTGGTCCAAAAGCCGCGATACTACTCGGCCAATAAACTCTTTTGATAATGCCAGTATCACGGGCTGCATTCAACACATGAAACAAACCTTCCATGTTCAATTTCCAACCGAATTCTGGATTTTTTTCGGCCGTTGCACTCAATAAAGCCGCCAAATGATACACATGAGTGGGTTTGTACTTCTGAATTACCGCATTCAATCCTGCAGCATCCAAAACATCCAACGTTTCAAACGGACCACCTTCAAATACCGGATTATCGGATTTTTTGACATCACTCGCGATCACATTTGCATCGCCATAAATTCCGCGTAACGCTTCAACCAATTCCGTGCCCAACTGTCCGCACGACCCAATCACCAATACTGTTTCTGTCGACATACTTCCGCAAATTTTGGCGGTTCAACCCACATTACCAAACCTTTTTCTCCCCGATTCACAAATGAATGCGTATTTATGGCAAATGTTCTGCATTTTTGCCTCCCACAACTAGGAAATGGCAGAGGAAACAATAAAATTTGGTATCATTGGCGTAGGGCATATTGGTGCTCGACATGCGCATATGATTCAAGCCAATACAGGTGCAGAACTCATTGCCATCGCCGATATCAGAAATCGCGAAGATTTATCGGTGCAAGATTTTCAAGTGCCCCTTTACGAAAATGTGGAAGAGATGCTCATGCGGCACAGCAATATCCAAGTGGTTTGCATCGCCACACCCAACGGTTATCACTGTCAACATGCAATCCAAGCCCTAAATATGGGCTGCGATGTCGTGGTGGAGAAACCGATGGCCCTATCCGTAGAGGACTGCGATGCGATGATTCAGGAGGCACAGAAACGGAACAAAAGGATCTTCTGCGTGATGCAAAATCGCTTTTCGCCACCCTCGCAATGGATAAAATCAATCATAAACGATAACGTTCTCGGCGAGATTTTTCAAGTACAAGTAGTTTGCTATTGGAATCGCGACCATCGCTATTATAAAAAAGGACATTGGCATGGAACTGAGGATTTAGACGGCGGTGTGCTATTTACCCAATTCTCTCATTTCATCGACATGGTCTATTGGCTTTTAGGGCCCCTTGCCATTAACTACAGCGAGTTCTCCAATTTCAATCACCAATCGTTAACAGAATTCGACGATAGCGGACAGGTATTGTTTTCGTTTGGTGAACGCGGCAAAGGGAGTTTGAGCTTTTCCACCAGCCTTTACAACCAAAATTTCGAA
>Ga0209550_10007629_pt1 | contig 10013 bp, 8 predicted proteins | sample LauGreSuBDMM15SN_2_FD_187567 | JGI IMG/M metagenome (GOLD analysis project Ga0209550, IMG submission 187567) | Freshwater lake microbial communities from Lake Michigan, USA - Su13.BD.MM15.SN (SPAdes) (version 5) | ecosystem: Environmental > Aquatic > Freshwater > Lake | place: Lake Michigan, USA... | reverse complement strand
AGGACCAGATTTCTTGGCTCTAGATTTACGAGAAGATTTCTTAGGACCAGATTTCTTGGCTCTAGATTTACGAGAAGATTTCTTAGGACCAGATTTCTTTTTACACCCACCAGATAGTTTTACACCGTAATGACAAGGTTTTCTAGAATTGCGAACAGATTTTTTTCTAGGCATTTTTATTTAATAAAATATAAATATATTTTATTAAATAAAAATTTAATATTATATTATTAAATAATATAATATTAAATAAAATGGTAAAAAAAATTAAAGGAATACATAAAAATTATTGGTGTTTAGAAGAAAAAAAGAAAACTTTTATTCCACAGGAACACCAATCTCAATGTAAAAAGTATTTTATAAATGAAATAATGGAAAGTAAAGATAATAAGGGTTTATTATTGTATCATAAATTAGGATCTGGTAAGACATCGACATCAATAATAATAGCGGATAGTCTTATTAAAAATAAAAAGATTAAACATGTTTATATATTTACACCGGGTAGTTTGAGAGAGAATTGGATAAATGAATATTGTAATGTATCTGGAAAAAATTCCGAAACATTACATAAGTATTATACTTTTATAACATATAATTATAGTGTTGGAGATGCTGTTAATAATTTGGATTTTGATAATTGTTTAATAATAATAGACGAAGTACACAATCTGATAAATGGATATAAAAATCAATCTAAAAATCCAAAACTTATATACGAAAAAATAAAAAATAGTGATTGTAAGGTTTTATGTTTGTCCGGAACACCTATATATAATAATTTATATGAATTCATAATATTGTTAGAATTGTTAAAACCTCAGAAAAATAGTTTAATTTCTTTTACAGGAAGAGAAATTAAATCAGACAAATTTGATTTTTTATTAAAAGAAAAGGAAAACGGTACTATTGTTCCTAAAAATCCAACAACATTTAAGAAAATATTTAAAGATGTTATATCTTATTATCCAGGAATTGGAGGTGAATATTATCCTGAGGTAATATATATGAAACCTATACAAATAAAAATGAGTTATGGTCAGACAATTAGATATTTAGACAGAGAATATGCTGAAGAGATTTTTTCTAGAAAACCTAGTGCGAAATTAAGAGGAAGCAATCCTGAAGTTTTTAAAATGTTGGAGAAGATGTATATAATGGCTAAAAAACATATAATGTCAAGGTCTGCTTGTAATTTTTTTTATCCATCTAAAATTTTAAATTTACCTGATACATTCCCTGAAAATGATGGTTGGATATGTAAAGATATGTTGGAAAAAAGAAGATTGAATGTATTATCATCAAAATTTTCAATTTTGATATATAATATTATTAAACATCCAAAGCAAAAACATGTTTTATTTACTTTTTTCAAAGAAAAGGCTGGTGTTATATTGTTAAATTCTATATTAACAATAATGGGTGTAAAATCATTAATTTTTTCAGGAGATCTTAATGACAAAGAGAGAAAATCTATATTATCTAGATTTAATTCAGATAAAAATAGATATGCTCAAAAAATAGATGTATTGTTAGTAACAGAAGCCGGTGCCGAAGGTATTACTATAATGGAAGCTAGACATTTTCATATATTAGAATCAAATAATGTATCTACAAAAATAAAACAAGCTATAGGTAGAGTGGTAAGATATAAATCTCATTATAATATGCCTAAAGATGAACAAAATGTCAAGATTTGGAGATATTGGAGTGTTGTTAATATAGAACAACCTATTAAAATCAAGAAAAAAGCATACGATTATAAAACAGGTGCTGAAATAACAAAAGAAAAAGTTTTCGATAAAACTACTACTACTATAGATCAAATTTTATACGAAAAGGAGATTAAAAACAATTACAGAATTGACAGTTTTTTAGATTTTATTAAAACAACCAGTGTTACTACTTATAATGATGATTCTAAAGAAATTAAAATTAATAAAACCGAACCAACACCAGTAATAACATTATCACAACCTACATATTTTAAAAATAATGAATATGAAATTTTTTTTAACGATTTAGCTAGTTCTTTGTTCAATTATGTATCTTCATCTGAAGATGATGAAAAAGAGATGTATAAAAAGGAATCTAAATTCAAACCATCTGATTATAAAGATGAAGATATAGATTAAAAATAAATTTATTTTATATAAATAAAATAAATTTAATCAAGAATAACTAGTTTATTGTAAAGATTTTGTATGTATTTGTATGAATTTATCTATTATAAATTTTAATTTAATAGGTAACTTGTCCAAATCAAATTTTATATTATTTTTTACAATGTTACCTTCGTATGGTATAGAAGAAACATTATTATCTTCTATATTATTAATATGAAATACCTTTATCAAAACATAAAGTAAGTTAAAACCATTTTGATCTAATTTTTTTATTTTTTTTAATAAATTTTTTTTCTGTTCTACTGTTAAATCTTCTTTTATTTCATAATAATTCATTTCTTTTACTATATTATCATAAAGGGGGAAGTTGACCATTATTTTTATTTTAATTATAAATTGATTTTAAAATTCATTTTTATATATAATATTTTTTACTATTTGAAGACACACCCGTATCAGCAGAACGGTTATCATAATACTCTATAAAATTTTTATCTACTAATTTCGAATTTGTTAAAGAATATTTGGTAATAATTAAATAAAATGTGTTGAATATGTTATCAAGTGTCATTTATATAATTAATGTAAATTTATAACTTATTGTCATTTTTATAAAAATAATTAATACTTACTATGTATAAAATAATATGTTGAATACCTAAACAAATAATCAAAAAGAATATATAATTATATTTTTAGAAAAATTAATATACTAATTTATTTTATAATGAGAATCACAAATACATATTATATAAATATTTTAAAATGAATTGTATTTCACATAGTAATATTTATTTTTATAAAATGACAAGAAGAATTACAAATGCTATGAGAATTGATACTATAAGTGAATTCTTTAAAAAGAATTCACAAACTGTTCCCGATACGAAAAAAAAAACTACAAAACAATTAGAAGAAATATTAAAAACATATAAAATTAATATTTCTAAAGAAATTGTGAATAAACCTGAATATAACTATGGAGAAACAGCTAGGAAAAATGGAGAGTTATTTGAAGGTGTTATTACAGAGTGGTGTAATATTAAAGAAAATAAAGAACAAATAATGAAAAAAATAGGAATTGGTTTTGATGCATCTGGTTATTTTGAAAAATGTTCTACGGATAAAGTATATAGTATTCATTCAAAAAAGACAACACGTAAAGCTGATATATGGTATATATGTAAAGATAAGAAAATAGGAATATCTATAAAAATGAGTAATAACGGAACACAATTACAGATAATATCTCTAAAAGTATTAGAAAATTATTTAGAATTGAATAATGTAAAAATAGGAAATAAAACTAAAAAAATATTAGAAAAATTTTTAGGAATAATAAAACCTACAGATGAAGAACTTGATATTCTTAATAAAAATAGGATAGAGAAATTAAAAAATAAAAAAAGATGGTGGATTAATGAAATGGATATAAAAGAACAAGATAGAATAGTAAAATTTTTTAATACACATTATAATCTATTATTAAGATTAATATTAACAGATGGATTATGTATAAATAAAGAAGATAAAGCGGAATTATTTATATTAAATAATTCTAATTATACCAAAACAAAAAAGATAAGTCCAATTATATTAACAATTGAAGAATTAATATCTAAATTTAGTGGAAAACCTAAAATAACTATAAATGGTAGTTTAGAGTTAAATGATTTTATTGGATTACAAAGAAAAGGAAGTGGTGGAGAAAATTCTGCTAATTGTCTACAATTTAAAGATAGAGGATATAGAAATTTAAAATTTATATAATAAAAATGATTTTAATATTTAATATTTATTATATTAATAAATGTCAAAATTAAACGGATTATCTTTATTTTCAAGTGCTGGTATAGGAGAAACATATTTAGGAGAATATGTTGATATGAAAGTAGCTAATGAAGTGATAGAAAATAGAAGTAAAATATATAAATATTTTTATCCCAATACAAATATGATAAACGGGGACATCACAGACGAAAAAATATATAAAGAGATATTAAAAGACTCGTTAGAAAAAAAGATTGATTTTATTTATGCTACTCCACCATGCCAGTCTTTTTCCAAAGCTGGAAAACAACAATTAAACGATGAAAGAGATATATTATTTATTTATATATTAAAACTTGCTAATATTATTAAACCTAAATATATATTAATTGAAAATGTTCCAGAATTTATAAAATTAAATATAAAAATTAATGGTATTGAAACCACAGTTTTAAAAGAGATAGAAAAATATTTAGGTGAAGATTATATAATAAATTATAGTATTTTAAATACTGCCGATTTTCAAACCGCACAGAATAGAAAAAGATCAATAATTTTAATTTCTAAAAAAGATAGTATTATATGGAACATACCTAAAACAAAATATGAAAATATAACAGTTAGAGATATGATTGGTAGTTTACCTTCTTTAAAAAACGATGAGAAAAGTGATATACATCCGTTGCATTACTCAAAAAAACATAATGATAGGCATATTTTATGGATGACACATACACCTACTGGAAAAACAGCATTTGATAACGAAATACACTATCCACAAAAAGATGGTCGAAAAATAAAAGGCTATAGAACTACATATAAAAGGATAAAATGGGATAGTCCATCACCTACTATAACAATGGCCAATGGTAGCATATCATCTCAAAATAATGTTCACCCTGGAAGAAAAAATAAAGATAGTACATACTCGGATGCTCGAGTTCTAACTGTATACGAATTGATGTTATTAACTGGTTTGAAAGATGATTGGAATCCTCCTAAATGGTGTTCTGAAAATTTATTAAGACAGATTATAGGAGAATGTGTTCCACCTATGTTAATATTAAATTTAATAAAGAGTTTATTATCTAAATAGGTTTCATTAGATGTTTACAATATAATTCCAAAATTTCATATTTTGGAATTTAATTTTTATGTGTGTGTGTGCTATAATATTTTTATATACTAATTTGGAATTTGTTAAAGAATATTTGGTAATAATTAAATAAAATGTGTTGAAGTATTTATCAGGAATTGTAACAAAAATACCGCAAATTTCTGAACGAGTTGTTGATGATAATGATGATATATTAAAGATAATGATATATTATGAACATTCTCATAATTACAAATTATGATATACTAATTTTAAACAATTGAGAAATTTTATATAAAATAAAAAATAGTACTATAATGATAATAATGATTATTATGTTAATTATATTTGGTAAATATAGATTGTATAAAATATTATCTACAGATTGAATTAATTTTATATAAAATGGATCTTCGTGTTTATAATGTTGAATATTTGATTTATTATACTTATCTAAAATATAATTAGCAGTTATTTTACCGCTTTCTATAGCACCTTCCATAGACCATATATTTGTTGTAGTTTTTGTATGAGCACCAGATAAAAATAAGTTGGTGTATTCGGTTATTTGTAACGGACGATATTTTTCATTATAAATATTATTTAACCATTTTTTATTTTTTTGTTCTTGGATACCATTATTGAAACTCCATTCATACCATATTTCAATATATTCTATATCTTCTTTTTTTATATAAAATCCATTATTATCATAAATTAATTTTCTAAAACTGTTTGAACGTAATATTTGGTATATAATTTCTTCTTTCAATTTGTCATTATCTAGGTGTTCAGCATTTGTATTATAAATTTTACCGTCTTTCTCAAAATCAATTATCGTTCCGCTCCATAGTGATTTAATGTTTGGTTTTTTTTTCCAAAGTTTTTCCTGAGGATACCATGTAATATTAAATTCACTATCATTCATAACAAAAGCAATATTATCAATTGGATATTTTATTTGTTTGTTTATACCTATACGAAAAGATATTTGTTTGCTTTTTGTATTGTCTGTTAATGATTTAAACTTATCATATAAACAGTTCATTTTACTATTTTTTAAAACATCTAAAGTATTAAAAGGATTAATTGATAATATATATTCTTTTGCAGTAATCTTATTTATCATTCCATTCTGTCTAACTTCTACTGAACATATATTGTTTTTTTTATAATTTATTTTTAATAGTTCTGTATTGGTTAGAATATCAACTCCGTTTTTTTTCAAATATTGAACCCATGGTTCAATCCACACATCACTTGTAGGACCAGTTGTGAGATGCCAATTATCTTTTGAATATTGATTGTAATTTTTATTTAAAGAATTTTTATGGGTATGTGTATGTTTTTTATTATGTATATATGATATTATTGGAAAACGAAATAAATGCCCCATAGATGTTTCATTTTTATTCATTCCGTAACCCGGACCAATTACAAAATTAACTATATTATTATATCCATCGGTTGATAAATATTTTTTTAGAAACGGTTGAATATTATAAGAATAATAATATTCTCTTCTATCATCTGATAATAAATATTTTATACCCAGATAGTGTAAAATCATATTATCTTTAATACTTAATGACCAATTATAATTGTATTCTTTATCATATAGTAAATAAAATTCTATAGGAGTGCTTAAATTATTAAATACGTTTGTATCATAATAAGGTATCTCTTTCATGACTTGAAATGTATTTTCATAAAAAGGGGCATAACCTCTCCAAGAATGCTCTGACGGATATAAATTTCTTTTCGTATCACTTCGTACCATTCCACCTAATTCATTATCTTTTTCAATTAATAATATCTTGAAATCTTTTTTAATTAATTCATGTGCTAATGTCATTCCAGACAAACCACCACCGAAAATTATAATATCATACATTTATATTTATATATAAATATATAAAAAACTTGTATTATATAGTTAAAATAATAATCTTTTAACTATATAATACAAGTTTTTTTAATGTTATTCATTTTATATATAAAATGAATAAGAAGATATTTATGAATATAATTTTGGAATTATATAAATTAATAAGAGAACAATAAGTTATTTACATTTATTAATTATTTCAGATATATTCCAAGAAATTTCAGGAGAAATCCATCTTGCTATATGGATTATAAGATGTGGATGGATGTATATTCCGTTGATTAATTTATTATTTATATCATCGTCATCTTTGATTAGATGAAATGAACCGCCTGAAAAATAAGTTTTACAATCATAATAGTTTAGTAATTCATTATTTTCTTTGTTATACTCTAACCATTGATAAAAATTTTTATTATTATCATTACACAGTTTGGTAGCATTTATATAACGAGTTTTCGTATTCATTATAACATATGTATTGTTAAAAGTTATTTCTGAAAATTTGTTAGTATTTTTTGAACAGGATAATACTTTTATTTCAAATTTATCAACTACTGGTGAATTATCAGATAGTTTATTTGAATCTTTTATATTTAAAGAAAACATTTTAATATTAATTTATATAAATATAAAACAAATCATTTTTATTTTTATAGTATTTAAAATTTTATAATTAATTATAAAATAAATATGAAGTATTTAGAAATTGATTCGTCGTATAGAAATAGAAAATTATGGCCTTCACCTTCTAATTTTGATATTCCAGTATCCGTTAATGGTAGAAAAAATCCAAAAGATGCTTCTGATCCTGTTTCTCAAACTTCTACTATAGTACAATGGAAATCTAATTCTTTTAACTCTATATACAGTTTTTCCCCACCTCCATTCTTTTCCCCTAGTAATGTTTCTGAAGATCCAGTATATTCAGAAACTACAAAAGTAGATATTATATTTGATAATATAAATATCATTTATAATTCAAATAGTACATTGGATATCACATCCCAATACGATGTGACCATAGATCCTGCTTTAGTGGGATATACACCATATATTGAAACTACAACAGAGTTAAAAACACCTACACCAAACACATCTACTAAAACAACAAAAATATTAACAGACAATTCACAAGTTCAGTTTCAATTGATAACTACAGCAGATAATGTATGTATTATAGAAGAAAGATTTTCAGGCGGATTTTACAGAAATTATGTAAATGAGTATAACGAATATATAGAATACGGGGAAGGATATTACAATGGATGTTTAGCTGTAATTAACAATAATTATTATAGAATTTTAAAATGGGAATCGTTAACTGAAATATCAACACCTTCTTCTTTGATTACTCCTACAAATAATAAAATAAAATACCAAGTTACATTTAATAATAAAGTTAATGAAAATATAGGAAGTATTGGGGTCATTATTGATTCAACAAATCTAAACGATTTATATAATCCAGTTTTTTTCATACCAAGAGGTAGTTCTGAAAATAACAATTATGTTAATTATTATCTAGTCAATGAAAATAACGGAGAAAATAATAGTATATATTACTACGATTCTGTTAATCGATTAGCTGGGTTGAATCTAACAACACCTCTTAATGATCAATGGACTAAAGATTGTTGCTTTAGTATTAGGAAAAATCCACCTAAAATTTATAATTCGAACCAAGACAATTATCTTTTAAAACCAAGAACAATAGATATTGAAAGTCCTTTATCTGCTATATCTTTCATTTTAGATAATTCTTACAATCTGGGAGATGTAACTAATAGTTTCTTAGAAATTAGATTAGTTAGATCTTTTTTAAACGACACTAGAAAAATTTTAAAATATTATAATATTAAAGATAAAATACAAGGTAAAGAAGGTGCTGATTTTAAAACAGACACTATTTATATAAAACCAAAACTTTGGAATAATATTAACATTGATAATAACTATTCTAATTTACAAAATAATAATATATCTTATTTTAATGGTTTGTATATTAGAATTATTTCTGATATTGATAACCAAGACCAGATTAGATTAATTTTATTTCATCAAGTTGTTAAGGATAAAAATGACAAACCTATATATGAAAAATTAATACTATCTGATAAAGTTGACTTAGAATTCAAAACTAGTTTTTCTATAAATTCTGGTTTATTAGAGAAGGAACTTAGTTACAATATTACTGGTGATGATGATATTGGTAATGGTTATAAATTCTGGATTTTACCAACTGATTTCGACAATCTTAATCCATTTGTTCAGACTCAATGTATTGGAGATACAAATCAATTATCTTGTTATAAAATCGATTTAATTCATATGATATTACCCAATCAATTAATAAACACATATAAAGGTGGTAGATTATCATCACACCCGTTCCTATATGTCAGTATAAGCAATGTATCTCTTGGAAATTTTAATAAATATATTTTATTTTCAAATAACCCCAACTCTTCAACAGCAATTTTTCGTGTAAAAATAAGCGATGTAACAGATATATTTTTAACAAATTTTGTTAAATTTTCTGGTGATGGTGTCCGTCAAACTATCAAATTCAAAACAGACGACACTTTACATTTCTCTATTTTTTTCCCTAATGGAGAACTTTTCAAAACAACTAAATATGAATACTTTTCACCTTATGAAATTAACCAAAACATTCAAATTAGTTCTTTATTCGGTTTAGAAAGAATTAAATAAAAATATAAAAACTTTTTATTAATTATATAATTTAATAAATTATATAATAAGTTTTTTAAAATTTAAATTCGTATTTAGGCATACAATGAATACTACAGAACATTACATTTTCAAAACTTTTATCTTTAGGATTAACAATAATTGTATTTATACAACTAGTATCTTTACATTTTTTATCACATTTTACACAATTTACACTTTTTATAACTTTGTCAGATTTAAAACCGAAAGATACTTTAACTTCTTCTTTTTTTTCTTTAACGTCTTCTTCTTTTTTTTCTTCTTTTTCTTTTTCTTCTTTTTTTTCTTCTTTTTCTTTTTCTTCTTTTTTTTCTTCTTTAACTTCTTCTTTTTTTTCTTCTTTAACTTCTTCTTTTTTTTCTTCTTTAACTTCTTCTTTTTTTTCTTCTTTAACTTC
>Ga0209550_10007627_pt1 | contig 10014 bp, 6 predicted proteins | sample LauGreSuBDMM15SN_2_FD_187567 | JGI IMG/M metagenome (GOLD analysis project Ga0209550, IMG submission 187567) | Freshwater lake microbial communities from Lake Michigan, USA - Su13.BD.MM15.SN (SPAdes) (version 5) | ecosystem: Environmental > Aquatic > Freshwater > Lake | place: Lake Michigan, USA... | reverse complement strand
GGGACGCACAACGTCCAGTTCTGGCAGCATGGGTAGAAAGCGAGGTCGGCGTACGAACTACGCCACAAAGAACACTCGAGGGTGATATTTGGTGCGACCGTTCGCTGTGCGTCCCCGCCCTTCCACAGCTGCTGCTGCTGCTGCTGCGAGGTTCGGAATTCTGCAACTGCCCGCCAAAAGTTTTTTTCGGTGCGCACCCAATGCGCAAGGAGGCCAGTGGCACCCACCCATCCACCTCCTTGCGCGCGGCCGGCTATGGCCATGCTGCGGCCGATGAGGCGATCCAGGTTGATCAGTCCGAGTGCCGGATGATGAGAGAGCTCTCGGCCGAGAAGCAGGTCTTCAAAGTGGCACAATTGTCGGCGATCGATGGCAAGCTTAGGTGCCAGCCACGACAGGACGTCAGCCGACATGAGCACCAGCGGACCCTCGACGAAAGGAAACGGACCGTAGATACCCTCGTTTCGTTCACCTAGATGACCGTACACGTGCGACGCCGCGCAGGCAGGATCTCGGCGGCGCAACTTGAGAGCACCACCTGCGCCAGGCGCCCAGCAAACACCTTGCCAGTCGCTCTCGTTGATGGACGAATAACGTACCACACCAGCATAGACGCGAGTGCGTGGTAGACTCTGCATGAGCAGCGGTACAAGGCGAGGCAGGTCGATTGCGGCGTCATCATCAGTCTTTCCGTAGAAGGCTGCAGGCCAGCGAGCGGCGGCTCGCCACCATCCGACCATCTTGTGAGCGCAGTGCCGCTGTGGCAGTTCGCTCATCGTCATCACACCAAGCACGTCATCACTCGCGCTGGCTGGATCCTCAACTATTCGGCGTGCCCACCAGTTGGCATCAACGACGAAGCGAACGAGCACGGCGCTGCCGCTGTTGACGAGCGGATCGGAGTAGTAGGCGCGAAGCCATCGGTTCCGCGAAGTGTACGTCTTTTCTGACGTGACGATGCCCAACACGAGAAGGTGCGCTGGCGGGTTTGAGATAGTCGCAGCCAGTCGCCTTTGAGGGGTCGTCATCGGTAGGCCGATGAAGTGCTTGCTGCGCACGGCGATTGACCCACTGGAATCCTGGTGTGTGAACGTTAACACGACAGACGCGACAGACCGATGAAGTGCTCGCTACGGCACTGTTACTGCCCGCTCAGAATACACACATCGTTTAGCGGAAAAGGTCAGTTGAATCGGTAAGGAGCCGAACGAAACAACAAGGGCTGTCCGCCGTTCTCACACCGCGTGGCGTCCGGTGCGCCTCGCCGTGCGCTCCGACAGCACGCGCATCGATGGTCTACCCGCAACTAAGACTAACCTATCCGACCGTCTGAGAGCGTCCTGACTTCAGTTAAACGCCATACGGCTGTACAACCGTGTGTGACGAGTTCTTTCGGAGATGCGACGAGTCAATGGCGAGTAAACGGCCCGTTGCGCACGACATTGCCCACCGCCCACGCCGCCTCGCGGAAGTTGGGACGCTCCATCAACGGCGTGTTGGGCTCCAGCCCTACCGGCACGGCACGCATGTGATGGCGGCGCGACGGCTGTGCGAGTAGAACGCCGATCTGGCCCGCATTCGCGTTGAGGCCGAGCATCGCGAGCCGTCCGGCGGGAAAGCGCTGTGGGGTTCCGTGACCGTGCAAGAACGCAGAAAACTTTCCCATGGCCGCGACGGAGGCGGACGTGCGCAGCGGCGCCTTCCGATGGCCGCCCGAGGCGGCCGGGGCACGAAATGGCAGCTTGGGCGCCGAGGCAGTCACCGCCGGCGCCACGGCCGCCCGAGCTGAGGCGGTAGAGACGGTCACATCGTCGTCGGGGGTTCGCCGGTGTGGCAGCTGCGGCTGCTGCGCCGGACGGCTGGGTGGCTGGCGGGTGGCAGGTCGCCATTCACGCAGCACGACTGTGAAGGGGCGCTGCTCCGCCGAGAAGCTCAGCGCCTCCAGCCGCTCCTCGCGGCTCATCGGATGCGTGAGTCTGGTCGTGACCACGCCGTTGTAAGCTTCCGAACGCTTCGTGAGGAGCACGCCGTCACGAGCGCCGTCTCGGGCGCCGTCGCTTGCGCCAGCGCGGTGCGATGCGCTTCGCGTTCTTGTGACACTTCGGGACCCCTTCGGGACGAGTTCTTGTAATACTTCGGGTTCCGCCCCGGGGTGCGAGCGGTAGAGTGGTGCCGGCGGGGTGCGCGCGGCACCACTTCCGAACGGCGTCGCGCGCGTGCCGGGCGCCGTGCCGGGCGTCGCGCGCGTGCCTGCCGCAGAGCTCGCCTCCGACCGCCCCCCCGGCGTCGTCGCGGCGAGCGACGTCGTCGCCGCCGACCATCTCGGGAGCAGCTCGGGATCAGGCGCCGTCCCGAGCAGCTCGTGGGCGAGCTGCCGCATCGGGTGGCCGTCGGCAACCGAGGGCGCAGCACGCGCCGTCGTGGGCGCCATCGGTGTGCCGCCGCTGCTGCTGTCCGACTTGAGGGAAAGGGCGGCCGCAGCCTCCTCCGCCGTCTCGAACGCTTCCTTATTAGGCAACCGCGACGCGCTCGAGCCGGATAGACCACCAGAGCCTGTGTGCGGTGAACGAACGCGGGCTGTTAGTCTGGAGCGGATGCGGATGCCACCTGAGGGCGGTTTCGAGACCACTCGAGCGCGCACTCGAAGAAAAGGCGATGAACGCCTCATCAGCAGCGCGAGGGGCGCTGATGAACGCCGCCCCCTCGCTGTAGGAAGAAACGACACCGAGGGCGACCAGCGCCTCCACCGCTGAGCTGGCAGCGTCGCCCGAGTCATCAACGCCCGATACGGCGCCATTCGAGACGAGGTTGGCGCCCGATACGGCGCTGCGGCCGAGCCACGTGGCTGCTCTTCCCGATTGCTTTGCCGCTGGGTCGAGCACATTCTTGCGCCCCCCCTTGGGGTGTGAAGTCTTCGAGGGTGAAGTCTTCGGGGGTGAAGTCTTGCGCCCCTGCAGCACCTTGAAGTCCTTGAGCTCCTGTTGATCCCTCTTGGTTCCTAAGTTGGATCCAGCGCCGCGGCCGGGGCTGCTGCTTACTATGGCAGGTGGGGAGGCGCCCGAGGCGGCGCTCAAGGCACCGGGGCTACCAAGCGCCTTCAACTCTTCAACGGAGGGGACGAGTGAGGCACGACGGGTGAGCATCGCGCTCGAGACGGCGTCGGCGGCGGCGGTAGCGGCTAACAAGATTTCCTCACCGCTCGCGGCCGGTGGATGCACCTCACCCTTATTCAACCATTCCTGCAGCTCCACAAAGGAGATTTGCTCGGAGCGGTCGGTATCGATGTCGCGGAACAAGCGCCGCGCCTCGCGCTTAGTGGCGTCAAAGCCAACCTGATGCAGAGCGCGCGCAAACTCCTCGGACGAGATGAGGGCGTCGTCGTCCGTGTCCCACGCGCGGAAGACGTCGACGAATCGCGAGCTGCTCGCGAGGACGCTCCGCTTCATGTGGCGAAGGCGGCGCATCCGGGGGTGTAGCTTCCTTAATAGGAAACGGTTCAGGTCCTCGAGCCGAATCGACGACGGGTTGGGTGAATCTGGATCGATCTGGGCGAATAAGGCTTGGGCCGCGGCCGGGCCCGGGTGGCTCATCGGGAAGTCGAACCCGCACTCGCGCAGGGCGAGCAGCAGCGCCGGGGCACTCACCATCACCTCGCCGAAGAGGCTTTTCCGGCCGCCCTCGCCGTTCGCCTCAGCGCCGTTGGGGATGGCGTCGGTGCCCTCGCGGGCATCGCCGCTGGCGCCATCGCCTCTGGCGCCGTCGCCACTGGCGCCATCGCCTCTGGCGCCGTCGCCTGCGGCAGACGGCGCGGACACGATGAGGAACTCGGCCTTCGTGATCTTGCCATCGCCGTCCTCATCGTCCGTCTTTGTCAGTGTGGCACCGAGCTCCATCCGCAGGGTCAACCACCGAATCAGTTGCGCGCCATTCGTGGTCACTCGATCCCGGAGCTCACGGGCAGATCGCTCCTCCGGTCCGAGATCGCCCGAGGGCAGCAGCCACCCTTGGAGCTCCTCGAGGGAGAGCTTCCCGTCGCCATCGAGCTCGCCAGCCACGTCAAGTTCGTCAAAGATGTGCTCGATCATCTCGGGGGTCACTTGCATGCACATGGCCGTGAGGGCGTCGCGCACCTCCCGCACGGCAACCGATTGGGTCTCTGTGAGCTCCCACCGGCTCAACAGGTCAAGCAGACGGCGTGCAAGGCGTCGCACGCCGTCTCGCTGCTCGTGCACGTGCGCCTCGACCAAGTCCACCTGCCCGAGCAACCAGTAGTTGAACTCCGCGACCGTGAGGGTCGCCGTGCCGATCGTCTGCTCGCTCAGCGAGTGCGCCAGCCGGAGCAGCGCGGTATCGGGCACCGGCGGCACGCCCAGCGCGGAGAGCATCCGTCCGAATTCCACTGCCGTCAGCGTGTCCGTCAGACCCATGCCCCAGCGCACGAGCATCTCGAGCACGCGCATGCAATTGGCAAGCAGCATGTGCTGCAGCTCCCGATCAAGGAGATCGGAATTGCCTCCCTCATTAGCATTTGAGGCCTCGGGGTCCCCTCCCGTGCCGAGCGCCGTGCCGAGCGCCTCCGTCGCCACATCATCCAGGCTCAAGGGTAGCATGTGCACCTGAGCAACCGTCGCGCCGCCCGTGACGTCATCGCCCAACACGGCGCCCATGGACGATTGGCATGCGTTTGGCGACGACGGCCCTCCGTTTGCCAAGTCGGGCGAGGTGCCTCGAGATCCGGCAGCGACCGTGTTCCCTTTTATGGGCGACTTTCCTCGCATGGGCGAGGCGGACGCCGCGCTTTGGGCGAACTGGGAGCGGCGGGGCGCCTTCTTGAGCAGCTTGAGCAGCTCACTGGCCGAGACAGAGCCCGAATGATCAGTGTCGAGCTCGGCCAGGAGCATGGCTGCGAGACCACCGAAGCCGAGCCGATCGCATAGGCGCGAGAGCTCACGCCGATCGAGCTGCCCATCGCCATCGCGATCCCACTGTCGGATGTACGCCTCGAGCGACTGCGGGCCGTCGTGCGCGGCAGTGCTCAGGAACGACTCGCGCAGCGCGAAGGCGAAGAACTCGATCATGCGGATCGCACCGTCGCCGTCGGTGTCCATCTCTGAGAACCACGCACGGAGCTGCGCGTCTGTACGCGGTGGCTGCTGCGGCATCGAGGTGTGCACGAGCGCGCGGAATTCGTCAAAGTCGAGGCTGCCGTCCCCGTTGACGTCTGCGGCGATCACCTCCGTCACCATCTGGCGCATCTGCCGCTCCGTATCCTCAGCCGTCGCGCGCACCGGCATGAACGAGAGGTAGCGGCTCGCGGCGCGCGGGCGCGAGGGATGGACCATGTAGTGGAAGCCGCCGTACGACTCGTGGAACAGGCGATTATAGGGCTCGCGCTGGTCGGCCTCGAGCGTCGATGGGCGGCGCGGCGGCGAGGGTGGGCCGGGTGGAGGCACGCCATCATCCTGCGCGTCGTACAGCAGCGCTGACAGGTACCGGTCGAGATCCGGGTCCAGGCCCTCACGGCGGGTCGGCTGCTGCTCGGCCCCGCTGAGCGAGACCTTGAAGACGTGCGCGGACATTTTGCGACCGGTCGGGTGCGCACGGGGACGACCAACCATTTTAGAGGCGGTCTTGCGCCCTCGGGTGAGGAGAGGACAGAGGGGGAGACGAGCGAGTGTGCTCGCGCTCGTGCCCGGCCAACGCGAAACGGTCCCACATCCAAATCTGACGAAGTGTGGCTGCACGGTCCGACATTTAGGGTTTCTGACGGAATTTTGCTTTGGAGATGATCGCTCGACGGTCGCTTCAGGGAAAGGTCGCGTCAGTCAGGGTGCGCCAAGGAAGTCACGTGGACTCTCTCTTCCTTCCTTTCCGTCGCGCTGATGGTGAGCCCGACAGTCGAACCTCAGCCCCAGCCCCCTTCAAGCCTCACTTCTCTCTCACCTTGCTCCGTATACCGCGCTGCCACCGATCCGACTGCTGCTTCGCCAGGTGGGACCGCCTCCGGTGGCCGGAAAGAACGGCCTTGGCCTCGGTCCGAACGCCACGGGGCTCGCACTCGGAGTGATCTTCTTCGGGGTCTATTACGGCTCCGCGTACCTCACCAAGAAGTGGATTATGAAAAGCGTCGACGATCCCGTCCCGCCCAAATACTTCCGAGAAATCCAGCTCAAGACCAGCGATGACGCCCCGCCGAGGAGTTGATTCAGCTGCGGCCCTGCCGCAGGTGCAGGTCAGCCAACACGCGTCCAACCCCAAGCGACGGCCGCCGCAGCATGCGGTGGCCACGCTGGGCGTGCGGCGCGTGGTAAAGCTGGCGTCCGCTTGCGGCGCCGTGGCCGCGCTTCTATTGCTTGTTTCTGTGACATCTCGTGGAACTGCTCACACGTCTCAGGCCGTGTGCTTCCAGCCGCCAACAGTGCGTGATGAGGACAAAGCTGTCACCGGCGCGGCGGGTGCCGCGACTGCCCTTGCGGCGCCCAGCTTTCTGCTGCTGTGGACCACGGCCGCGACCGACTTCACGCTGCGCTCGCGTCGGTGCCTGGAGTCGCTCCTCTTCCACCATCCGCGGGCGACCGTGCGTGTCTTCTCCAATAGCCTGCCGCCGAGCGCGATCGCGCCGCTCCGCGCAGCCGGGTACGCCGTCTCCGTGCAGGGCTATGATGTGGCCGAGCTGCTGCGCGGCACACCCGCTGCCCCATGGCTCCTTCGGCTTGCGGAGTGGGAGAAGGGGCCGTACTGGTACTCCCACCTGACGGACGTGCTCCGGCTCGCTCTCCTTTGGCGGGAAGGCGGCGTATACGTGGACACGGACGTGGTGCTCATGCGCCCACTCCCCTGGCCGCTGCCCCTCGCCATGGGCATCGAGTCGTTCGTTCGGGGCGACCCGTCCTCGCCGATCCTCAACGGGGCCGTGCTGCTGGTGCCGAGCCGCCGCTCTCCGCTCCTCTGGGTCGCGATGCACGAGTTCGCTTCCACTTATCATCCCGAGCTGTGGGGATGGAATGGTCCCGAGCTGCTGACTCGCGTCGTGCTACGCTGCGCAGGGGCCTTCTCCAATGCACCTTCGGGGGCTCGCCTCACCGCGGCTGGTAACGAAAGCCTCAGCCATGGCAGCGGCGCCGTAGTGGGCGCCAGGAGCAGTAGTGGGGCCAGTAGGGTGCTTCTCCTCCCGCCAGAGGTCTTCTACCCGATTCACTGGAAGGATGTGGCGGCGTACACGGGCGCCGAGGACCTGGCGCGGCAGGAGCGCATGTGGCGCCGCATCGAACGCCGCGCGCTCGCAGTGCATCTGTGGAACCGCAAGACGGCCGCGCTGGCGCTGCACCCTCGCAGCGTGCTGTATCGCGTGCTGTCAGCGTTCCCGGTGCTGCCCCTCGAGGGCGCCGTCGCGGAGGGCCCCGAGGCGCTGTGAGATCGGTCACGGAGTAAGCGTGCACATCATCCGTGTGCCGTGTGTAGTGTGCGAACGCGTATCGGTCTTCGGTCCGTGTGCGGACCCCTCCCGGCTTAACTCCCGGCGTGAATCCATCATAGAACACTGACGCATTTTCTCAAACAGTTTTTGACTCCCCGCAAATTTATAATACTGAAGTGTCGCCGCTCATGCGACGAGGTGGCCATACTTGCTGTCCTTCCACAGATCGGCTGAGGTGGCCGGTACGAACTTGGCATGGTACATCTCGTCGTGATTCTGCGCACAACGAGGGCGCGGGTCAGAGACGAGAAGGGGAGCGACTGGCGCCGCCGGCAGGGCATTCCGGTTGCGGGCAGTTAGGGCAGTTAGGGCACTACGGTTGATTAGGGCACTCCGGTTGAGGGCGACTAGTTGAGGGCGAGGTTACCATCTTGAGGCCGCCGCCAATCTGCTCCAGATTCGCCTTCTTCGAGGTTATGCGCTCCTTCTGCGCCAGACGCTGCAACTGCGCCTGCTGCAGGCGCTCCTGCTGCAGCTTCTCGCGCAACCTCTTCGCGTGCTCGCGCGTCGCCTTGGCGTCCGCACGGTTCGTGCGGGCCGTCTTCAAGTGGAAGGCGGTGTTGGCCGAGCGCTCGGCGCCCCATCGAGATAAGTCCGTCTTGGTCGCCTTCGCCTGGTTGCGTCGCTGCTCGAGGGCAAACTGCTTGGCAGCGTCGATGACCGCGTCGGCGGTCTCGCTGCGCACCTTCTTCACTTCCTCCTGGTTTTCGCGAAGGATCTCGCCGCGTCGGTGCGCGAGCTCCGCCTCGTACTCGGCCTCCTCGAGCTTGCACTGGGCCACGAGGTCGGTGAGCCGCTTGCACCCGTCGCCCGTCGCCTCGCGCACTTTGCCCCGCTGCTCCTGATTCTTCTCCGCGAGTCGCCGCCCGTGCTCCATCCATTCCGCGCGCAGCCGCAGCGCCTCGCTCTTCTGTGCCTCCACGTCGTCGCGTACCTGCGCGCCCTTTTGCCAGTTGCTCCGGCGCAGCAGCTCGTATTGCTGCTTGTCGCGCGCCATCTGTGCGCGGGACGCGGCGCCGAGCGAAGCCCCCCACTGCTGATGGTGCTCGTTGGCTGCACGCCGCTGGCTCCTCAGGTGCTCCATGTCGTCGCGCACCGTGTCACCCGTCTGACGTTTGATCTCACTCAAGAGCCACCTATTGAAGCGCGAGACCGAGAGCGTGCTGTCGCGGATTGCGACCGAGGACGTCGACATCTGGGAAGGACCCGCGTCGCTCTGCTTGGGCGCTGTCTCCGCCGCGTCACTCTCTGGGCGATCGTCCATTTTCGTTTTGGCGTCCTCCAACCGGGTTCTCCCCCCGGTGTCTTTTTACCGGGTACCAGTAGAAGTGGTGCATCACAGCGAGGAGGCGGCAAGGAGTGATTAAGGGTGTATTGTTTCCGTTCGAATTTTGGTTCGGTCACTGTTCGGACCCGCAGTCGCAGTCGCGCCAGCCGCCGCGCGCCTGCCAGCGCCGCGCCAGCGCCGCGCCGCGCGCGCTGCTGTCCTAGAGCGAGTTCGTGGGCGCGTTGGAATGCAGTCGCGCTTGCAGCAAGAGCGCAATGTTTATCAAGAGAGGTGCGCATGCACACAGCGAGTCATGTCCCGAGCGCGACTTCTGCACGAGCGACTGGATCGCGTCATCGTCTTCGACATCCGCTTCCGATGGTGGGGCCTTGGCAACAACCTCAGCCGCTGGCTTGCATTGCTGCGCTTCGGTCTTGCGTCCGGGCGAGCCACGTATCTGTGGATGTCTGACCAGGCCTGGTCGACACAGAGCAAAGTTGACGTGGCCAACGCTTCTTCACGGCGACGAAGACAAAAGGTCGAGCAGCCAGCACCCTACTTCGATATGGGTGCCTTCTTCGAGTCTGAAGCATGCGAGTGGGACTGGTCACCCGCCGCAGAATCTAAAGTTCGCGCGCGCATGGCGTCGTTCAACGTGAGCAGCCCTGTGACGATCACTCATCGCTGCCTGAAGCACGGCATCAACTGTGAGAGGCATGAGCTCCGGTGGTCGCCGGAGGGGCACCTGATCGGGACGGAAGAGGAGGAACGTAATGGGAGCCTCCTCAAGCTAATTACACAGCAGGACGCCCCATGGCTGCTCGTGAGGCCGATACATCCGGGCCAGATGACGGCATTTCAGCCGTCGGGCAAACCAGCTGCGGCCGTGCTCAGTGGCCAGGCGGGTATCACGTGGGGAGGTGGATGGGCCGACGGAGCGAACATGGGTGGTGGCTGCTGGAGCGAGCGAGCGGAGCGACGCATCCGCGACCCGACGTCACGACAATCAGCCTTGCACCTGCCATACACGGCGGCGGTTGCAATGGGGAGCGTTGAACCCTCTCAAGGGAGGGCCCTCCGCAGTCGCATCAACTTGAAATGCGAAGCCTTTGCGCTGCTGCGCCCACGGCCTAGTCTTCAGGCTCTCATCACGCCGATCGTGCTCGCGCTCGATGCGCTCAGTTTTGTCAGTGCTCTTCATGTGCGCACAGGCTACCCAGATTGGGTCGCACTGGCAGCACAGCGCAACGGGAGCGCCTCACGCAGCTGG
>Ga0209550_10007626_pt1 | contig 10014 bp, 8 predicted proteins | sample LauGreSuBDMM15SN_2_FD_187567 | JGI IMG/M metagenome (GOLD analysis project Ga0209550, IMG submission 187567) | Freshwater lake microbial communities from Lake Michigan, USA - Su13.BD.MM15.SN (SPAdes) (version 5) | ecosystem: Environmental > Aquatic > Freshwater > Lake | place: Lake Michigan, USA... | reverse complement strand
TCCCTCCTTGGCGGTCAAGACTGTGGCCGAACTTGTGGCAGTGGCTAAAGCCAAGCCCGGGGAACTTGCGTTTGGCAGCACCGGTAGCGGTAGCGGTCAGCATTTTGGGCTCGAACAGCTTAAAGCAGTTTCGGGCATAGATGTGATCCACGTACCCTACAAGGGCGCAGCACCATTGCACACCGCCATGTTGGGCGCCGAAGTAAAGGTAGCCTTCAACATCATCCAGTTGCCTATGCAACACGTTCGCCGCGGTGAATTACGTGCACTGGCCCTGGCCAGTAAAAAGCGTTCGCCATTGGCTCCTGATGTGCCGACCATGACCGAACTGGGCTACCCGATTGACTTTGACACCTGGTACGCTGTGTATGCCCCTGCAGGCACGCCACGCGACATCGTCGAAAAACTCAATGTCAACATCCTTCGCGCATTGTCAGATCCGGACCTCAAGGAGCGAGCCCTTGCGCTGGGCATCGATCTGATCGGAAGCAGTCCCGAGCAACTGCGCACCCACATGAGACAAGAGATAACCCGTTGGACCGAGCTCTCGAAAGCCGCCAACATCAAGGCTGATTAACTCTTATCTCGAACTGCCCCAAGGCTACTTTTAGAAATTCCTGGTGGCTTTTTTTTGGGCGGCGTTTTGGCATGCGAGTTTTCTATAAGTCAAATAGAAAAAAATCATTTTTTTCTATTTGATACCCGCCAGTAGAGTCAGCAGACAAAGTAAACATAATAAGGACCGCACGTGAGCCAAGAAAAAACCGAAGTTCGAGATGGAATGCGCATCCATTGGGACGCGCCAATCCCCATGGACGATGGCACCGTCATGCGGGCAGACATTTTCTTGCCTATGACGGAGGGACGATATCCAGTGATCCTGACCTACGGCCCTTACGCCAAAGGGCTTGCATTTCAGGAGGGCAATGCGGCCGCATGGGAGCGCCTAATAGCAGCCCACCCCGATATTCTGGAAGACTCCAGCAACATTTATCAGTCCTGGGAACTGGTCGACCCAGAGCGATGGGTTCCCGATGGCTACGCCTGCGTGCGGGTTGACTCACGGGGTGCCGGTCGCTCCCCGGGCTTTGTAGACCCCTGGTCACCTCGTGAAACCCAAGATCTATACGAATGCGTTGAATGGGCGGGGGTACAGCACTGGTCTAGCGGAAAGGTGGGGCTGAACGGCATTTCTTATTACGCCATGAACGCCTGGCAAGTGGCCGCAATGAACCCGCCGCACCTGAGTGCGATCTGCGCCTGGGAAGGTGCTTGCGACTATTACAGGGAAGCCACGCACCATGGCGGCATCGTCTCAGATTTTCTGATCAACTGGTTTCCACGCGCGGTTCACCGATCGCAACATGGCTGCGGCGATCGCGGATCTCGCAGCCGCGTCACAGGCGAGCTGGTTTGCGGTCCAGAAACATTGCCTGAAGAAGAATTGACAGCCAGCCGCATTGACATCGAACAATGGATACTTGAGCGGCCTTTGGATGACCTTGACCACGCCGGGCGCTCTAGCGAACCCGAAAAAATCAAAGTGCCCGTGCTGTCCTCCGGAAATTGGGGCGGGCAAGGGCTGCACACGCGCGGTAACTTTGAAGGATATCTGCGCGCCGGATCTACCGAAAAATGGTTAGAAGTACACGGTGGCGCACACTGGGAGAGTTTCTACACCGCCTATGGCATAGCACTACAAAAACGCTTTTTCGGGCACTTCCTAAAAGGTTTAAATACGGGTTGGGAACAACAACCCCCGGTCAGTTTGCAGGTGCGGCATGTCGATCGATTTGTTGAGCGCAATGAACAAGAGTGGCCACTGGCCCGCACACAGTGGACGAAGTATTACTTGGATCCGTCAGACTGCAGCCTGCGCACGCAAGCCACCAGGGAGCGCAGCACCCTGAGTTACGACACGACGGGGCACGGTCTGATGTTTCTTTCACCGCCCATGGCGCAAGATCTTGAAATCACCGGTCCGAGCGCTGCCAAACTGATACTGTCGTCCACCACGCAGGACGCTGATGTGTTTTTGGTGCTGCGTGTTTTTACACCCGACGGACGGGAAATTACCTTCCATGGCTCCAACGATCCACGGACCCCTGTAGGCATGGGTTGGCTACGCGCATCGCATCGCAAGCTCGATGCGGAACGCAGCATGCCTTATCGCCCGTTTCATACCCACGATGAAATTCAAGCTCTGAAGCCCGGACAACCTGTGGACCTAGACGTTGAAATATGGCCAACCTGTATCGTTGTACCCAAGGGCTACCGGTTCGGTTTGTCTGTCCGCGGCAAGGACTACCATTTCCCCGGAGAACCTTTGAGTATTTCCGGGGTCAAGTACACACTGACAGGTGTCGGTCCGTTCCTGCACCACCACCCACAAGACCGTCCCTCAGAGGTGTTCAAAGCAACCAACACCCTGCACTTCGAACCCGGTCAACAGCCCTACGTGCTGTTGCCAGTGATCCCGAACTAAAACCTTATTAGACCCACGCGAAGGAGGCTCCATGAAAAATCTCGGCTTTACATTGTTGCGCATTGCGGCCATTGCACTGAGCTTGGGTGCATTACCGCACCTTGCCAAGGCACAAAGCTATCCGTCCAAACCCATACGTTTGATTGTCCCGTTTCAGGCCGGCAGTGCGCCCGATGCGATTGCCCGCGTGGTAACTCAGCACATGCAACAGACGCTGGGCCAGAATATCACTGTAGACAATAAGCCCGGCGCCAGCGGCGCTATCGGAGCCGCAGAAGCGGCAAAAGCAGCACCAGACGGCTACACGATCTTTGGTGGCAGCAACACCATCCTGGCTGCCAATCCAAGCTTATTCAAAAAGCTGCCCTACAACCCCAGCAAAGATTTTGTACCCGTCGGCAGGCTCATCACGGCTTCCTTGACATTGGTAGTCAAGCCTGACTTTCCGGCGCAAAACCTACGTGAATTTGTAGCCTATGTCAAAAGCAAGAAAGGCACTTTGAATGCGGGTTACGCCTCCGCAGGCATGCAGGTCTCGCTCGCTGAGCTTCGTAATCTGGCAGGCGTTGACTTCCTCGATGTGTCCTACAAAGGCGCCCCCCAGGCCGTCACTGATTTGCTGGGCGGACAAATTGCATTCACGTTTGCAGACAACGCCGTTGCCTCAACCCAGATCAAAGCCGGCCGGGTGCGTGGACTGGCGATCACTGCACCCACCCGAACCTCTATACTGCCGGACATGCCAACTATGTCCGAACAATATCCGGGATTTGATGTGACGGTTTGGAACGGCCTGTCAGTACCCACCGGGACGCCCAAAGAAGTCATCGATAAACTCTGGGATGCTGCCAACAAGGCGCTGTCCTCACCGGATGTGATTGCACGCCTGACATCTCTAGGGTTAGATCCGGCCCCCATGGGGCCCGATGAATATGGCCGTTTTATTGCATCAGAGACCATTAAGTGGGCACGGCAGATCAAGACCGCAGGCATTCAACCTGAGTGACGGGGAAACATCCAGCTTCTTGTCACAGCCTTTCACCTAACCAGCATTTAACTTCAGCAGGCCCCTCTCCATGGTGATCGATGCCCACGCCCATTACGTTCCATCCGAAATCATTGAGCACCTCCGTCAAGAGGGGCCGCGTTACGGTATATCAGTCGTTGATTCTCCGCCTCCGGCCTGTGCCTGCCTGAAATTTCATGACGGTCTGCAGTGCCGGCCGTTTTTTTCACGCTTGCTGGAGTCACCGCAACAGCGTAAGGAGTCTATGCACAAACAAGGCATTGACCGTCAAGTGCTTTCGGGCTGGGTGGATGTCTTCGGGCATGGGTTGAACACGGACCAGGGGTGCGCCTGGCACAGGCTCATGAATGAACACCTGTCAGCAACTTGCCAAGCTCACCCCGAAAGCTTTTCAATGCTGGCTTCAGGCCATATGCCGGACGCCGCCAGCGCTGCGCGAGAGCTCGAATTTGCCGTGCGTCAACTCGGTGCTGTTGGCGGCGTGGTTGCCTGCAACATCAACGGCATCAACCTGGGAGAAGTTGGGCTGGATGAATACTGGGCCGCTGCTAGCGAACTTGATGTCCCCGTGTTCCTTCATCCAACACAACCCGTACCGACACCCCGCACCCAGAAATTCGCACTCAATCAGGTTGTCCAATACACATTTGACACGACTTTGGCCATCGGGTCTTTGATCTGGAGCGGCGTGCTCGATCGATTCCCGGATCTGAAGCTCATCGTCTCGCATGGCGGCGGAGCCTTTCCTTACCTGATGGGACGTTTTGACTGCATGCATGAACGCAGCCATGCGGCTTTGAAATCAGACAAACTCCCCTCGTCTTATCTGCGCCGAATGCATTACGACACCATACTGCACGATGCGGAAGCATTACGCTACCTCAAGCAACAAGTACAGTGTGATCGCATCGTACTTGGAACAGACGACTCCTTTCCGCCAGCCGACATGGATCCGCTGGGCAGTCTGAAGTCTGCTGGATTCACGACCGAGGAAATCCGGCAAATTGCGAACCTAAACCCGTCTGCTTTATTCAAAATCTAAATCTCGCCCAAAACGACCCACTACCCATATGAATGTCTTAAAAATTCGTGGTGCTCTTATTAATTACGAAGTTGTAGGAGACAAAGGCCCTTGGTTGACCTTGATCACCGGTGGACGACATGGATACTTTGAATTTTTACCCTTTTCTCAAAAAATAGCCGCCAACGGCTTTAAGGTTCTTCTTCACGACCGACGCAATACCGTGGCATCTGGCGTGCTGATTGAGACAAGTTTTTTCTGAGTATGGAGGCAGTATGCTAGGTACAGAAGTTTATGAAGGCATCAGGATTGAATGGGATGTCCCCATCAAGGTCAGTGACGGTCTGACCTTACGCTGCGATGTTTTTCGGCCGGATGACAATAAGCAATATCCTGTGATTTTAGGAGCCACGCCTTATGGGAAGTGGCTGTCGTTTCAGGACGAAGTCTGGGGTGGACAATGGAAAATGCTGACCCGCCATGAACCGGCCATCAACAAGCTTTCAACCAACCGTCTGCAGAACTATGAGTTTCCAGACCCGGAGCGTTTTGTTCATGACGGGTATGTCCTTGTTCGTGTAGATGTTCGCGGCACTGGCCGCTCTCCGGGGCTAATGGATCTGCTCTCCCCCCGAGAGACCCTGGACTACGCAGAATGCATCGAGTGGGCCGCAAAACAAGCGTGGTCCAACGGCAAGGTAGGCTTGTCTGGCGTTTCATATCTGGCCATGAACCAGTGGCAGGTAGCGGCCTTACAGCCCTTACACCTTTCTGCCCTGTGCATTTGGGAGGGCTGTTCTGACTTCTACCGTGAGTTCACGCGACACGGCGGGATCCTCTCGTTGTTCAGTGACCTCTGGTTTGACAAGTATGTGCTTCCAGTTCAGCATGGGCTGGGCGAGCGCGGTTGGAAAAGCCATATCAATGGCGAGTGGGTGTCGGGTTCTCAGACAAGAGATGCTATTGAGCTTGCCCGCATGCGAAAAGACTGGCGACAGGACGTACGGCAGCACACCTTGAGCCAAGCTGAGTTCTGGCAGTCCCGACTTCCGGATTTTTCACAGATCAAGGCGCCTCTTTTGTCTGCCGGCAACTGGGGCGGACAGGGTCTGCATCTGCGCGGAAATATCGAGGGCTACCTGCAAGCAGCATCGCCAAAAAAGTGGCTTAATTTTCATTGTTTTGAGCACTGGACGGAGTACTACACCCAAACAGGTATTGCCCTGCAAAAGAAGTTCCTTGCGCACTTTCTCAAAGGTGAAGACAACGGCTGGGGAGCCGAGCCCAGGGTACAGATGTTGGTCAGGCAGCCGGGCAAGGACTTCAGCCCCAGACAAGATGATAAATGGCCGCTGACAGGTACCGACTGGAGGCGCCTTTACTTACACTCAGATGGCAGCTTGCAAACTGATCGGCCAGCCGCAGCAGCTCAACTGACATATGACGCCACCGGAGATGGTCTGACTTTCCTTAGCGCTCCACTCACACAAGAGCTTTATGTGATCGGCCCCGCCGCTGCAAACTTGCGAATTTCCTCATCAACCGCAGATGCTGACTTATTCTTGGTGCTGCGACTTTTCACTCCTGACCTCAAGGAGGTCACTTACTCTGGCTCGAACGACCCCCACACGCCGATGTCGCATGGATGGCTACGCGCTTCCATGCGAAAGCTGGACCCCCAACGCAGCCGGCCGCACAGGCCATACTACGCGCTGGACGAAGAGCAGGCGCTTTCGCCGGGCCAGCTATACGACGTTGAGATCGAAATCGTGCCCACCTGTTTTGTTGCCCCGGCAGGATACCGCATTGGACTTAGCCTGCGCGGCAAAGATTACGAATACCCAGGTGATCTGTCAGGCGTGAATGAGGCCATCGGCCAGCCATTTACAGGAGTTGGACCCTTCCGTCACACTGACAGCGCAGACCGTCCAGCAGCCATTTTTGCAAACCGGGTTATGCTGCACATTGACCCGGCCAGTCCACCCTGCCTTTTATTGCCAGTAGTGCCCGCACAGAAGCCTATTCAAAGCCAAGGCTGAAGTAACCCTGGTAGCGCTGCTACTCAGTGCAAGAGCACAGTCGCTATCGACGGGACCAGAATAATCAGCAGCAAAACCAGCACCATGGCCAAGGCAAAGGGTGCAGCGCCGCGGAAAATTTCGCCTAGCGTGATGCGGTCGTCCGCCAGGGTGCTCTTGATCACAAAAACCGACAAGCCGAACGGAGGAGTGAGCAGACCTACTTCCACTGCTATCACCGTTACGATGCCGAACCAGATCAAATCGACACTGTGTGGGGCTAACAAAGGCAGGAACATCGGCACCATGATTAGCATAATGGAAATAGCGTCAAGGATGGTTCCCATGATGAGAATCAGGATTGAGTAGATCAGCAGCAGCGCCAACAAACCTAGGTTGGCAGAGACAACCGCTTCATTAATCACGTTGGGTAGACCCGACAGAGCGATCAGGCGTGTGTAAATGTTCGCGGCAATGATGACAAAGAGAATCGACACCGTGACTTGTCCGGTCTCGACCAAGACTTTCCAAATGCCACTCCAAGTCAGCCTCCGGCGGCTGGCAGCCAGGATCAAGGCACCCATGGCACCAATGGCGCCAGACTCTGTGGCGGTGAACCACCCCGCGTAAATACCGCCGATGACCCCACCTGCCAGCAACACCAATGGCAGCAGCAACCACAATGCTTGCGCAGTACTCAGTGAGGATAAATGTTCACCTTGCTCTTCGCGGTCATAAACCATGCGAGGCTTGAACACCGCCATAAAGATTATCATGGCCGCAAACACCGCAGCCAGCAAAAGCCCGGGAACGATACCGGCAATGAACAGGTCACCAATCGACTGCTGCGCCAGCAACCCATAGATGATGAGTAACAAGCTGGGCGGTATCAGCATGCCCAGCACGGAGCTGCCGGCCACAACACCGACAGCAAAACGTGGACGGTAACCCAGACGGATCATTTCAGGCACGGCCACCTTGGTAAAGACCGCTGCCGAAGCAATCGACACACCCGTGACTGCGGCGAACACTGCATTGGCCGCGACAGTAGCAACACCCAGGCCCCCTTTGAGTCGCCCCAGCAAGGCATTAGCTGCTAAAAAAGCATCTCGTCCCAGGTCGGCCACGCTTACCAGCAAGCCCATTAAAACAAACAGTGGTATGACGCCGAAGTCGTAACCTGACACAGCATCAGCGGCAGCCATCGCCAGCAAGGTTGAAGCCTGCTGGTAACTGCCCTTGAGGGCCCATACACCGACAAGGGAGACAAGACAAAATGCCACGGGTACATGCAAGCCGCTGTAAACCAACACAAGAATGGCCAAAATGGAAAAGAGAGCGATTTCAGTGCCAGTCATCAACGATTCTCCTGACCCATCAAGCCAGCAAGGGGCTCGTAACCAAACAACCGACTCACATCATGCAAGATAAAGAACAGATACTGCAAGATTGAACCGACGCAACCAATCAGCATGAACAGACGGATAGGCCAAATTGGGTAAGTGACATAGCCCTCAACGCCAACGTAGTCGTTGTTCGTCCAGGCTTGCACAAAAAGCGGCTCCAAAGCGACATATAAGGCCACAAAAAGAACAGCACCGAGCAGTGAAAAAAGTGCCTGCAACGCGAAATTCAAGCGAGGCATACGCACCTTGAGCCAGTCGCTGAAAGTTTCAACGCGTGTGATCCGACCTGATCGAAGTGCATGCGCAATTTGCAGAAACACAATCCCAACGATGGACAGGCTAACAAGCTCTGGCACACCGGGTAGCGGTTTGCTAAAAATTGTCCTTCCCAGCACGTCGGTGACAATAACCAGCATCAGCAGAAAAATCCAGATTGTCCCTGCCGAGTTGAGCAAAAGAAGAACTTTACTGTACGCACGAAGTAGTTTGTTCATTAGGAGTTCAGTTTTTATCCCAATCGCGAGCCAACTGCACGTTGTTGTCGCGCAGTTTCTTCATGTAAGCGGCAAGGACCACATCTGCAGGTACACCGCGCAAAGTGTTTCGTGTGACCCAGTCCTTGGCGATGTTGGGCATCGACGTGGCCCAAAGGCGTCGTTCCTCCGGCGGTAGACGCGATACCTTTGCGCCTTCGGCCAGCATCTTTTGGTCAAAGTCCTTGCCCAAATTCATCATCACGGATGCTATCCGAGTGGTGTACTCGCTACCGGTCTCCTTGAGAATTAACTGAATATACGGTGGCAGGCGGTCATGAAACCCCTTATTGACCGTTATGGCGGCAATCGTCATCGAGCCCAGATCTACGCGAGTGATATAAGGTGCGACCTGATGCAGCTTAGCTGGAAAGGCACCCGTTGAAAACGTAATTAGGCCATCGTAGACACCGGTCTTGATGTTGTTGTAATGCGTAGCGAAGTCGCCCTGCACCGGCACTGAGCCGGCGCCAGCAGCCCAAAGAGATAGCGTGCCGGCAGCCCCGAGTTTACGTCCCTTAAGGTCGGCCACCTTATTCACGGGGAACGTCGTCATCAGGTAGTTTGTATCGGTGGATACGGAACCGAGAAAAACCTGTTTGTGACGAACCCACTGATTCGACATCTCCGGTATTTCCTGGTGCATCTCGTAGATGATCTTGTTCAACATCAGACCATCGTCGTTGCCGAATGGTGCGAAGTAGGTTAGCGACATCAACGGCAGCTTGGACGCCTCAAATATAGTAGAAACCACACCCATTTCGGACACGCCGTTCTCGACCGCTGCGAGTTCTCCGCCGATCTTGGCGAGAGTTCCACTAAATGCCTCGTTCCAGACGATCGTGTCTTTGCCCCCAGCAGCCGCGAGTCGCTTATTAACCTCGGGAATAAAGAACTCCCGGACCATGCCTATCCACGGCAATTGAGGTCCAAGCGCCGCAGAGAACGTGACTTTATAGGTTTCAGCCAAGGCACTATTTGGGCTGCATATCATTGCGGCAAACACAATCGTAGCGACATTTAAACAATTTAGGTGTCTCAATTTCAGTCTCTCCATTTTGGTTTCACGATTTCCACTCGAAGCTTCTATTTCTAAAGGAAAACACTGATAAGCTAATCAGGCTCAATTTGCTAAAGTGGAATGCCAACTTAAACTTGTAAAACTTTTAAAATATAATGTCTATAAGTATTTACCTTATGAAGTGTTGCCATCAATAGGGTTGACGAACAATAGAAGTCCTTTTCCGATTGATGATTGCCAAAGTTAAATTTGTCGTCATAAAAACCTTGCAGCAGAGCATTCCAAGATGAATGCATAACTAAACTGCACCCTTAAACCCATATCAAGTTGAATCAACACTCGCAAAAGCGTCCAGACTCTGAACACCACCTACCCGTCCAGATCGAGGCAGTGTCGAATGTCCAACGTCAGCGTGTGTGAGACAAATAGGGGTACTTGATTAAAGGAGGGTTTTGGTTCATCTTTCAACTTAAGGAGTGAAGATGAAATTGAAATCTAATCAA
>Ga0209550_10007625_pt1 | contig 10015 bp, 7 predicted proteins | sample LauGreSuBDMM15SN_2_FD_187567 | JGI IMG/M metagenome (GOLD analysis project Ga0209550, IMG submission 187567) | Freshwater lake microbial communities from Lake Michigan, USA - Su13.BD.MM15.SN (SPAdes) (version 5) | ecosystem: Environmental > Aquatic > Freshwater > Lake | place: Lake Michigan, USA... | reverse complement strand
GCCGAACAAATCTGGGTGAATTCATTGATTAAAGCAATATTCACCAAGCGAAAAGTGTTTTCTAAAAGTTTCGCAGCCTCTGCGACTTCTGGATTAGAAACTGTCACAACAGCATCACAAATAGACTTGTAAAAAGTGAGTGCCCTAATTTGGGATTCTTGATCAATCCCGCCAACAAGACGTGGGGTGTTCCTTTGGTTCCAAATGGCATCGCCGGGATTGACTCTTTCTGGAGCGCACGCAAAGTAAACATTCTCAGTACCGACCGGTTTGAGTTCATTGACAATCGGGATGATAATGTCGCGCAATGTTCCGGGATAAGAGGTGGACTCACTCACAACCAGAGTTTTTTCAGAAACATATGGAGCAATTCCAGTTGCGGCACTCCTCAATAATGAAAGGTCAGGCTCCCGCTTATCATCTAACGGAGTTGGTACACATATAATCACGACTGAAGCTTTGGTAATTTCAGAAAAGTCAGTTGTTGCCGTATAAAGTCCATTTGAAATGGCGGTCTGCAGTTGCTGGCCTGATACGTCCTCAACAGGGCTTGTGCCCCCATTGATTTGATCAACTTTGGCCGCGAAGTTATCCACCCCGATTACGATCCAACGTGCATCAACTGCAGCCATAGCCAGTGGCAAACCAACATAACCTTGGCCAATAATTGCCAGAACTTTGGGTTGTTGGGCGCTCACGGCTGAAATCCTAACCTCTAACCCACAATTGGGTGCTAACTAACGAATTCGACTTTACTCCCACCTGATGAGAATTTAGGGGAAGATAGGGGTGTGAGGACCGAGGATTCAAACCCGATTCGAGTAATGCGAATTATTGCCCGCATGAATGTGGGTGGACCAGCCGTACAGGTCTCGGGGTTAATGCGAGGTTTGAATTCCACCGAATTCGATCACCGACTGTATACAGGCTTTTGTGCTCATGATGAAGCTGACTATTTGGACACCGTTGCAACGGATGTAAGTGCCTCACGCATCGATGGGTTTGGCCGGAGGGTCAGTCTTGGTGGGGATTTAAGAGCATTTTTCTCCTTAGTCAAAGAAATTAGAAGTTTCAAACCACATGTTATTCATACCCACACCACAAAAGCTGGCTTCTTGGGGCGTATTGCATCACTTGTTTCTTTACATCCTTCAATCCGTGTCCATACATTTCACGGACATTTACTCAATGGTTACTTTGGCTCATTCAAAAGATTTCTGATCGTATTGGTGGAAAAGATTTTAGCGATGTTTTCTCACCTGCTCTTAGCTGTTGGTGACAAGGTCAGGCAAGATTTATTAGCAGCTGGGGTGGGCACGCTTGAGAAATTCGCATTGATGCCACCAGGTTTACAAATTAGTAAATTACCAAACAAAACAGCCTCGCGAGATTTCTATGGCTTATCCTCACAGAAACTGGAGTGTGCGTTTATCGGCCGTGTTACACGAATCAAGCGGCCTGATAGATTCTTAGAAGTTGTGAGTGAAATTGAAAAACGTGGTCTAAATATTGAATTCTTCATTGCTGGTGACGGTGAGTTATTGGAAAGTTGTCGAGCAACAATTGCGAGCAAAAATTTAACAGTAAAAATTCTAGGTTGGCAAAGCAATATAGAGAGAGTTTTGGCCGCTGCGGATATTGTTGTTCTTACAAGCGATAATGAGGGTACCCCTTTATCCTTAATTCAGGCCGGGATGTCAGGATTACCTGTTGTAACAACAAGAGTTGGTTCAGTGCCCGAAGTGGTTCTAGATGGTGTAACTGGAATCATCACCAGTTTAGAAGTGCAGGAAATTGCTGATGCTATAGAAAAACTAGCAAAAAGCGCTGAGTTACGGGCGCGAATGGGCGCCTCTGCCCAAGAATTCACGCTATCAAACTTTGGTGTTGATCGATTAGTCCGTGATCACGAATTACTCTATAAAAAACTGCAAGCTAATCGAGCCAAGTCCTAGCCCAAAGTTCTAGCATTAACATCGGCCAAATCAGATTGTCTTTGTCTTGGCCAGACATATGAATATCCAACACCTTTTTAATCTGAACCGGATCTAGCCATCCGCGCTGTCTAGAAGTTGTGTCTGTTAATGTATCGAGTACTAATTCTTTCATTTCTGTCCGCAACCACTCGGCTCTGGGAATTCCAAAGCCCATCTTCGGACGATCTATCAAACTTGCCGGTACTAATGAGCGTGCTACATCCTTGAGAATGTGTTTGGTTTGAAAACCTTTGATCTTGTACTCACGGGGTAGCGAAACGCCCCATTCGATCACATTAACATCCAACAGGGGCGACCTAAGTTCCAGACTATTAGCCATAGTTGCTATATCAACTTTCACAAGCAAGTCACCTGGTAAATATGAATCAAGATCAGATCGAATCATCCGATCAAATGAGGAAAGTTTTCCATCTTTAAACTGATTAAGCTTTATGATTTCTGCAGCGTTAGTTTGGAAATTCGGTTTAAGTAGTGTAAATAACTCAGCAGGTTGAGCTAACGATAGAATTGAGCTGTATCTAGCTGCAAGTGATGCCTTTCGTGAAAGTTGTGAACCAATGCGATTAATTTTGCGAGTGTTGCCAAAGGATTGTTGTCCAGCGATTTTCAATCCAGAGCGAGCTATTCCTAATAGCGGGTTGAGTTTTTGCATGACAGGCGCTGCAAAGTAACGGTCATAGCCGCCAAACACTTCATCGCCGCCATCCCCACCTAAAGCAACGATCAGATTTTCACGTGCGAATTTAGCCAGCAAATATGTTGGCACAATTGAGGAATCGGCGAATGGTTGATCAAGAACATGTGAAATTTTTTCAACCACTATTGCCGGATCTGGACTGAGAATTTCTTCGTGGTGGTCAGTTCCGAGGTAATTGGCAACTTGCTTTGCATGATGTGCCTCATTGAAGTGTGGATTGTGGAAACCAATTGAATAAGTTTGTACTTTTTCACTCATCAACTTTGCCATATATGCCGTAACCACAGTTGAGTCATAGCCTCCACTTAAGAAAGATCCAAGGGGGCGTTCAGAAATTAAGCGACGTGAGACAGCCTGTTCTATTAGCTTCTTAGTAACTTCAAGAGCTTCTTCATAGGAGATTTGAATTTTGGTATCGAAATCTGGCTCCCAGTACTTTTTAGTACTTGTCTTTCCATCATGCCAGGTGAGAACTGATGCTGGTGGTACTTGACTTATCTCATTGAATGCTGAATTTGGAGCGTTGATGTAACCGTATTGCATAACCTCAGCCACCATGTCAGTGCGCAATGTGCGATCTGGACGTGCCAACATCAAGGCGCGTACTTCGGATGCGAAGAATAACGTCCCGTCATTTAATTGTGAAATCCACAACGGTTTCTTACCCATTCGATCACGGATTAAATGAAGAGATTTATTACGTGAATCATGAATTGCTATTGCAAACATTCCGTTGAGTTTGTTGATGAAGTCCAGACCAAACTCAAGATACAGATTAATGACCACTTCAGATTCACTTGAATCACGGAATTGTATACCTCGCTGCTCTAGCTGAGATCGAAGTTCACGATAGTTATAGATTTCGCCATTCCAGACAATATGAATTTTTCCGGAAGGGTCAGAAGCTGGCTGTTTTCCGGCAGCAATTTCAACAATGGCCAAGCGGCACATGCCTAAACTAACTTCTTGGTTTAGGTAGGTTCCTGCATCATCTGGACCGCGATGTTCGATTGATTTTAATTGAGCATCAAGGAGTTGCTTACTTGGTGCACTAACTCCAATTCCACCCGAAATTCCGCACATAAAAGAGGCTACTAATCCGTATTCACAGGACCGTTGGCGACACTTTGCCCAAACTCTTGGAGCCACTCAATTGTCTCGGTTAATGCTGTTTCGAACTCTTTTGGCTGCACCTTAGGAAAGAGCGTTTTCAATAGTTCTGGTGTATTTTGAGATTCTTTAACATCACCCAATCGCTCTGCTACATAGTTAACCTTTAAATCTGCAAAGTGCTTTCTCAAGAAAGCAATTATGTCGCTAAGGAAGATTCGATTTCCGTAAGCCAAGTTCATGGCACCTTCTGTTAACACTCTTTCGTTCATAGACGTCATTGCGATATCTAAGACGGTGTCAACGTATGTGAAGTCACGAGACGCACGACCATCACCATAGACATCGATGGCTTTACCTTGCATAGCAAGCCAGATCCATTTAGGTAGAACAGCAGCATATTCATGGTCTGGGCGTTGCCGCGGGCCAAAAACATTGAAGAATCGCAAAAGGGTCGTTGGCACTTTATATGCCGATGCATATGCCTGTACGTACCCTTCTGCACCTAGTTTACTTGCTGCATACGGTGTCATTGGACCGAGCCACATTGACTCATCTTTAGGAAGTTGCATATTGCGGCCATATACCGATGAAGAAGAAGAAAAGATTACGTGAGCACCGGTTGATCGGGCTACTTCTAGCACGTTCAATGTGCCCGTTGTATTGACGTCATGGGTTGCCACAGGATTTTTAATCGAGCGAGGAACTGAACCTCTTGCGGCTAAATGAAAGATTGTTTGGCAATCCTTTAGTCCAGTTTGCAGTGCTTTAGGGTCAGTTATCGATGCATTTATAAAAGTGCAATTGGACTGATCAACATTGGAGATAAGCCCTGTGGACAGGTCGTCAAAAACTACGACCTCGTACCCCTCGGAAATCAAACGTCGAGTTAAATTCGAGCCAATGAACCCAGCACCACCTGTGACTCCCACTTTTGCCATGTCGGCAATTCTATGGCAGAAGGTATTGGTTTAATCAAATCTGATTATACTTGCCGTCTACCAATGTTTTAATCAGTGGGTTTTGCAATGGAAAGAGTAACGGTGACACCACACAAAAGAGATGAAAATTTGGACCAAGGGGTTATTGATTCCTTTGGGCATGAGTGGGTGACCTTTGACTATGGTGAAACCGAAACTACTGAGGCATTAAACGCCCAATTTAAGGCCTACTGCGCTCCTCTTGATCTAAGTCAATTCAATCCAGAAATATCAATTGCAGCTGATTTTGGTGCAGGAAGCGGTCGGTGGGCATCAAGATTAATTTCCTTTTTTTCTTTGGTGTATGCGCTTGAGCCAAGCGAAGGCGCAAGCAAAGTCTTGAAAAACAAGTTTGCAGATGAAGCAAAGATTGTGGTTTTGCAGGAAACAGTAGGCGTAAACTCAATTCCTTTAGAATCATTAGATCTTGCAATGTCGCTTGGAGTCTTACATCATATTCCAGACACGTCCTTGGCGATTAAAGATGTTTCACTCAGGATTAAGCCTGGTGGTGTGTTCCTTTGCTATTTGTATTACAACCTTGAGAATAAACCAACTTTCTACAAGTTAATCTTCAAAGGTGTAAACGTAGTGCGCCAGATAATTTCTGTGATGCCCCAAAAAATTAAGTACTTCGTTACTTCTGCTATAGCCGCACTTGTTTACTGGCCACTAGCAAGGTTTTCAAAAGTAATGAATGCGTTTGAGGTAAACACTGAAAACATTCCGCTGCATCACTATGCAGACATGCCCTTTGTCATGCTGGCAAATGATGCACTGGATCGTTTTGGGACTTCCTTAGAACAACGCTTTGGAAAGGACGAAATAGCAGAGATGTTGCGGTTGGCAGACTTTGATATCTCGACTTTGAAGTTTTCTAATACTGAGCCATTTTGGACTTTTTCAGTCAAGAAACTTTAGTTGTTTGGGTGTCGAGTCTAAATTTTCAAATAGTGCCTAAAAGTCATGGTAACGCTATAGACAGCAAGAATTTCACCACGAACTAGGAGGTCATGATGCATATTACGAGAAAAGAGAATGAAGACAAAGATAATTTGATACTCTTTAATCAATGAACCGCAGCGAATACAGACAACTCAGGCTTACGAAAAGTCAAGGATACTTGGACTTCAATTTGTACGTCAAGGAGCAGGGATGGATCCGACACATTGCCCTACTAGCGCTCTTGTATGCGTCTTTCATAAAGTGCCTAAATTGGGTTCCAATCCTCTCTGGATTAACTAAATCAGTACAGGGTCTCTTGTTGGGTTATCTTGTCGAGTCGGAGATATTACCTTCACGCAATGAGCAAATTGAATACATAGATGTTGCTTCAACCAATTTCAGTAATAACTTGACGTTAAATGTAAATGAAGTTTTCGATTATATTATAATTGGAAGTGGGCCTGGTGCAGCTATTGCAGCCCAGGGATTAGATTCTAACTCTAGAATTTTGGTTATTGAACAAGGTGGATTTCCAAAAACTCCATCCTCTAAACATCACACTCTTGAACATGTGAGAAATGATTTTTACAAGGGAGGGCAAGAGATTGCTATCAGCTCTTGGCTTCCTCAATTTGCTCAAGCTTCGGTTCTGGGCGGTGGCTCCGAAGTTAACTCGGGGCTATATCACGATCTTCCAGAGCACTTAATTGATGACTTCTTGACGGCATCAAGTTTATCTCAAAAGGATTATCTAAGTTCTCAAGAAAAAGTCAAAAGTCTTCTGCAAATATCGCTTATGAAGGTTGACCCTGTTAACTCTCCGATTGCACGAGGAGCGCAGGCACTTGGATTAGAGTTCCAAAACATTCCACGTTGGCGGACCTATAAAAATGATTCTGAATTCATCCAACATGGAATGATTGATGTTGTTTGGAACCGTTTAAGTCAACAATCTAACTTTCAATTTGTGTTAAACACACGTGTGCTAAAAATTAATGTTAAAGATAAAAAACTAGTAAAGGTTGCATGTGTTAGTTCGGCTAGCAACTCTGTCGAATATTCTGCAGAAAATTTGATAGTGGCAGCAGGTGCAATTCAGTCACCTCGGTTGCTTTGCGAGAGCGGACTTGTACCTTGGAGAACTACTCGATTCCAATGGCATCCAATGGTAAGGGCAATTATTACCACCTCTGCAACCGACCTAGGTCTTCACGATGTAGATCCATTTCAAGCCTGGACAGACGATAGGACTTTTAAATTTGGCTCAGCAGTCAGCACTCCTGGTTTGTTGGCTATGAATTTGGGAAGAAAACCTGGCTTAAGTGAATTACCTAGAATGCGGTCTCTTTATGGTTCGTTTGTCAGTACTGGCAAAGGTGGTTTGATTCCACGCACTGGTGTTCCCTACTACATGCCTAGTAAGTTAGATCGCAAGCATATTAAAGAAATCCGGACTCTAGTTGAAAAATTGGTTTTAGCCAGCGGATCTGGTTTTGCAAATGAAAACCAGAAAATTAAGAAAGGTGTCTCTACCGTACATGTATTCGGAACATTGCCTACCGACAGTGGGATATACGTCAGTGGAACTTCTAGATTGAAGGCTGACCCTAGGATCCAGGTTTGTGATGGTTCTCTTCTTCCCTTTGGCCCTGGCGTTAATCCACAAGGTGTGATTATGTCATTATGTGAAGCCCTTGTTACCCGTTAGGATTTCGCAATGAAAATCTGGCTCAGTTTGGTTCGCTTTCGTCAGTGGAACAAGCAAGCCCTAATAATTCTTCCATTGATTGCCCTTGGAGATTCGGTCCAAGCATCTGATTTGGGGCGACTAATATGGATAGCTCTAGCTTTTTCCCTGGTTGCTTCCTCGGTATATGTACTTAATGATCTACAAGACATGCCTTTAGACAAGTTGGATCCGGTTAAGTCGCGACGACCATTGGCTGCTGGAGAAATTAGTGCTCTGATGGGCGGGCTTGTTGGAATGCTTCTGGTATTGACTGGATGCATAATGGCACTCACCGCGACTGATACAACAAATCGCCTTCAAGTAATGTCACTTTTTTTGGTTTACCTAGCTTCAAATTTTTTCTACAGCATTTTCCACCTAAAACGGGTTCGGGTTATAGGTTTAACCCTAGTAAGTCTTGGTTTTGCGGTTAGATTCTCAATTGGAACTTTCGCGCTTGATTTAGAATTCTCCACCTGGGCCTTTGTTCTAATAATACAATTGTCGATGTTTATGCTTTCTGGAAAAAGATTTCAGACATTCTTGCGTAGTTCACCCACTGAGAGCCGCGAACGGGAACTTCAGTTTTGGCTGCTTTCAATGGTTACATTCGGAGCCTTCTTTGCTGCCACATATTCAGGCTTCATTTCTGACCCTGAAGTTGTTACAGTTTGGGGAAAGGAGGCATTGATTTTCTCGGTTCTTCCCCTTGGTATTGGCTTAGTGAGGTTCGTTGAGTTGGTAATTCATTCAGAAAAGTATCTAAATGCAGATGTAACAGAAAGTATGACAAAAGATTTGTTTTTATTGTCGCTGGTTCTTGTCTTTTCGTTTATACTCTTCATGGGACGCATAAATGCCTGAGGGTGAAATTGCATTAGTCACAGGGGGCTCAGGCTACTTTGGAACAATTCTAGTAAAAAAATTAGTTACGGAGAACTATTCAGTCCGAGTGCTTGATTTAAACTATCCTGAAAATCCCGAACCATCAATTGAATACATAAAGGGTGACATCTGTGATTTCGAGATCTGTTTAGCTGCCACTGCAGGCGTATCAAGTGTGTTTCACAATGTCGCCCAAGTTCCCCTTGCAAATGATTCAAAGGTGTTCAAGGAAGTTAACATAGGCGGTACTAGAAATATCTGTGAGGCAAGTAAGCAAAATGGTGTGAAGAATTTTATTTATACTTCATCTTCAGCGGTTTATGGCATACCTTCTAAATTGCCAGTATTGAATGATGATCCAAAAATTCCCGTGGAAGATTACGGCAGAGCTAAGCTTGAAGGAGAATTAATCTGTAAGGATCTAACAAATTATGGAATTCAAGTAAAGATCGTTAGACCCCGCACAATTATAGGGTTGGGTCGCCTAGGCATTTTTGGAATTTTATTTGCATGGGTCAGTAAAGGGATTAATATCTATACGCTAGGTAAAGGTGATGGTCCTTATCAGTTTATTCACGCTGAAGATCTTGCCGAGGGAATTACTAGAGCCTCAAGATTAAATGGTGACTTCGAATTCAACCTTGGCGCTTTAGATTATGGGACATTTAAAGAGGATTTAGAGAAGCTGTGCAAATTCTCAAAAACCGGAAGCCGCGTTTTCGGGTTAAGCGAATCGCTCGTGAGACCTTCCTTAAAGTTATTTAGTTACCTGAGAATCCTGCCGTTTGCTTCTTATCAGCTTAAACTTTACTCAAAACCGATGTACTTTCAGTCCGAAAATGATTGGCGACAGCTTGGCTATACTCCAAAGTTTTCGAATTCTGAAATGTTAATTGAATCTTATAAACATTATCTTCAAGATTCTAATTCTCAAAACACCGACAGAGTTTCTCACCACCAGAAAACTCCAGAAGGTTTTTCTCTGACAGCCGTAGGTGTAATACTGAAACTAATTAGTAAAATTCAAAACTTAAGAACTAGTTAGGTGAGCTAATCAAGTATCACCGCACCACTGGGAGTCATCAAGTGCACCGCAACAATTCCATATTCATCATCGTTTGCAGCTGGATCAATAAACTCAATATCTGTGCCATTTAATCCAGCGAGAATCTCTGTCTTAAACCATGAGTCTGATAATTGTTCAGTATCGGCAATCGTGATTTTCTCAATAGTCGCTATAGCCTTTCCATCTTGCGATGGATGATCAGCGGTTAACCATTGGATAAAAAATGGTAGTTCGCGAGAGTCTGTAATTTCATTGACTCCAATTTGCTTCCACTTAAGATCGGTGCCATCTGGTCGTGTACGGTGACCTTGGGTTGCGCTACGTCCAAATTTCTCTTCAACCTTTGAAATATCGTCAGTTGCAAAGACCCACGTTAGCCAGCCGCCACCTTCTTGTGCTTTCTTACTAACAGCTTTACCCCAAGGAGTTTGCTCTGTTGCAGGGTGATCTAGTGGGCAGACAACTTCGATGTATTGACCGTTTTGAAGAGGCAGTGTGAAATTACGCGTCCCAAAGCGTGGGTGGACACCTCCATCAACGAAGGTGGAGCCAAGGCGTGAGCCTAGGCGTTGAACTGTGTCGGCTAGTTGATCATGGGAAGTTACA
>Ga0209550_10007623_pt1 | contig 10018 bp, 7 predicted proteins | sample LauGreSuBDMM15SN_2_FD_187567 | JGI IMG/M metagenome (GOLD analysis project Ga0209550, IMG submission 187567) | Freshwater lake microbial communities from Lake Michigan, USA - Su13.BD.MM15.SN (SPAdes) (version 5) | ecosystem: Environmental > Aquatic > Freshwater > Lake | place: Lake Michigan, USA... | reverse complement strand
GCCGAGCCATTGCGCGTCTGGAACCGTGGCAACGAAGTGGAAATCAATGAAAAGATTGATGAACTTCTTCGCGCTGCCAACCTCGACCCAGCAGTTGTTCGCGATCGTCGTTCATACGAGTTCTCAGGTGGACAATGCCAGCGCATCAGCATCGCTCGTGCACTTGCATTAGATCCAACAATGATCATTTGTGACGAGCCAGTATCTGCTCTTGACGTTTCAGTTCAGGCACAAATTCTAAACCTGCTTCAAGACATGAAGGATCGTTACGGTCTCACGTTGATGTTCATTTCTCACGACCTTGCGGTTGTGAAGGCAGTGAGCACCCGAGTAATGGTGATGTATCTCGGCAAGGTATGCGAAGTTGCACCTCCAGACGAGTTGTACCAGAACACTAAGCATCACTACACACGTGCTTTGGTGGCTTCTGTTCCCATCCCGGATCCTGAGCGCCCAATTTCTTCAGGCTTCATCCAGGGAGAACCACCTTCACCGATGAACCCACCTTCTGGTTGCCGCTTTCGCACACGTTGCCCTGCTGCCACAGAAAAGTGTGCAGCGGAAGAGCCTCAACTGCGTGAAGTAGCTGTGGGTCACTTTGTGGCCTGCCACCACCCCATCGAAGATTAACTATGGCTCCGGCCAGCCCGGAGTTTCAGCGTCTAGCTCAACACCCATCGTGTTAAGGAAGCCCGACACCAATCGGTACATTCCAGCAACCATTACTAGTTCGACTAACTCGGCCTCGTTCCAATAAGTCTGCAGCGAGTCCCATGTCGTTGTTTCAACACAGTCATCGGAACACAGTTCATCACTCATCTCTATGAGCAGTCGATCACGATCGTTCCAGTCGTGTTGTGACACGTCTTTGGTCAGAGCATCAATCTCGATCATGGAGAGCCCCACTCGTTGTCCAATGAGTGTGTGCTGACCAAACTCATAGACCGATTGGCAATTCCAACCCACGCGAAGAATCACTATCTCTCGTTCACGATCGGGCAGCATCCCCTTATTCAAAAACATTCCTGCAAAATTCATGAACCTCTTCAACAGTCGCGGATGATGAGCGATGGTGCCAAAAATGTTGAGAGGCGTGCCTGCAGGAGAGTTAACTCCCCCACCCATGATTGTCTGCACCTCTTCAGTCATATCTTGGACAGGATTGATACGAGGTTCGGAGGGCCTCATTGAGCCGCGTGGCGATATTTTTTCATTCACGCCCCATTCTGACTCATTGCTTTCTCCACCTCTAACCCGAACTACCGTTGGGTCATGTCGAGTAATCCCTTATTCCCCATCAGCGGTGAGTTACTACCAAACGATGGCTCCGCTGTGCTTTTTCCTCATTTTCTGTCTGAATCTGAAGCGGACGACTACTTTGAGGGTCTGCAGGCCAAAACGCCTTGGGAACAAAACAGCATCAGGCTCTTCGGCAAGGATGTCTCTGAACCACGCCTGTCCACCTGGCACGCCGAGGCAGAGCTGCCATATACATACTCAGGTGTTCCTCGTACCCCTCACCCCTGGAACGAGCCTCTGACAGCCCTACGCACAGCCTGTGAGACCCACATTGGCCATACGTTCAACGGCGCTCTCCTGAATCTGTACAGAAGTGGCCAAGACGCCATGGGCTGGCACTCAGATGATGAAGCAGTCAACGGCCCAAACCCGGTCATTGCCTCAATCAGTTTGGGCGCTGAGCGCCGATTCGACTTTCGTCATAAACAAACGCGCGAAGTGATCTCTGTTGTGCTGCCCCACGGATCCCTGCTTGTCATGTCGGGTGCGTGCCAGACCTATTGGCTGCATCGAATAGCAAAAACCACCCGCGAGCTTCAGCCCCGCATCAACGTAACTTTTCGTTCTCTGTGCAGTTAAACAACAAAAGTATTGTGCAATAATTTGCAAATGAATAACAACATCGGTTCCATTCTCACGAAGCGGACGCTCCTGAACCCCAATAACGAAGCTCTTTTTGACGTTGCACAAGGTGTTCGTTTTTCATATGAGGAACTCAACAATCGAACTAACCAAGTCGCAAATGGCTTGCTGTCTCTTGGTGTTCGCAAAGGCGACCGTGTTGCGTTGCTGATGATGAACTGTCATGAATTTGTCACATCGTTTTTTGCTATCGCGAAAATTGGTGCGGTTATTGTGCCATTGAACTGGCGCCTTGTGCCTGACGAACTTGAGTTCATTGTGAAAGACGCCGGTGCAACTGTTCTCATTGCAGGTTCCGAGTTCGACGTAGCCATAACAGAACTGCACTCTCGTGGTGACCGAACAGACGTGACTCATTGGGTGCGTGTTGGCAACACAGATACCTTGCCCATATTTGCAAAGTCATTTGATTCAGTTGTGAACTCTCAGCCACCAACCGAGCCGGAGATCACAGCATCAGATGATGACTTGCTCTACATCATGTACACCTCGGGTACCACCGGACTTCCCAAAGGTGTAATGCACACGCACAACACTCAAATGGCTGCACTCATTACCTTGAATGCCTCAAGTGATTTCTGTATCGGAGATAGGTACTTGAACCCAATGCCACTGTTCCATGTGGGAGCGCTAACTCCAGCAATCGTGACTGCATATCGCGGACTTGCGCATATTCTCATGCGCGCATTTGATCCAAATGCCATTTGGACTTTGGTGAAAGAAGAACGAATCAATAACGCATTGCTAGTACCCGCCATGTTGGGCGCTTGTCGAATGGTCTATGACCCGTCAATTCACGATCATTCCACGCTGCGTTGGTTCCTCAGCGGTGCGGCACCAGTGCCGAAGTCGCTGATTGAGGCGTACCAGACAATGGGAATTGACATCCATCAGGTGTACGGCTTGACAGAAACATGTGGACCAGCATGCACCACAACACCAGAAGATGCCATCCGCAAAGCAGGATCTACTGGAAAAGCCTTCTTTCATACAGACGTAAAGATCGTTAATCCCGACGGAACCACATGTGGAACCGAAGAAGCTGGCGAACTTCTTGTGCGTGGTGACCACATCATGACGGGCTACTGGAATAGACCAGATGCCACTGCAGAGTCAATCAAGCATGGCTGGCTGTACACCGGGGACATTGCACTCGCAGACGACGAAGGCTTTATCTGGATTCAAGACCGACTCAAAGACATGATTATTTCTGGTGGCGAGAACGTGTACCCAGCCGAAGTCGAGAACGTTATTCTCGGCCATCCAGGAGTTGCGGACGTTGCAGTCATCGGAGTTCCGTCAGACAAATGGGGCGAGACAGGGCTTGCTGTCATCGTGAAAAAAGATGCAGCCGTAACAGAGGCCGACATCATTGCGCACTGCGATGGGAAATTGGCCCGTTTCAAAATGCCAGGCGGCATTCGTTTTATTGAAGTCATCCCGCGCAATGCTTCAGGAAAAGCCCTGAAGCGTGATCTCCGGATTCAATTCCCCACGTTATAAACAGGCGAAGCTTTTGTTCAATTTAGGTAATTCCTAGTTGACCTGCTTGTCGCGGCCTTCCCAGTACGGTGCGCGCAACTTGAACTTCTGTAACTTGCCCGTTGCTGTTCGAGCCAACTCTGCTCGGAACTCGATGCGCTTCGGGCACTTGTAACCAGCCAGTTTTGTTTTCACGTATGCAATCAGTTCGTCCTCTGTCAGCGCTGACTCCGGAGTCTTCACTACTAGTGCAAGCACGGCTTCTCCCCACTTCTCATCCGGCACACCAATAACAGCAACTTCTGAAACCTCAGCATGTGAGAACACTGCATCTTCAACTTCAATCGAAGACACATTTTCTCCGCCCGAAATAATGACGTCCTTCTTGCGGTCAGCAATAGTGATGAAACCATATTCACCCTCTGATCCCCCGTCGCCCGTGTGGAACCAACCATCGACAATCGCTTTCGAAGTCTCTTCTGGCTGTTCCCAGTACCCAGTCATAACTACGCTGCCGCGAGCCAGCACTTCACCTTCAGCATCAATACGCATTTCCACGCCCAACGATGGTGCGCCCGCAGCACTGAGCTTCGCAGCCCTCTCGGCCGCAGTCATTGCATCCCATTCACTGCGGGTGCGATTCATGGTAAGTAACGGTGATGTTTCCGTCAGCCCATAGATCTGAATGAATTCCCATCCAAGTTCTGTTTCAATCTTCTCAATCGTTTTGGTCGGTGGAGGCGCACCAGCGACAACCATCCGCACTTGATCACGCGAGGTATTTGAGCCTGGAACAGCGGCAGCATCAAGGACCATGTTTGCAACGGCCGGCGCACCGCACAACACAGTGACCCCGTATTGATCAATACGCCGCAGAATTTCTGCTCCCTCAACTTTGCGCAAGATGATGTGTTGTCCACCCATTGCTGTCACCGCAAAAACAATTCCCCAGCCATTTGCATGGAACTGAGGCAAAGTATGCAGGTACACATCACGATCATTGATTCCCAATTGCCATCCGAAGATCGCTGCGTTCACCCACAGGTTTCTGTGCGTGAGTTGAACACCTTTCGGACGAGCTGTAGTTCCGCTTGTGTAGTTGATAGTTGCAGTTACATCCTCATCTGCAACCCATGATTTTGGCTCAACGTCGTATTTGTACAACACTGCATCAGATTCGGCACCAATGATGAATTTGTGTTTCGCAGTTACCCCGGCAAGAGCCTCTTCCAGTTCCGGGTCAATAATCAAGACCTCTGCACCGCAATGAGAAATGATGTACGACACCTCTTCGGCAACCAGACGAAAGTTAATGGGTACCAAGACACGGCCATATCCGCTAACACCAAAGAATGAAGTCAATAGACGCGCCGAGTTCTGACTGACAATTGCCACTCGAGCCCCCTGTGCCACGCCGAGGGCATCAAGACCAGCAGCCTGAGCTCGAGCACGTCGAGCAACCTCTTTGTATGTCAGTGCGCCCCAAGACGCGGCTGGTTGATCTGTCTCATCAATAACTGCAACTCTGTCGCCGTACACCTGCTCGGCCCGGCGAAGGTGATCAACAATGGTTAATGCAACTTTCATGCTTTCTACCGTAGGCGTTCTCAATCAACAACGAATCACTGAAGTAGCAAGATACAAAAAGGGGGCGGTGACCATACGGTCACCGCCCCCTTTCATTGAGGTTATTTGCTCAAGGAACTAGCCCTTGTAAATGCCAGTCCACTCAAAGCCCTTTGTTTCCATTGCGCTTGGCTTGGAACCATCTGGGTTCTTCAAGGTACCTACACCCATCAACTTCTTTGAGTTGTTGGTGAACATCCAGAAACCACCGTGAACTGCTGGAATTGCGAGAGCATTCTCCTGCAGGTACTTGGTAGCTGCTGCCCACTTAGCCTTCGCTGTGGTCTTGTTCGTATCAGCCATTGCCGCATAGAACAAGTTGTCCATGTTTGTGTCACCGTGACCACCAAGGGCAATAACTGTGTTGTAGCCCTTGCCGTATGGAGTTGCTGCCATTGGGTTCTTCGAATCCGATGGGAATGCCTTACTGAGGAAGAACGGCACGATGTAACCAATGGCGTCACCTTCAGCAGGTGTTCCTTCAGCGAAATCGAACAAGTTTCCGCCACCGCGATAGATCTTGGAAACCAGCACTGCTGATTCTTCGATATTCGTGGCGTTCAACTGAATGCCGGCCTTTACAAGCATGTCACCAATGAACTTTATGTTCTTTTGCGACTGGCTGCTTGAGTCTGCGTACAGAGTGAGCTTGAACGGAGCAGCAGCACCGAGATCGGTGTTGCACAAAGCAACATACTCTTTTGCTTTCGCAACGTCGTACTTAGGAGCACCAGCAGTAGTGAACATGATACTTGTCTTACCAACCACGGAACCTGAGAAGTTTCCGAGACCCTTCAGACGAACCTTGTTGTACGCATTCCAGTCCATTGCATGAGCAGCTGCCAAACGGCAATTCTTGAACTTGAATGGAGATCCTGCTTTACCAACGTTAGGTACCCACTGGCCCCACGCTGTCTTTGAAGCTTGATACTGCTTCACTACTGATTTGCGCTTTGCAAGGTCAAGAATGAACGTTGCATCCCCAGTTGTGAAGAATGCCGCGTCAACGGCTCCTGTTCGTACCGCAGCGGCACGAGAAGAAGCTTCTTTGATGTTGATGAACGTGATCTTGTCGAGGTATGGAAGTTTTCCACCTGCAGCATCTTTACGCCAGTAGTTAGGGTTCTTTACTACTACCAATTCATCAGCACTGTATGACTGCTTCATGAATGGTCCAGTACCGATTGGGTTGCTAGAGCAAGTACTTGAGTTAGCAATTTGTGCATTCGCACGCATGACATAACGTCCTGCGCGGTACATGAGACCAAGGAATTCAGAGTCTCCGCGCTCAAGGGTGATCTTGACATTCAAGTTGTCAACGACATCCACTGACATGATGTTTGCGTTTACGCCAACACCGGTCGATGGGTATCCAGCTGCGCTGCCTGTAGCAAACGCTGCTCCGTTGAGAGTTCCGAATCCGGAACGACCAAAGTCGAGGTTCAATTTCACGTTTGCGGCGTTGAATTCTTCACCGTTTGAGTACTTGATTCCTGGGCGCAAAGTGATTGTCCACTCTTTTGCATCAGCTGAAGGTGTGAACTTCTCCGCAAGATGCGGGATGAACTTACCGTTTGCTGCTCGCTCAACGAGGCTCTCATAAATTGTGCGTGAGGAGCCCAATGGGCCACCTGGAAGTGCGTTAGAAAAGCAGAAACCAGCAATGGTTCCGTCAATTGCTTGAACGACTTCTCCGCCGTACTTCGATTTTGAAGGCGCGCGATTAGCTGCCTGTGTTGCACTGCTTGACACCATGGTGCCAACGAGGACTGCTGCTAGAGCAACTCCCCAGCGCTTTGCCCCCCGCGAACGGTTGGCTACGGACATTTGATTCATTCAATTACCCCCTGAATGTTGCACACAGTTAGTGTGACATCCGTAACACTAGACCAGTAGTTCCTAGACTTCAACGGCCGGGAACCCATTTTTGCGTATTCTCAGTTGTATTGAGCAAGTAGTTTTCCGGCCTGGATAGGCCCCTAGGCGTAGGCTTCGCAGGTGCCAGAACCTGAAACCTCCCAGTCCCAGCGCCGGACGGGGTTCAGTATTCACGTACTAACCGCCAGTGGGGCCTTAGCGGGGCTGATTGCACTGCAGGCCGTAATTGACGGCCACATTAGATCGGCCCTTATATGGCTCATTGTCTGCCAGATTCTGGACGGAATTGATGGGCCGATCGCTCGGCGGTTCAATGTGGGCCTCCATGCTCCCCATATCGACGGACATGTGCTCGACCTAGTTATTGACTATGTCACCTGTGTTGTGGTGCCAACTGTGCTTCTGATTCGAATGGACGTTGTAGAACCGCGCTTGACAATGATTATTTCTGGACTCATCTTGATTACCAGTGCTTTGTGGTTTGCCCGCACAGATCAAGAGACTGAGGATGTCTGGTTCAATGGTTTCCCAGCTGTGTGGAACATTGTCATCCCTACCTTCATTCTTCTCGGCACGAGCCAACGGTATGCGGCAATCATGTGTCTTCTGTTCTGTGTGGCTCAACTCACGCGGGTCAAGTTTCCACACCTCGTACGAGTTCATGCTCTCCGCCCGGCTACCTACACCGTCACTGTCTTATATTTCGGCGCATTCATTCTTTTGTCAACTCAGTATCCGAATGGATCACAGTGGGCACGCAACATAGTCCTGTTTGCGCCCATCTACTTGGTGGCAATAGTCGTGTGGCGAACATTCTTCCCGCATCGGACAATCTTTGGAATGTCGATCACTAATCAATAGTAAGAATTATTTACGAACCGCATAGTCATCTCGCAAATCCTTCTTCAAGACTTTTCCTGTTGCGTTACGAGGCAACTCTTCTTGGTGCCAAAAGATTTTGCTCGGGATTTTGAATGAAGCAAGTCTCGTCGCAAGAAACGCAAGAATCTCAGCATCACTATCCGATCCAAAACCATCCGCAGCAACAAGCACTGCTGCTACTTCTTCACCCAACTTGTCATGCGGCAATCCAATTACTGCACAGTCACGAATAGCTGCGTGTTCGAACAAAACCGTTTCAACTTCGACGCAGTAGACATTCTCTCCCCCACGCAAGACCATGTCCTTGATGCGATCAACGACATACACAAAACCATCTGCATCGACATATCCGGCGTCGCCCGTGTGGAACCAACCATCTGTGAACGCCTTCTTTGTTTCTTCAGGTTTGTTCCAGTAGCCGCGCACGTTGTTCGGCCCATACACCCACACTTCACCGATATCACCCTGCGGAACTTCGGTGCCGTCCTCAGCTGCAATGCGAATTTCTGTGCCCACATATGGAAGACCAACACTGTCCTTCTTTGCGAAATACGCAGCACCGCTATTTCCAATCACTGCAGCTGTTGTCTCTGTTAATCCGTATCCATTACTTGCGCTTACCTTGCCCGAAAACTCAGACTCAATTGTTGCAACAGAATCGGGCGGCACCGGAGCGCCGCCTTGCCCGATCGCAGAAATGCTTGACAAGTCAAACTTCGAGAAATCTGGATGTTCCAGAAAGGACCGAACAACTGTCGGCACTCCGCCGAATACATTGACCTTGTACTTCTCAACGATGCGAAGCGCATCACCCGCATCCCACTTGTACTGGGTGATGATGCACACCCCGTTCATGGTGTTGTTGTTCAGACCACACAAGCCAGCAATGTGAAAGAACGGAAACGTGGAAAGACCTATTGTTTGTGCCTTTGCTGGTGCGGCAGGATTGGGCACAACGCCCGCCATCTTTCCTGCAAGGGCAACACTGAACTTGTTGTTCCACATATTGGTGATGTAGTTGCGGTGAGTGCCTGCTGCACCTTTTGGAAAGCCAGTAGTCCCAGAGGTGTACAAAATCGTTGCGTAGTCATCAGGTTTAATTTCGACATTTGGTAGATCAGCTGAAAGATTTCCTGCAGCTTGCTCCCACGATGTCAGTCCGGGCCGCGCAGTTCCGCGAGCCACCAAGACAACGTTGATGCCCAACTCTGCCAATAGTTCGTCTGACAGACGGTCTTGGCGTTCGCCATCAACAATCACCGCTGTTGCACCCGAATCAGACAACGCATATTTCAACTCGTCAGCAATCCACCAAGCATTCAGACTGACCATCACAGCACCGATGCATTGAGTAGCCCAATACGCAATCGCCCACTCGGGATAGTTCCGCATTCCAAGAGCGACTCGATCCCCCTGCTTCACTCCCTGCGATGTGAGCCAGGCAGCTACAGAAACTACTTGACGATGTGCTTCTGCGTACGTAACGGCGTTGTCTTCGTACACAAAATATGTTGCTTCATTTTGAGGTGCAACTTGCAACCAAACATTGCGCAAAGAATCAGGTGCATTCTTAAAAACCCGCAAAGGATGACCGTGCACGACAACTGTCTCCAATTCGAGTGGCATGCCTGTTGCGGTCAATTCTGCGATTGCCTCTTGCCGTGTAATCATGAGCCGAGAATAGTCACAGGTGCATGCCTTGATGGCGTTGGAATACCGAAGACAACAAAAATTCGCCTATCGTGAGCAAACACATCATCTTCAGGAGATCAACATGTCGAAAACAATTCTCATCACAGGCGCAGGTTCTGGATTCGGCAAAGGTGCAGCCATCGCGCTGGCAGCTCGCGGTCATCACGTCATCGCAACTACAGAGACTTCAGAACAAGCAAGCGAATTGGCATCAGAAGCCCCACAGCTGCAAGTTGAGAAGGTAGACATCACCAACTCCGTGGACATTGCAAAGATCTCAGCCTGGGATATTGATGTCCTCATCAACAATGCGGGTTATGGACAAACTGGCCCGATGTCCGATGTGCCAAATGATCGCCTTCGCAAAGTCTTCGAAGTAAATGTCTTTGGCACTGTCGCCGCTACTCAAGCAGCCTTGCCACGCATGTCAGCAAAAGGTTCGGGCCGCGTCATCATCATGTCCTCCATCGCAGGAGTTGTTGCAGCTCCAGGATTCGGACCATACGCAATGTCAAAG
>Ga0209550_10007622_pt1 | contig 10019 bp, 13 predicted proteins | sample LauGreSuBDMM15SN_2_FD_187567 | JGI IMG/M metagenome (GOLD analysis project Ga0209550, IMG submission 187567) | Freshwater lake microbial communities from Lake Michigan, USA - Su13.BD.MM15.SN (SPAdes) (version 5) | ecosystem: Environmental > Aquatic > Freshwater > Lake | place: Lake Michigan... | reverse complement strand
TTGGGGCAGAACACGCCACCGTGGCCGTTGAGGTCTTTGGCCAGCAATTCAATCGGCGCTTTCATGTCAGGCATCCTTGTGGGTCGTGGGGCAAAGAGAGGTGAATCAACCCGTGAATTTTACGGTGCGCCGCTGTTGGGCCCGCCCAAGGCAGCAGGCGGCACATCAGCGGTGCTGTCAGGCCCGCCAGCGGGGCGCTCCAAGGTCCAGCTTTGCAAGCGGCCATCTTGGAACACACAGGTCACCACCGACTGGCTGTTGTCGCGCCAGCGATACACCTCGGGCTGTTGGTCTTTGGGTGAGGCCAGCTCGCCCAGGCTGCGGGTGAGGGCCATCACATGCATCAAGTTGACCCCGGCTTTGAGCTTGGCATTGAGCATGACCGCGCTGTCCACGTGGCCGATGGGGCGGTTGGCCGCGCGCTCGAGCACTTTGACCATGCGGGTGAAGTGCAGCAAGGCCCACATCACCAGACCGCCCAAGACCAAGAAAAACCCCTTCCATTCCAGGGCGTGGTAGCCATAGGCCAAACCGGCCACGGCGGCCAGGGGAATCCAAATTTGATGAAGCTTCATGCTGGCATTGTCTCAGCAGCCGCCGGGCCTGGGCGGCTGGTTTGAATGGCCATCGAATGAACCACCCACGGACCCAGCCGCCACTGTGGACTGCCCATCATCTTGATCTTTATTGGAGCCAAAAGGGGGCTGATTGACGTCTAAAAATGCCAGTGACGGTGTCTTTGGGCGTGGTCGTTGCCATCTTGGCCGTCACCATGATCTGGAGTGTTCGCACCGCCAAACCACAAGCCAAACCCAAAACAGAAGTTTGAGCAAAAGCGCTCTAAGCAGATTCCAGCAAAAGCTGAACCAGCGGGTGCTGAACTTTCTTTTCCGTCCCTATGGCGAAAAAATGTTCACTCACCCCCTCGCAAGCACCCAAGCGCTGAACGCCATATTGGGAAATCAAATTCTCATGACCCCACTCAGCAGCAGGGAACACGCCCATGCCACTGGCACCAAAGGTTTTCAGCAAGGCGCTGTCTTCAAACTCCCCCACGATGCGGGGCCTGATACCCCGTTGTTCAAACCACATGTCCATCCGATCTCGGCTGGCTGTGTGAACCGTAGGCAGCAATACAGGCACCGTGGCCAGACACGCAGGAAACTCTGTATTTATTTTTTGCAACAACGCAGGTGCTCCATACCAAGCGATACTGGAAGAGCCAAGCGCGTGGCTGTAGAGCTTGATGTTGGGATTCGGTGCTGCTGGGCGGTCTGAGATGACGACATCCAACTTGTGAATTGCCAAGTCCCCAAGCAGGTCATTGAACTGCCCCTCAAGACACAGCAAACGTAAATTCGGTTCGGTCATCACAGGTTTGAGTAGATGGTGTGCCACCAATTTGGACAAACCGTCGCTGATCCCCACCCATAAACGCACCGAAGGCGAACTGACCGCGTCGCGAACCATCAAGGGCAAATCTTCACCGAGCTGAAAAATCAGGTCGGCTTGTTTCATGGCGGCCAAACCAGCGTCGGTCAAGACCAGGCCTCGTCCAGCGGGTTTGAGCAGCTCGCAGCCCAAAGATCGCTCAAGTTCACGCACTTGAGCGCTCACGGTTTGAACAGCCATGTGAAGCTTGTCGGCAGCGCGGGAGATGCCGCCCTCCTTGGCAACCACCCAAAAATAATAGAGATGTTTGTAATTGAATGGCGCACTCATGCTCAGTTTTTTCGGGAATATAAATAATAAATTATCTGCTTTTACATGATGGCGTCAAGCCCTATGGTTCAAGCCTTGTTATTCAAAGGAGCAATCCACATGGGAAATCGTTTTGGCTATTCCACCACTGCCTCACAGCACCCTCAGTCATCGGTGTATGCCGAGGACCGTTCAGCCCTGATCCAAGATGATCAGGTCAAAAAGGTACTGCGAAACACCTATGCCTTGTTGGCCATGACTTTGTTGTTCAGCGCAGCCATTGCCACCGCTGCTGTCAGTTTTCAATGGAAAGCACCTGGACTGATTTTGACCTTGGTGGGGTTTTTTGGTTTGCTTTTTGCCATCCATAAGCTACAAAACAGCGCATGGGCTTTGCCTGCTGTTTTTGCCTTAACCGGCTTTATGGGCTACACCTTGGGCCCATTGCTCACCCACTCGCTGGCTTTACCTGGTGGGGCTCAAACCGTCTCTCTCGCACTGGCCGCCACAGGAACCACTTTCATTGCCCTGTCAGCTTATGTCTTGATAAGCAAGCGCGACCTCAGTTTCATGGGCGGTTTCTTGTTTTGTGGCATGGTTATCGCCCTCATTGGGGGTATTGCTGCCACGGTTTTTGACATTCCAGCCTTGGGCTTGGCGATTTCCGCGATGGTGGCTTTGCTGTCAGCAGGGCTCATCTTGTTTGAGACAAGCCGTATCGTCAACGGCGGTGAAAGCAACTATGTGCTGGCCACTGTCAGCCTGTATGTGACCGTGTTCAATCTGTTCACCAGTCTTTTGACACTGTTTGGCATCGGCAATTCAAATGACTAAAAGACGCTTTTCAACCACTTTTTACATGACACAAGCATATGAAATGTCCTAACTGCAAAGACGCCATCTTGGTGATGTCACAGCGCCAAGGTGTGGAGATCGATTACTGCCCAGAATGCCGAGGCGTCTGGCTTGACCGAGGCGAGCTAGACAAGATTTTGGAAAAAGAATCTGCCATGGCCATGCCATCGCAAACTCAGCGGCAGCCAACTCACAACCATGGCCAACAAGCCTATCCACAAAGTTATCCGCAAGGTTACAAACGTAAATCGTGGTTAGAAGATATCTTTGACTGACACTCGCAGCCAGTTAATCCTTGTCCACATAAGGATTGCTGGCTGTTTTCATCTCAATTCGCAAAGGCGTGCCTTCCAGCGCAAAAGCTTTGCGAAAGCGGCCCTCTAAAAAACGCTTGTAAGCATCGGTGACGTGTTCCAGCGAATTGCCGTGGATGACGATGACAGGGGGGTTCATGCCACCTTGGTGGGCATAGCGCAATTTGGGGCGGAACATGCCAGCGCGTTTGGGCGACTGAAATTGAACGGCTTCCAACAGCAAACGCGTCAAGATGGGCGTGCTCATTTTGCACATGGCCGCCGCATGGGCTTGCGCTATGGACTTCCAAACGGGACCCAAGCCTTGGCGTTTTTGGGCTGATATGTGGTGCAACTTGGCGAACTTCAAAAATGCCAAACGGCTCTCAATGGAGCGTTCCAGTAAATCGCTTTGCCCTTAGAAGGGGTTTGAATGGCCATTGAAGACCCATGCACGCACAGCGCCCCATCTGTGTGGCTGCGCCTGGATCAGCTGCGGTGATGCGCCGACTATCCGCCCAGGGACGGTCCGCCGCCGGCTTTGGGCACCAAATGCAAAACCGCTGCAGGCGCGATTGCAGGCGCGATTGCTGGGGCTGGGGCTGTCAACTCGGGAAGGCTGTTGCTGGTCGCGGCCGTGAGCACCACGCCCCCGGCGTCGATCACTTGGGTGTGCACCGGTATGCCCAGACCCACGCTTTGGGTCACGGTGCAAAACGCCTCGTACTGTTGCAACACCCGCGCCAGATGGGCCACCTGATTGGCGGCCACGCCCAGGTGGATTTGGGCGCTCATGCCCAGCACCCGCTGGCGGCCTTGGGCGTTGCGCCCCACCACCGCCGTGACCACGGTGCGCAGCGGTTCGGGCGACTGCTTGTATTTGCGACACGCAAACAAAAAAGAGTCGCTCAAGCAATTGCCCACCGCAGCGGCCAGCAGTTGCACTGGCGAAGGGCCCAGGCCTTGGCCCAGGGGCGCGGGTTCATCACACAACAAGTCGGGCACGGCCGCGCCAAACTGGATGTCAAACTGGTAGTCGCTGCGCTGGTGCAATTCGATGGAAATCATTTTTTCGCTCATGGCGCGCCTTTCAAAAGCCTGCTGTCAAAACAAGCCATGCCAAAAGGGGGCTCATCGCTGCGACCACCAAAACCACAACACAGCCACCACCATGACCACCCCCAACCCGGTCCAAGCAGCGGGAATGCCTTGGTCAGGCTTGGCCCGCTTGCGCCCGGTGAGCATGGCGCGCACCAGGTTTTCGTGGTGCAGCCAGCCACTGAACAACACCCCCGCCACATGCACCCCCACGGTGGCCATCAAGGCGTTGGCGGCCACCTCGTGGGCTTCCTCCAGCCAGCCCGGTGCATCGCCATCGGCGATCAGCCAGCCGCTCAGACCGGTGAGCGTGGTCAAGGCGATCAAGGCCAACACCGCCCAGGCACCCAAGGGGTTGTGGCCCACATGGCGCGGGGCCCGCAGCCGCATCATCTTGAACACATAGGCCAGCACCACGGCGGGTGAGCGCACAAAGTCGGCAAACCGCGCATGGCGGGTGCCCACCCAGCCCCAAACCAGCCGAAACGCCATCAGCCCCAAGGTGGTGTAGCCCAGGGTTTCGTGCCACCAGCGCCAGCGCTCGCTCTCCGCGCTGAGCCAGGCCCCTGCCACGCCGAACACCAACAGCCAATGAAAGACCCGCACCGGCACGTCCCACACCAACACCTCGGCCACCGGGGTGGTGGGCTTCAGCGCGGGGGCATCGGGTTGATCGCTCATGGGGGAATCCTGACCTTGTCTTCATTGAAGTCGCCGCGCTCGGCATCGGCATGGCAGGCCACGCAATTGGCCGGGCTGCCCACCGCCTTGCGCCGCCAAACGGCAGTGGGCACTTCACCCGCGCGGTGCTTGCGCACAAACCACGCCGACAGCGTGATGCGCTGGTCTTTCGGCGCTTCGCGCGCATATTTGCCCGTGCCCGCATGGGCGGTGAGCCAGGTGGTCAGGGTCAATTGGCTGGTCTCGTCGAGCGAAGCGTCCAAGCCGTAATGGGTTTTCAGGCTGCGCATGATCTGCTGCCACGAGGCCGCTGGCAGCAAGCCTGTGGGATAGGTCATGTGGCAGCTGCCGCACTCTTGGGTGTACAGCGCAAAAGCTGGGGCGTGCACCGCGTCATCGGCGTGGGCCAGGCCAGCAAACGCCCAGCCCAGGGCCACACAGGGCCAAACGGTTTTCATGATGGCAGCCTTTGCTGGGGGTGGTGCTGGGTGGTGCTGAGCGGGTAGCCGGTTCACGCGGGTGTTTTTCATGGGGTTTCATGGTTTGAGGCTGAGCAACCAAGCCAGCACATCGGCTTTTTCAGCGGCGGTGCATTCGCGGCCCAGCACATCGTTGCAATTGCGCCGAAACCACTTTTCGGTTTTGGCGCTGTCGGTGAAGCGTTTGGGGTTGGCCGACGGGGCCAGCGGGGTGATGGCTTTGCGCGTGCTGGCGTGCGTGCCCTCGGCGGTCGGTTGTTTGGTGTGGCAGGTGCTACAGCGCCACTCTTTGCCATGGGTGGCGTCAAAAAACTGTTGGCCGCGGACCACTTGGGGCGCTTGGCCCGCCGCTTGGGCATAGCCCGCCAGCATGTCGGCCGGGGTCAGGGCCCAAGCAGGCGCTGCGGCACAGGCCAGCGCCAGCGCGATGCTGGCGATCCCGTGGCGTCTAACCTGGGGGTGCGGGCGGTGGTGGCAGTGGCGTTGAATCCAGGGTGCATGTGTCATGCCCCGTTTGTAGGCGCTGCCCTTAAAGCGCACTTTGCGCCAGCGCAAACAATGCGCTGTTGGCCCCTCAACCCAGCCCGCGCACCACCGCCATGGCCTCTTCGACCCGCTCAACCGCATGCACCGTCATGCCCTCGATGGGTTTTTTGGGCGCATTGGCTTTGGGGATGACGGCCACGCTAAAGCCCAGCTTGGCGGCTTCTTTCAAGCGCTCTTGGCCGCGCGGGGCGGGCCGCACTTCGCCGGCCAAACCGACCTCGCCAAATGCGATGAAGCCCTTGGGCAGGGGCTTGCCGCGCAAGCTCGAGGTGATGGCCAACAGCACCGCCAAATCAGCGGCCGGCTCGCTGATGCGCACCCCGCCCACGGCGTTGACGAACACATCTTGGTCCATGCAAGCCACGCCGGCATGGCGGTGCAGCACCGCCAGCAACATGGCCAAGCGGTCGCGGTCCAAGCCCACACTCAAGCGGCGGGGGCTGGGGCCACCACTGTCGACCAGCGCTTGGATTTCCACCAACAAGGGGCGCGTGCCCTCCAAAGTGACCATGACGCAGCTGCCGGGCACCGGCTCGGCGTGTTGGCTCAGAAAAATAGCGCTGGGGTTGCTAACGCCCTTGAGCCCTTTTTCGGTCATGGCGAAAACGCCAATTTCGTTGACTGCGCCAAAGCGGTTTTTAATGGCCCGAACCAAGCGAAAACTGCTGTGGGTGTCGCCTTCAAAGTACAGCACCGTGTCGACCATGTGCTCCAGCACCCTTGGGCCCGCGAGCGCGCCTTCTTTGGTGACATGGCCGACCAACACAATGGCAATGCCACTGGCCTTGGCCAAGCGGGTGAGGTGGGCAGCGCATTCACGCACCTGCGCCACAGACCCTGGCGCACTGGTGAGTTGGTCTGAATAAACGGTTTGGATGGAGTCGATGACGGCGATGTGCGGCGACTGCGCTTGCAGCGTAGAGATGATTTTTTCGAGCTGGGTTTCGGCCAGCACTTGCACACGGCTGTTGTCCAGCCCCAAGCGCCGCGCCCGCAGTGCGACTTGTGCGCCGGACTCTTCGCCAGTGACGTACAAGGTGTTTTGGCCGCTGCGCTGCAAACCATCCAAGGCTTGCAACAACAAAGTGGATTTGCCAATGCCCGGGTCGCCGCCAATCAACACCACGCCACCTTCGACCATGCCCCCACCCAAAACGCGGTCGAGCTCGTCTTGTCCCGTGGGGGTGCGGTCCACGTCTTGCGCTTCGATGTCGGACAGCGCAGTGACGGCGGACGCGGGCGCCAAACCCGCACGCGGTGCGAAGCGATTTTTCACTGCGCCGTCGGGCGCCGACACCGCCTCGACCAAGGTGTTCCAAGCCTCGCAATGCGGGCATTTGCCCAGCCACTTGGGGCTGGTGCCGCCGCACTCGGTGCAGCTGTAATGGGTTTTGTCTTTGGCCATGGCGCATGATAACTGTATGAATAGACAGTGTCCAGGTCGGCGCTGGTCCAGGCAGGTTTGCCGGTCAGAGGTGCCCCGGGGCAGGAAGGCCAAGGCGTTTGCCCTGTGTTCGCCCCCGATGGGTGTGTGTAGGATGCGAGGCTTGCCCAGGCCACAAAGTCCAGGGCCAGACAATGGAGACACCATGAAAACACCGGTCAATCGTTTCAAACAAGCCCTTCAAAACAAACAAGTGCAATACGGGCTGTGGACCAGTTTGGCCAGCGCCTACTCCACCGAAATTTGCGCCGGTGCCGGCTTTGACTGGTTGCTGCTCGACGGCGAACATGCGCCCAACGATTTGCAATCCATCCTGATGCAGTTGCAAATCGTCGCCGCCTACCCTGACACCCACCCCATCGTGCGCGTGCCGGTCGGCCACGGCCACGCGGGCACCACCTTGATCAAGCAGTACATGGATGTGGGCGCGGCCACCATCTTGGTGCCCATGGTCGACACCGCCGAACAAGCCAAAGCCCTGGTCGAGGCCATGCGCTACCCGCCGCACGGCATTCGCGGCATGGGGGGCGCGCGCGCTTCGCGCTGGGGCCGCTACCCGCAATACGCCCAAGAGGCCAACCAACAAGTGTGTCTGCTGGTACAGGCAGAGACCACCACCGCCTTGAAAAACCTCGACGCCATTGCAGCGGTTGAAGGCGTGGATGGCGTTTTCATTGGCCCGGCCGATTTGTCGGCCTCCATGGGCCATGTGGGCAACCAAACCCACCCCGAGGTCAAGGCCGCGATTGAAGACGCGTTTCGCCGCATCCTCAAAGCGGGCAAGGCCCCCGGCATCTTGACCCCTGACGAAGACTTGTCGCGCCACTACCTTGGCCACGGCGGCTTGTTCATGGCCGTGGGCTTGGACAACAACCTGCTCGCGCGCCACACCAGCGCTTTATGCCAGCGCTTCAAAAACCCGGGTGCCCCCAGCGCAGCACCGGCCAAAGGCGGCACTTACTGAGGCCCGGCAGCCATGTCGCACGCCGCCGCGCCAGCGCCCGCCAACGCCATCCCCTTGCCACCTTGCCCAGCCCACTTTCACCCCGATGAATGGGCGGCGCGCCAAGAGCTGGCCGCTTGCTACCGGGTGTTTGCCATGCTGGGTTGGGTGGAAATGATTTACAACCACATCACCCTGCGTGTGCCGGACAGCGTGAGTGGTACAGAGAAGCATTTTTTGATCAACCCGTTTGGCCTGCACTACACCGAGGTGACGGCCAGCAATTTGGTGAAAATCAATTTAAAAGGCGAGGTGGTCGACGGCTCAGCCCAGCGCGTCAACCCCGCTGGCTTTGTGGTGCACAGCGCCATCCATGCCGCGCTCGACCAAGCACACTGCGTGATGCACACCCACACCACGGCGGGCTTGGCCGTGGCTTGTTATGAAGGTGGCTTGCAGCCCGACAACTTTTACAGCGCCCAACTGCATGGCATGGTGGCCTACCATGACTTTGAAGGCATCACCGTTCACGCCGATGAGGGCCCGCGCTTGCTGGCCAACATGGGCCAGCACCAGGTGCTGATCTTGCGCAACCACGGCTTGCTGACCTGGGGCAGCACCTTGCCACAGGCATTTGTGCTGCTGTGGACGCTGCAACGCGCTTGCGACGTGCAACTGGCCACCCTGTCCATGGGCCGGGCCATCCCCATCACCCCTGAAGTGGCGGCGCGCTGCGCCCAAGATGCCCTGCAATTTCACCCCGCCCACGGCGCGGGTCAAGATGTGTTTGACGCCATGGTGCGCTTGGCCTTGCGCCAAGACGCGGGGTTTCAGGCATGAAGGTCGCCCTGGTGGGTGCCGGTGCCATTGGCTGCTGGCTGGGTGCGCGCTTGGCGCACCAAAGCCAAACCCCGATCACCTTGAGCGTGTTGGCGCGTGGCGAAAGCCTGCAAGCCATCCAAGCCCAGGGCGTGCAACTGAGCATCGCAGGACAAACCCTGCAAGCCCCGGTTCACGCCAGCGACAAAGCCGCTGATTTGGGCGTGCAAGACCTGGTGTTGGTGGCGCTCAAAGCCCCGGCCTTGAGCGAAGTCGCCGCGCAACTCACCCCCTTGATCGGGCCGAACACCGTGGTGCTGACCGCCATGAACGGCGTGCCCTGGTGGTTTTTGCAAGGGCAAGCGGCGGCATCGGGCCCCACCCGGCTGCAAACCATCGACCCCGACGGCGTGATCGAGCGCTCTATTCCCGCAACCCAGGTGCTGGGTTGCGTGGTGCACGCCAGTTGCGCCTTGCTCGGGCGCGGCCACGCCAAACACCACTTTGGCAACGGCTTGATCGTGGGCGAACCCCTGGGTGGGCGCAGCGACCGTGCCGAGCGCACCGTCGCCCTGCTGTGCGCAGCCGGCTTTGACGCCACGCTGTCGACCCACATCCAAAAAGACATTTGGTACAAGCTGTGGGGCAATATGACGGTCAACCCCATCAGCGCCATGACCGGCGCCACCACCGACCGGGTGTTGGCCGACCCGCTGGTGCGCACCTTCATGTCGCGCGTCATGCTGGAGGCCCAAAGCATCGGCACCCGACTGGGCCTGCCGATTGACCAACAGCCCGAAGACCGCCACGCCATCACCGCCAAGCTGGGCGCGTTCAAATCCTCCATGCTGCAAGACGTCGAGGCACGCCGCGTGGTGGAGCTCGACGCCTTGGTCAGCGCCGTGCGCGAACTCGGCCAACGAACTGGGGTCGACACGCCCTTCACCGACGCCTTGCTGGGCTTGAGCCGCTTGCACGCCCAAGGCCTGGGCCTGTACCCCGCACTCGGCGGCACCTGAACGCACCCAGGCCCTGCCATGACCGCATCCACCCGGGCCGTCGGCTTGGTCGCGTTTTTCACCTTGATGCTGATCGCCCTGATGATGGGCGCCAACCATGTGGCCGCTCGGCTGGCCTTCAATGACGGCTTGGACGTGGCC
>Ga0209550_10007621_pt1 | contig 10019 bp, 9 predicted proteins | sample LauGreSuBDMM15SN_2_FD_187567 | JGI IMG/M metagenome (GOLD analysis project Ga0209550, IMG submission 187567) | Freshwater lake microbial communities from Lake Michigan, USA - Su13.BD.MM15.SN (SPAdes) (version 5) | ecosystem: Environmental > Aquatic > Freshwater > Lake | place: Lake Michigan, USA... | reverse complement strand
GCTCAGCTTTGGAATACATGTTTTGCCGAGCATCCGCATCGGCTTGCGCCCCATTTTGGCCTCGGCCGGACGTATCCGGTGAACCCTGCCACTGAAACGAGGAAGAAAAACCACTCGGGCGATCCGATCGATCAAATGCCGCCTGCAACGATTCGCGCAAGAAAGCCGAATCCGTGCTCAAAACCGTTTCCACTTGGTCGGCACGCCGCACCACTTCGACCCGGAGCTTACCGTGACCGGCGACATCGAGATCCACCACGCAGCGTTGTTGACCGGAAAGCCGAACCGTCTCAGTGATCGCCGCCAATTCGTCGACGACTTGCACCAAATTCACGCGCGTCACCGCTTCAGTTGCCGGTGCATCTGAGGCGCTTCCGGCCGAGAAATCTAGAAGAGGACTGGACATGTTCGCGTCCACTTTAGCACTACCTGAGCCAACTACTTCATTAGCTTTAGTAACTAATTGATTAGTCGATTTTTCTACACTATTAAAAATACTTAGTCCGGCACTCTCACCCACTTCAGCGCTGGCGGCAGAGGACTGAGCGGCAGTTTTTTCTGCCCGTAAAGAGCGGGGCAATTCAGCCTCGGTTAAGACCGGAGCCGGCTGCGCGGTGACCGCGTTCAAACCAGCTGCAGCTAAGACCGGAGCCGGTTGCGCGGCGACCGCGTTCAAACCAGCTGCGGTTAAGACCGGAGCCGGCTGCGCGGCGACCGCGTTCAACCCAGCCGGAAGCTTGAAAGTGCCCGCCGCATCTTGGTCTGGCAGCATCGTGCGTTTCTCGTCCGCGTTTACTCCGGCTCCATTCCCTGAGGTCAACTGCGCGCCTTCGCTTTGGCGCGTCGGTGTGATTGAAAGTTTTGTGGCCGGCGATTGCTCGGCTGCACGTGCTGCCGGCAGCGCTGCTTCACGCACCGCCTCGCTTCGACTCACTCCCGCAGGCATCGCCTGGAATGAGCCCCCGGCACTTTCACCGCCCGAGGTCGAGCTCGCTTCAGCGGAAATCGCGAGTGCCATCACTTCCGCTTCAACCGGCGCGGAATCGCACTGCGTCTCGCCTACTCCAAAATTAACTGGCGCCACTTCCTCGATCGGCAACGGCTGCCCCATCCACGACGGGACGATGCCCACGGCATCGTCGGTGTTCGGCGAAACCTCGGCGGATTCAACCCGCCGGTCGGCGGCTAGATCACTCGACCGCTCTAGCTCGCCGGAGTTGTCGACGCGCCCCTCGGAATCGCGGGCCGCCTTTGCGTAAGTTTCAACCGCGGTCGGACGGGCAAAATGGGGAGACTTTGATTTCACGCCCTCGGCCACCTGCTGCACCCGATGGTGAGGAGCGGCGCCCGGAGGAGACTTAACTCCAGCGGAGTGAATCGACGCTGGTGCGGCTTCGCGTTTAACCGGCCCCAGCATACTCGCGAACGAACGTTTCAGCTTTGCCGAATTACGCGCCGCCTTGGCGCCCGCCTCCGCCGTAAATGCTTCAGCCGGCATATCTCTAGGAGCCGATAACACGGCTCCCGAAATTTTTGCTTCAAAGGGAGACATCATTTTGGGGCACGATAATTTTTAACACCCTCGGCTAATTTAGCCGCCCGCTTCGCCATCAGCGGATCGCTAGCGGCCTGCTTGCCCAGCTCTTCAAAAATTCCCGCGACGACATCCACTTTCATCAGCGCGAGAATTTTGACCGCGCTGGCGTCCTCCATCTCGAGCATGATCGTCACCGCAGATTTCGGCGACATATTTGAGTAGGTTTGCACCAGAGTTTTCAGATTTTTGAGTTCACTCACGGCGTCTTCAGCCCGCGTTTTTGCGTTTAGGCCTTTCGCCTCCGTCAAATAGCCCTCGACCTGTTTGCGCATCAGATCGATGTCAGCTCGTGTCCGGGCAAGCTCCAGCCGCTCGGATTCCATGCGCTTCTGTTGGTCGACCAGTGCCGCCTCACGCACCGCCAATTGATCCCTGGCTAACTTTAACTCACTGACCGCGCGGCTCGTGACATCCACCGGCGGTGGACGATCCGGCAAGTGCGAAGGAATGACCTTTGGCTTCGGGCGCATCGCGGCGGCCAGCGCCGCATATTCAGGAATACGTTTCAGCACGAGGTAGCTGGAAAGCCCGACGCCCAACAAAGTCGCCACCAGAATAATTACCAGAGGGGAGGTGATGAATTTCATGAAAGAAGGGAATAAGAGGCACCTGCGATCCGGCGAGCGGCCTCGTCCATCTCCGCTTGCTCGCGACGAGCCGCATCTTGGAAATGACGATCTTCCGCTCGGCCCCGAAGATTTTTTACCGCCTTGAGTTCTTTCCCGGCTTCGGCCCAAGCCTGTCGGGTTTCTTCCAAAATCTTGGCGTGGGCGAGTAAGGCCTTTTCCGCACCGCGCTCCTGCGCGACCGTGCGATCAAAATCAGCCAAAGCCGCAGCATGATCCTGCGGCGCGAAGCGCTTGCCTTCGGTTTGGAGTAAGTTCGCCCGCGCCACCTCGGAACGAGCCTGCGCCTGAGCCAATTCATGGTCCAAGCGCCGTTGTTGCTCGAGTTTTTGCGCCAGCACCGTCGCCGCCTGCGTCTCGCGCAATTCACGCAGGAGCAGCAGACTCTGCAGCCTAAAACAGAAACGCTTCATCCGAGTGCTCCCTTCAAACCAGCCGCCATCGCCTCGCTCGAGACCACCTCATCAATGCTCTGACGCAAGTAAGTCTGTAACGGCCCGTGCACGCGAATCGCGTGATCGAGCGCGGGATTCGAACCTTTGTTGTACGCGCCGATGTTAATTAAATCTTCGTTCCGCCGATAGAGCGCGGCATGTTCCCGCGCCGCAGCCGACCATTGCAAAACCGCGGCCGGAGCCACTTCGCGCCCCAAGCGGCTGATACTTTCCAAAATATCGATAGCCGGGTAGTGGTTTGCGTGCGCCAACGCCCGCGACAACACCAAGTGCCCATCCAAAATGCCACGCACCGTATCGGCCACCGGCTCGTTCATATCGTCGCCTTCGACTAAGACGGTGTACAACGCCGTGATGGCACCGATTTCACCCGCGCCTGATCGCTCGAGCAAACGCGGCAGCAATGCAAACACCGAGGGCGTGTAACCGCGCGTCGCCGGCGGTTCACCAACCGCGAGCCCGATCTCACGCTGCGCCATCGCGAAACGCGTCACTGAATCCATCAACAACAAAACATTGCGGCCCTGATCGCGGTAACTCTCCGCCAACGCCGTCGCGGTAAACGCGGCCCGTAAGCGCATCGGCGCCGGCGCATCCGAAGTCGCCACCACCACGACGGATTTCTTCAAGCCGTCGGGTCCTAGATCACGCTCAATAAATTCCCGCACCTCCCGACCGCGTTCGCCCACCAAGCCGATCACGACGACATCCGCCGAGGAGCCGCGCGCAATCATTCCGAGCAACGTCGATTTACCGACGCCGGAACCGGCGAAAATGCCCATCCGCTGACCACGGCCTAAAGGCGTAAACGCATCGATCGCCTTAACGCCGGTTAAAAAAGGTTCGGAGATCCGCTGCCGGCGCAAGGGATGTGGCGGCGGAGTCTGCGCCGCCCAAGCCTGACGCTGGCGCGACAATGCCGCCCCTTCATCCATTGGCCGTCCAAGCGCATCGAGCACCCGGCCCAACAAGAGATCATTGGCCACGGGCAACGACAGCGACTCCAGTGCGACCGTCTCGCAACCGACGTGCAAGCCGCCGACATCGCCCAACGCCATCAATAAAATTTTCTCCGACCGAAACCCCACCACTTCGGCCAGCACCTCGAAAGCGTTGCGCTGGCTGCGCAACACGCAGAGTTCGCCGAGGCCGACATTCGGCCCCTCAGATTCCACGATTAGCCCAGAGATCGAGGCCACGCGGCCGTTGCGGCTAAACGTCGCAGCCTGTTGCACCTGGCCGCGTACCAACGAGACGATATCTGCCACGCCGGAGTTCATTTACGTGAGAGCTCCCGCCGCAAGGCTTCCACCTTCGCGTTATGGCGCGCATCGATCACCCCGAAACGGCTGCGCACCTGACATTCGCCCGAAGCAAACGCCGGATCAATCGTAACCGAGATGCCGGGATATGTCACCCTCCACTCCGGCACCAAGCTGGCGATGATCTCATGATCGCGTTCGCCAACGACCAACTCGAGATTCTGTACTTCGGGAAAAAGCGCGACCAAGGCTTCCTGACACAGTTGCGCGACCACTTCAGGTGGCGGCGTGAAACCCGCGAGCACGCGCTTGGCGACGTCGACCGCAAGCTCGGGCAAAACCAACCGAATTTGATCAGCGATCATCTTCTCCGCCTCGCCGAGGCGAGAAAAAATTCCCGCCTGCACCGCACTCACCTCCGAGCGAAATTCCACGAACCGACGGTCCACGCCCGAATCAGCCTGAAGCGCACCTTCGCGGCGGCCCCGCTCGAACTCGGCCGCAAGTTCTGCCGCCGAGAACTGCCGCACGGACTCAACCGCTTCGGCACCCAGCACGAACGGTCCGGTGAACGAAATCGAATGACGTGAGACAGCCATGGGATTAAGCCGCGCCCTCCACGTCGTCTTCGTCGAGGATGATATCGCCCGATTCCTCGAGCTTGCGGAGCATATCGACGACGGCGGCCTGCGCCGTCTCGACCTCCTTGGGGCGCACGTTGCTGAGCATTGCGATATCGTCGCGCAAGCCTTGTCCGGCCCGTTTCGAAAGTGCGCCGAAGATTTTTTCCTGCATGCCGTCTGAGGCACCTTTGAGTGCGAGCGCCAATTGGGCTGAATCCACATCGCGCATGAGGCGTTGCATGTCGCTGGGACGCAGCCGGGAGAGATCTTCGAATGAGAATAATTTCCGCCGCACTGCGGTCGCAAGCCGGGGATTTTTCTCTTCGAGCTGGGCCATGACCGCACGGGTGGCGTCTTTCGAAACACCTTTGAGCATGTTGGCCACCGTTTCGGCGCCGCCGCTGCGATGGAACGCCGGCACCTCGGTCTGCGAGATGTGAGCGCCGAGCTGGTTGGCAATCTTTTCGATGTATTTTAGCGAAGTACTATCAATCAGACCGATACGCATCGAGATATCCGCCTGCAGCTCAGGGGAAAATAATTTAAAGGCGTCACGGGCCTTAACCTTGTCGATGTACGAAAGCACGAAGGCGATGGTTTGCGATTGCTCCCGTTTCAACAGGAGGAACACATCGCGGCCTTCCATCTCGGAGATACGTTCCAGCACTTTGGCGGAAGCGAGGCTTACGCTCGCACCAATTCGGCTTAACATCGCGCCCGTTTTGAATTCGCCGCGCGAAAGATCGAGGGCTTTTTTGGCGAAATCGAAGCCGCCTTCGATCGATTTCAAACCCCCGATAATGAGCGGCTCAAATTCCGCGATGAGAAAATCTTTCAGCTCCTGGGACACGACTTCAAACTCGCCCATCAAACGGCAGATTTCCTCCACCTCGCGATCAGGAAAGGTGCGCAGAATGTCTGCCGCGGCGTCCGGCCCGGCCACGATCAGCAGGGCAGCGAGTTTTTGCGGTCGGCTAAGTTTGCCGTATTCGGTGGAGGTCACGGGCGATCAAGGTTAGGTCTTAGACTCGGCGGACCAATCCCGCAGCGCGGCGCCGATGTTGCCGGGTTTGCGGCGGAGCAATTCGTTCAGCGAGGCTGCGGTCACTACGGCGGGCAGCTCTGATTCTGCTTCTACGCGCGGTGGATTGATGACCTCCATCGGCACGGTCTCGGGCCGTTGGGTGCGCAGGAGGCGGAAGAAAAAACCAAAAGCGAGCACGGCGATCAGCACGGGGGTGTAGTTAGCGCCAAGCTCGATCCAGGTGCGCACCTTCGCCGGCACGGTCGCTTCCTCGACGGCGGTAGGGAAGGATGATTGAAACGCGGCTTCTTGAATCGTCACCAGATCCTCAACGTTAGCATTGGCATTGGCCCCGGCAAAAGCTTTAAGGCCAATCGCGTTGATCACGAGCTTGCGCAAGCCCTCGAGTTCTTCCGCGGTGCGGGGTTGCGGCTTAGCTTCGGCTCCGGTGCCTACCAGGCGTTGGGCGACGAAGACCGAGGCCGAAAGTCCACGGATCGTGCCCGGTGTGCGGGACGAATTGGTCAGGACGCGATTGATTTCGTAACTGGTGGTCCGATTTTTTGTGTTCTGGTCGTTGGCCACGAGCGGCGCTTCTTCTTTGCCAGCGGCATCCGGCGTATTGTTGGTCACGCCGGCGATGCCGGACTTCTTCTTTTCCACCGCGGTGGAGGTTTCTTCAATATTAGTTTGAGAGCGGATGACTTGGCTTTCGGGGTCAAAACGCTCCTCGCTCCGATTGCCGGTCTCGCTGTCGATGTCGGCGGAGACTCGCACGACGGCGTTGCCGGGTCCGATCACCGGGGTCAGCAAGGATTCTACTTTGCGCGCAAAGTAATCTTCGACCTGTTGGCGGTAGCGCATCTGGCTGGTTGCCGCGCCCAAGGTCGGGTCGTCCTTCAGATCAGCTGAAAGCACGTGGCCTTTTTGGTCAACAACCGCTACCTCGTCGACGACAAGGCCTTGGACAGAATTGGCGACGAGATTACGGATCGCGTTCACCGCCTCAACGGGCAGACGGTTGCCGCGGAGCTCCACGAAGACTGAGGCCGTGGGCTTAATGCTCTGACCGATGAGGAGGAGTCGGTTTTCGGGTTGCACGATCATTACGCGCGCCGCGGCGACGCCGTCGAGCTGCGCGATCGTACGGGATAATTCACCCTGGAGCGCGCGGGCATAATTGGTGCGCTGCGCAAAATCACTCAGCCCAAACTGGCCTTTATCAAAAATTTCAAAGCCCACGCCTTCACCGCTCGGGAGCCCTTTGCTGGCCAAATCCATGCGCAAGCGGTGAATGTTTGCCGCCGGCACGAAGATCGAACTGCCGTCCGTGCTGGTCCGATACTTGATGTTCTGCGCCTGCAGGGAGCTGATGATGATCGCGGCGTCCTTCTGCGCGAGTCGGCCGTAAAGGAGCTGGTAATCGGGCTGACTGGACCAGACGGCCGCAGCAACGAGCCCACCCAGCACCAGAAAAGCCGCGAGGAAGATCGAGGTTTTTTGACCGACGGTGAACTCGCGCCAAACACGCAGAAAGGAATCAATAAAAGGTTTCATTTATTCGAACTTCGGGGAAAATTATACGGGCATGCGCATGAGCTCTTGGAAGCCCTCGACGACCTTATTGCGTACCTCAACCATGAGGCTGAATGCCACCGATGCTTCCTGCATCGCGATCACACTTTGGTGGAGCGGAGCGCCTTGGCCGAGGAGCACAGATTTGGTTAAAGCGGCAGCTTCACTTTGCTTGTCGATCAGCGGGGAGGCCAGTTGCGAGAGCACGCCGGCGAAATCCGATGGCCCCGTAGCCGCCTTGTCGACCGCGCCGCTCGGGTTGAGACCTTTGAGATCCAGCGCAGGCAGCCGCGTGACAGCCTGAGAACTAATTCCGCTCGCGGTGATGGCTCCAATGATAGACATGGTGCAGGAAAAATATTATCGGCCAATATCGATCGTTTTCTGCGCCATCTGACGGGCGGCTTTGACGACGGAGAGGTTGGCTTCGTAGGTGCGGGAGGCCGTGATCAGATCGACCATTTCGGTCGAAACGTTGACGTTGGGCATCGCCACCATGCCTTGAACATCGGCATCGGGGTGACGTGGGTCGTAGATTTTTTGTCCGGGGGTCGGATCGCTACTGATGGAGGCAACTTTGACGCCGGTGGGGCCAGCGCCTTGACCACCTCGGGCGAGGCGGTTGGCGAGTTGGGCTTCGAACGTGACGACCTGACGCTTATAAGGACCGCCGTCGGCCGAGCGCGTCGTCTGGGCATTGGCGATATTTTGGGCGATAAGATCGAGCCGGGTTTTTTGAGCGTTTAACGCGCTGCCGGTGGCACCTACGCCAGTGATGAGTTCCATGGTTGGGCGAAGGCGAATTAGAAGCTGCTCCGGCCAGTGATAGCCATTTTCAGCGACTTGAAGTTGGAGCCGATCAGGGTCGTGAGGTACTCGTGGTCGACCTGATTTTTATTCATCTGCAGCAATTCATTTTCGAGATCGATCGTGTTACCGTCGACGCGCAGGGCGCGGGCTTGGCTGTCTTCCATCAGGCGCGGAGCCGGGAGCGCATTTTTGGCGCCGCCGCGTTGCACCGCAGACTTAAGGCGGTCGGCAAAATCCCTGGCGACATCCATCCGCTTGTAACCAGGGGTTTCTACGTTGGCGATGTTGGATGCCAGTGCCTCCTGGCGGAGAACGCAGGCATCCAAGGATCTTTGCGCAATGCGCATGTTGAGGCTGGGCTCGATTCCTTGGATCATGCCACCGATTAAGCAAATGCAGTTCCAGTCTGCACAATGATTACATAAATACATAACATACAATTTATTAAAATACACAAAACTTTATTTAGACCTTGGCTATTACCTCAAAACGGCAGGCAATTTTTGCCGCGAAACGAACGATGATTTTGGGCTATTCGCCGTTTCCAGTGGGTGCCGGTGGGGAAAAGTGATCGCCTACTCTGCACCCCGGCCCATTGGCGGCAGGAATTGGACTAAAACGGCAGTTGAACCACGGATAGGCACGGATGGGCACGGATACTAAACAGAGGGGAAGAGCGAGCGACTCATACCAATAGCTCCACTTAGGCTGCCCTGCGTAGAAGCCCGCTTGCGGGCGATTTGAGGCTTAGATCGCGAGCAATTTGAGGCCTGCGACGTTTATCCCCGTCATATCGCCCGCGAGCGGGCTCCTACGCCAGAAGCCCCCAAGCCGCCGCGGACCCCTTGATCAACAGGCTGTCATTGCGAGAAGCGCAGCGACGAAGCAATCCAGCTGGATAGCGCAGGTCAGAAAAATGGGGTCATGAAAATACCGAATATTCGATTTCCCCACCGAAAACAGCGAGGAACCTGATTTTTTTACTTAAGTTTGAGACTAAATGGGTCGTTTACCATTTACCTTCATTGGGCCTAAACGTGTCCACCCAAACTCAGCTCGCTCCACGGGATCCGATCGCGATCCCTGAAGCGCCGCCTGTCCGCGGCCTGAGGGAGAATCGTGCCGGCCCACTGGTGCTTGTGGTGAACACGGAGGCGGTGACGCTCGAGGCGTTGCAACTTACTTTAGAATTCGAGGGCTTCACGGTGCATCAAGCGCCCGCACCAGCCCCGGCGCTCGCGTTACTCGAACGCGAGGATTTCGCCGTCGTTCTCGCTGACCACGAATTACTCGTGCGGGATCAGGGCGATTTACTGAGCCGCACCGCCATCCGGCAGCCCTATGCCTCGATCGTCGCCCTATCCAGCGTTTTCGCCGTCAACCAAGCCATGGCGCAAGTCAGTGCCGGCCGCATCTTCGGCTTCGTCACCAAACCGTGGCTACGCGAGGAATTGATCGCCACGATCGCCGCCGGGGCCGCCACCGCTCACACGCGCAAAGAAAACGCCGGCCTCCAGCAGGAACTGCGCGACCTCAACCAACACGCCGCCCAACTCCAACTGCGCATTGTGGGCCTTGACGCCGAATTGAGCGCCAAGCTCCAGACGCTCCAAACTCAAGGGCAGCTCCGGCAACGCGGGCTCGAGGACGCCCAACATTTTTGCCATCACTTGCTCGCGTCCCGCCACCCCGCCCTCGCCGCCCGCAGCCAACATCTACTGACAATCGTGCGCAAATTCGCGCGCCTCGATGGGTTTAACCCAGAAGCCGCCCGCCGGCTCGTAATCGCCGCTGCCGTCTGCGATCTCGGCCTGATTGGATTCGAACCAGCGTTGCTCGAGCGCGTCATCGGTAATTCCGCATCCCTTTCGGATGCCGATGCCGAGACTTACGAGACGCACCCCATCCTCAGCCACAACCTTGCCTGCCACTTTGACCCCGATCCGGTCGTGGCAGAAATCGTCCGCAACCACCACGAACACTTCGATGGCAGCGGTTTTCCCGCCGGCAGCAAAGGCGATGCGATTCCGTGGCTAGCCCGCTGCCT
>Ga0209550_10007620_pt1 | contig 10020 bp, 3 predicted proteins | sample LauGreSuBDMM15SN_2_FD_187567 | JGI IMG/M metagenome (GOLD analysis project Ga0209550, IMG submission 187567) | Freshwater lake microbial communities from Lake Michigan, USA - Su13.BD.MM15.SN (SPAdes) (version 5) | ecosystem: Environmental > Aquatic > Freshwater > Lake | place: Lake Michigan, USA... | reverse complement strand
GGAAGTAGTGATAAGAAAAAATCTACCTTATGGACAACACCATGGTCTTGGAGAACTAACGATGGGATCTATGTAGGCTGGAATAAAGATGCTTGGCTTTACAGAGAGATAGAGATAGCGCCTTTACAGTGGGAAGATCCGGGCAGAAAGATTGCTTTCGGTTCTCAACTAGCTAACTTACTTACTGAGATAGGGACTTTAAGTAGAGATGTTGGAGGGGTAAAATTACTTTCCTCCAATAGGGAGATACACCTGATATCAATTGGTTGGGAGAGTCCTATCAGTATACATAGAAGTACACCTGATGCTTTAAAAGAGTATTTAGATGAGACTTTAACCTTTACCGCTCCTTCAAAAACTTTATTACTAGGGGTTAAGTTAAGATCCTCTATCGCTACCTCAGCAGTAAAGAAAGGCTCAGTACTGGAAGCCGCTAAGGCAGTAATTACCTCAGGGCTCGGCGAGGATGTACCCACCCTTGAGATATACGAGAGCGATATCGATAATTTAAGTAATGTGTTTTTGCGAAATGGTGGTAGAGTGCCAAGTAAGGACTCATTAATGCAGTTAGAGAGTTGGTATAATTTAGGAAGAGGTACAGATGTTTTAATTAAAGAGACAAAGGATTTATTGTTTATTGATGATTATGATGCAATAGAGGTTGCCGCGGTAATGCGCTTTGAACAACCAGTGATGCAGGCACCGAGTGCTCAATGGATTATGGATGCAGCTACAAATCCAACAGGACCATCGGTAGTATCTATAAGAGGGCAGTTAGAACCACCTGGGGTGGCCAGAGCACGGTTAAGACGTTCGCAACGAAAAACCTTAGCGACGCAGCAAGAAGAAGATGCTACAGGGGATTTAGAGAGAAGGGAGAATGTAACTAAATTTGATCTAGCACAGATGGCTGAGGATTTTTTTACAGAAGGTAGAGAACCGTTAGTTTCAGAGTGCTCTATTGTAATGGCAAGAAGAAGTAGTGATCCGGATGGTGAGTTTGAAACCTATATTGACGAGTTAAGAAATAGTTACGGGATTGAGATGAAGCCGCTAGAACATAGACAGTTGGCTGCTTTAGATGAGACGTTACCTTGCTCAACAAAGAGGATGAACCCATTTTTACACGATCTAACCGTTTCTACCCTCGCTTACTCGGGAATCCAAGGTTACTCCAATTTAGGAGATGATAAGGGTCTTTATATTGGCTTAGCGGATCCTTTTTACACACCGGTTTGGATAGATCCGTTACGAGCTCCTACTTTAAACTTACCGCCAGCAATGGCTGTTTTTGGAGACCCTGGAAGTGGTAAGACTTTCCTTTGCCAATCAATAGCTACACAAGCAACCTTAGCTGGAATTCCAACTATATTTATTAACCCAAAAGGTTTTGATACCTTGTCCCCAACGGCGGAATTAGTCGGTGGTGATGTGGTTAAAATGACAAGATTAGAGTCCGCAGGAGGTTACTTTGATCCATTTAGATTCACCGATCCAGAGTTAGCGGCTTCGATTTTATCTTCTCATATTTTATCTGTTTTTTCGGGAGGTTTGGATAATAAACAAGAGATTAAAGTCCAAGTTGGGTTAAAACGTGGCGCAGTAGCAGGTGCTAAATGCGCAATGGCGGCTATAGAGTATATAGATGACGCTGATATCAGAACCCTGATTGCAGATCAAGCAGAATCAGATGCAACTTTCGCACTAGCGATAGGTAAGGTAGAGCAGGCGCCTTTAGGTGGTAAATCAGGGTTAACCTTAATTGAGTTCGATAGGAAATTAAACTTACCTGAAAAAGGAACATCGCCTGGCGAGTATACCCGAGAGCAACGTATTAATCTGGCTGCTATTCGTTTAGTAGCAAGAGCGAGTTTAGAAATGTTAAATAGAGCAGGTGGCGGGGTATTTATACTTGATGAAGCTTGGACATTTCTTTCCTCTAGCGACTCATTGGCACTTTTACAACAGTTAGGAAGAGAGGGAAGATCGTTAAATATCCTCCCAATTTTTGCCACTCAAAGAGTAGCAGATTTAATGAGACAAGATGTTGAGATAGAATCCTATCTATCAAGGGTTTTTGTAATGAAATTACAAGATGATGTCGAAGCCACTGCAGCTTTAAAACTTTGTGGTTTAGAACCTACTGCTAGCAGAATTCAATGGTTAAAATCATCGGGACCTAAAAGGGCTGAAGGAGGTAGACCGGCAAGACCGGCACTGGCTATTCATAGGGATGTACTGAATCGTCATTCCGCGCTAATGGTAGGACCTGTACCGGAAAATGCAAAAGTTGCCTTTACTACAAATCCAACTGAACGCAAAGAAAGGGACGAAAACTAAAATATCGGAGGTCTGACTTTGTTTATAAAAAGATACTTAATAAAAATCCCAGCAGTAATTTTCGCCACGATATTTTTAACTATAGCTTTCGCCGCACCTTCCTACGCCGTTGATGTCAATGACACTGGCTCAAATAGCGGCCAAAAAGTAGAGAGTTTATCTAAGTTTTATCAAGTTCCCGGAGAGGAAAAGGGGGAGTTTAAGAAAGATCCTGTTGATTTACTTCCTGCTTGGCGTTATGGTTTTACAGGGGATCTTCATAGCTCGGTACCGACTAGTAATTTCGCCCAAAGAGTAATGAGTTTATTTGGAACAATTTTTTTATGGATGTCAGCCTCAGTATGGTCAATACTATTATTTATACTTAAATACTCATTAACTTTAGATTTAGCAAATAGTGCAGCTCAGGCAATAAATAGCGGTTTTAAGGGTTTAAGCGATATGCTATCAGGCTCAGGATTAATTTTAGTCTTGGCTGCTTTTGCATTATTTGCTGTGGTAAGATATGCCCTAACTGCCTCTTTTGGTAAAATTGCTAGAGTAATCGCAGGGTTTTTAATTCCGGTAGCCCTTTTACAGGGCTTAACCACAGCCGCAGGAGGAACCACAGATGCTAATCAGATTCCTAAGGGTTCACCCGCTTGGCTAGCTTCTGAAACATCTGCGATAGTAGATCAATTTGGAGCTTCGTTAGGACAAGGATTTGGTCTTTTACCAGGCGCTCGGCTTGGTTCTTATGCAAAACTTAGTTCGACAGAGAGCCCTAATTGCATGGCATATTATCAGACACTTTATAACCAGTATGATGCTTACGGTACCCCTGTGACAGCTGCTGATGTTGCGGGTAAAAATATGACACCGGAACAGAGAAGTGCTTTCACTACCGGTAGCGGACAACTAAAAACTCTTTCAAGACTTTGGGAGAGAGCTTGGCTATCTACATTCGCATCCGCTCAGTTTGGAGATACAGGAAGCGGTTCAAAGATTATCTGCCATAAATTAGAAGATTCTGTAAAGATAGCACAAGATGAGCAGAGAGCCATAGCAGATGCTTCACAAGGGTACCCAATAAGTGCAAGCACTACGTTATTTAACTATAAAGGTGGTACTGAGCACGAGGCTCAGATGATGGGATGGGCCGCTTGTAAGGTAGAAAATGGTAAAATGGTGCCTACGACAGGTTGGAAAGAGATCTCAGGCATGACAGCTACTGATTGTGAAAATTGGTTCAAAACTGGTGTTGCTGACAAATTGAAATGGAATAATACAGGGGTGTGGCTTACTGGCTGGTTTGGTTCATCTGGCGGAGATAAGGTTCAATCAGCTGTAGAAAAAGCTAGATCCGGAGCTGATCCGGAGCTAAGAGCATCGGTTGACGACGCTTTAGATACAATTACTAATTTCAAAGGGGAAAAAGCTGGTAGGGCTCTTGTAGCAGGTTTTATTGCTTTCTTACTATCGTTAATTTATCTATGGGTGTTAGGTACTCTTGGTCTAGGGGCTATACTTGCGCAGTTGGGTATGATTTTAACATTAGTCTTACTACCTGGTACGCTATTATTATTAGCCATTCCTAACGGAGCAGGAAAAGGTCCTGGTCAGAAATTACTTAAGTTAACTATCGCATTTACATTCGCTAAATTAGTATTTACTACAATTATCGTAATGATAATGCAAGCAATCGCAATGTTTGAACAACTACTTCCCACATCACTAGCGATGGGAGGGTTATCATACGCCCTTGCTCCTTTGGCTTCCATATTTCTTGTTAAGTTTATTTTAAAACAAATCGGATTAGGAGATATCACAACCTTAGCAGGTTCACTAGGTATGGCTTCAGGCGGAGCGTTTGCTGCTAGTGGTGATAAAAACGGCAAGGGAATGTTTTCAGCGAAAGGAGCTGCAAGTGCAAGTAAGCTAACGGGAGCGTTAGGGAATAAATTAGGTACGCAGAAAGCAGATGCTGCAGCAAGAAAAATTCATAAAGGAATCAGAAGAGCACCTTTTGCTCCCGCGAGGGCGCTGGATAGAAAGGCGAAGATTTCAGAGAGGTCTAAGCTAGAGTACGATGCAAGAAAAACTGATTTGTTGGGTAGAAAAGATGCTGATGGGAATTTAGTAGAGTATGGGTTAGCCCATCAACTCTCCTCTATGGCTGGTATTATTGGCATGGCCCAGGGCAGTAAGCTTTTAGGTAAAGCAACTAATTCAGATAAACCTCTTGGTAAAGCGCTAGATTGGGCGGCAAATACCGACCCTAAAAAAGCCTCAAGAGCAAAGTTAATGGCAGGTCAGAGAGCTGAACGTAAAGCCAACTTATCCCAGGAGAGATTTAAAACTAAAGAAGAGAGATTAACGATGCGCAAAGATCGCAGTAATGCTCGTTTAGAGTCCATTTCAGCAATCTCACAGCTAGGTGAGGGGGAAGAGATCGCTAGAAATTCATTAGGAGAGATTGAGAGGGATTCCGAAGGAAAGACTATGATTAGAGGTAGAGATGGCACTTTAAGAAGCACGGGCGATATCTTTAACGACGATGCCGCTTTATTAGCTATGGGATCTTCCTTTATGGAAAAGTTTGAGGTAACTCCGGAACAGTTTACTATGGGAAAGAACTCAGGTATTGGTCCAACAATCATTCCACAGGGTAGAGATACCAATGGTAGATTGAAGTTAGTAAAAGCTAAGTCGGAAGAAGCTTCAATATTGTTAGCCCAGAGTAACCCAAACATGTTCATCGAGGGAGCAAATCATCGACCAGTGGGTATGAGTGACGATGCTTTTGCGATGTTTCAGTGGAATCTGCAGATAGCCTCTGGTTTACGTGATGAAAATACAGGTGAGGTTGTAGATGTAATGAAAGAGTTTGGGGTAGATGTAAATACCGAAGAAGGTAGGACAGAGTTCAGAAAAGCATTGGCAGGAGGCGAATCCCGGATGGATCGGATTAAGGTCGAGGTTTCTCCGCACTCTTATATGGGAGCTTTGGCATCTGCAAGAGAGTATGACTCTAAAAGTGGGTTGGGCTCAGTAGCAAGAGATACGCGTTTAGAGGTAACTAGCAAAAAAGCCACTGAATCCTTTAAAACAATTAACGGAAAATCGTCTTTTGTGCAACAGGTAGTTAATGAAACTACAGAAGGATCTAATAGGTTTATAGTAGCAGTTAATGAATCAAGTGAGGTGGAGAAAGAGTTAGCGGCGTTTAACTCTAGTAATACTATAGATATTGAGGCAGATAACTATGCCCGCAATAGGATAAAAAAACTTGATCGCAAGCTGGAGAAACATTCCAATGGAGAAATCGTTTTGGATACTGAAAGTTTACAAGAAATCCAAAAAGAGAGAGAGATTCACCTAACTACAAGATCAAAGGTAGGTGAGTTAAGAGTTATTCAAGAAAATCTCTTATTAAAAAGAAATGAGGCCGAGAGTAAGGTAAGGGTAGAGATGGAATCAATTCTATCGAATGTCGACAACCTCGGGGTTACAGTTGCTGAGGTAGAGCGCCAAACTGCTTTTATGGAGTTCAGTAGGGATTTAATTGACCAAGATAATGGAACAGGGGATATCGGAGTTGTGATCAGTGCGGCAGATAAGTTTGACAAGAACTATCCAGCGATGCAAAACGACAAAGAGAACATTGTAATCAACGCCTCCGCAAACCTGGTAATGTCTTTAGAAAGAGGTGCCGAGGCTCGCAAAGCGGCGATCAATGGTTTTATGAAAGAAACCATTAAGTTAGCGAAGAGTGCAACAGATCGAGCTGCAACAGCTTCGAATATCTATGCCAGAATTTCTGAAGAGGCAGCAACTGAGGAAAGGAGAGTTTTTGCTGAACGAATAAGACAAGGTTTAGAGCGCAAAGTTGATTTACTACCTAAAGAAACAGTTTCAAATGAAGAGCTCAGGGGATGGAGGGTATAATGGGGAGCAAGATCCCGAAATTTTTTTCTGGGGCTCAAAAATGGGAATCACCTGGTTGGGTTACCATAGCTCAGAGATTATTTTTCTTTATATTGGTAACATATGTTGCGCTAAAGATTCTTATGCCAAGTGAAGAGATTGATACCCGATTAACTCAGAGTTTTGTATCCAAGAGCTCAAGTAATGTAAGTGCCGTGGAGAGTAAAAATGAGAGTACTACCACAATTAAATATCTGGATGGAAGTTCAGTTGAGTTAGAATCAGCTGCTATAGAAGTAGCTAGTAATGCAACACTTGCTAAGTTGTCGGGAGATTATTCCGATCTACCTATATTACCCGGGGTTAAATTACCGCAAACCCCTAGCGATACAAGGGAGTATAGCATAGAGGAGATTTACTTAGTAGCTGAACAAGGGGATACACTAACATTATCTTTTGAGGTCAAGAGCAAGGAGTCTTTAGTTAAGGTAACCACCTCTGTGATCAAGAACTCAGGGGAATGGTTTTGGGCAGGGGTTTAAGTGAGCGACGAACTAAATAATGAAGAAGGTAAGGAAGGAGTAAATAAAGACAAAACTCCTGATAAAGAAGGTAATCTTAATCCACGTAATTTAAGAGATGATTTTAAAGAAAAAGCTATTGAAAAGGGCGCAGTAGTAGCTGAACAGGCAGCGGAAAAAGCTGCCACAGCTTATGCCGGTGCTGTTGCAGGAAAACTCGCAAAGATCGTAACGGGAAAGTTAGTCCGGAATAAAAAAGCTAGAAAGGTAATCGTATTCGGTATCTCATTTCAGTTATTTGCACCTATATTACTTTCTTTACTCTTAGTTATCACTGTAGTAATGTCTTTTTTGAACAGTAAGGACGAATTCCCTCCCCCATCCGACAGCGTTATTGCTGAGGTGCCACCAGAGTATCTCGCTGCATATACTAACGCTGCCGCAAACCATGATATTCCGTGGACCGTTATAGCCGCGGTGGGGAAATCAGCTACAAACCATGGTAGGGTTAGCCCCTACGACGATATTAATAGGGATGTAAATTTTGTTGATTCCAGTACAAAACAAACAGTAGAGTGTGTTAATGGTGTATGTAAAAAGAAGCAAGAAAACTTAGAAAGTATTGATGGCGGAGTTAGATCACTGTATTCTTGCACAGCAGGAAGGTGCGGAGTTTTTCCAGCTATTGGCTCAAAAAAATCTGAAGCAAGAGGACCATTTTTAATTACTCCGGATGCGTTAAAGGATTTATCAACTGATCCGATAGTTGCGGATAATATAGCACAGGATGTTAACTTGGCTTCGGAGTTTATGGCAAGTGAGATAGCTAGGATAAAAAATGAAATTTTATTTGAAAATCCTAAAGAGTTTGAAAATTGGGAGTCTGACACAGCGATAGCAGATAAACTTTGGCGCAACGTTATTGAGAATGCTTCATTTGCCGACCCCGAGGATGAGAAAGCTGCTTGCTCGCTTGAGGGTAAGTCAGTCCAAGAGATGATTCGCTCCGCAGTTTATTGTCAATCACGCGAGTATGACATAAATTTAGTTTATGGTGTAGATACAGATAGTATAGTAAGTTACTACAGTCAAAGCAAATCAAAGGCTGTTCTTTACAAAGAATCCTTGGCGGTAGCGTACGCTTACTCTAATCTAGGAGAAAAATCTTGCAATAATTTATCAACATACGCGGGGGTTTTTCCTTTAACATCTACACAGGCGAGAACGCTAGGGGTTAAAAACAGATGTGTTGCAGAAGATAATATAGCAGCGGCAGTAAAAATTTTACTAAGCAAAGAAAGCGAAGTAAAAACCAATATTGATAGCAGCGAGAGATTCACTGCTATGATTGGCGGGTGGTCAGAGTTTTCTGGAGCGTTAGGTAGCAGTAGCGAGATAAGCGCATTTAAGGTAGATGGACCTCCAAATCTTTCGGATGTTTTACCGGGGTGTTCTGAGTCTATTGATTCATGGCTAAATATAGTGGCAAGCGCAAAAGAAATATCCAATGTAGAAGCGGCCTTGAAAGATGAAAGTCTTAGCCCAGCATATACACAGGAGGTTTGCAAATCAACCTATAAAAATCAGTTTATGTGGAATAGTTTGGCTGGAGCGTCTGCGGCAGGATTACTAAATCAAAGCGAAGAGTCAGAGGTAGAGAGTGATTTAATTCCTTTTTATACAAAAAATTTAAGAGTAATTACCGATTACTATAATAATAAAATCATAGAAAATAAATCCTATAAAGGTTGGGGAGTCTCCTCTGCAATCGCTAGACTTTCCCGCACCGGATATGGAGTTCAGATACCAAGCAGCGTCTGGAGCACTTCCTCTAGCTCACCTTATGCGTTGCGAGTGGTTACTCAGATGGTGTTTTATGGAGGTACAGTTGTGAATGACTCACGCTACAACCCGAACCTCTCAAGCGATGCCGCTGCAACCGGGTTATTGGGATTAACGCTATATATGGATTATGGGTTAGTACCTACTATTTGGGAATGGCCATTTCAGACCACCCAGTATACAGCTTGTGGCTCACCATCTAATCTTGTTCATTACTCAAGACCGATACTGGCATCTTTATTTGAAAATATGTGTAGAGTAGCTGAAAGTGAGGGAGTAGATTTAAGAATAACAAGTTCAACACGAAGCAATGCTCAACAAGTACGTTTATACAAAGAAAAAGGACCAACCCTAGCAGCTCGTCCGGCAGTTCAGAAAGGTGACAAGTGGGTTGGTGGAAGCCCACACGAAATGGGAATAGCGGTTGATATTGATACCTCATTTGGTGGAGGAGTTGAGTGGCTACATAGTATAGTTGGTTGCTACAATCAAGGGGCTGGGAATTATTTACCACTGGAATTTCCAATAGATAGGATGGAGTACGCTAAATCAATTGACGCAGGCGAGAAAACCACAATAGATCTTCAAGGGAACTCAGTAGGTATCTGTCCTGAATCTTGGCTACCTGTTAAACGGTTAAATTTATTTGGTTTTGCGGTTCTTTGTCTATCCCCTTCTTCAATGGCTAGAGGAGACACTCTTGCCTCTGCGGAAGTTATAAGGTGCAATGGTAAAATGCCTTCAGGGTTCACAAGAGAGCAATGGCATATCCAACCTGGTAGGAGTGCAGGGGTTACCGAAGGGTACAGCTATACGGGGATAGTTGATTATGGGATATTAAATACAATTAATAAATACTTCCCTGAGGAAGAAAGTGAGGAGGCGCTAGCCATAGCAAAAGCGATAAGCAACCTACAAGGGAATTATCAGGAAGTAAATGCTGATGGCTCTAGCAGCTGGGGGGTTTTCGGTTTGAGTGATTCAGGTGAGATTCAGATGCTATACGCAGAGATTGAGTTAGGACGTAAAGTTAAAAGTAGTGAAATAGACAATGATGCTTTCCGTGAAACTGCAATTAATTGGGTGTTAGAGTATGAAAATAATATTAAAGCCGCAGCTTTACTTTGGGCAAAATGTGATTGGAACAGGTGGGAGAGGTTAACTCAAAACGATCCATTAATCGCAATATGTTCAAGCAAAGACTCGGATAAACGTTTAAAGAAAATTAAGATTTAAGCGAGTGAGAGGAAAGTTCGCAGGTTTCTTTAACAGGGCACCAAGTACAGTGACTTCCGGGGGTGTATACTGGTAAACGTTTCTCTGTGAAGATTTCGACATATTTCTTCACCGAATTTACTAAGTAATCAGCGGATTTTTCTAAGGATTCTATAGTTACATCTGGTTTAGTAAA
>Ga0209550_10007618_pt1 | contig 10021 bp, 20 predicted proteins | sample LauGreSuBDMM15SN_2_FD_187567 | JGI IMG/M metagenome (GOLD analysis project Ga0209550, IMG submission 187567) | Freshwater lake microbial communities from Lake Michigan, USA - Su13.BD.MM15.SN (SPAdes) (version 5) | ecosystem: Environmental > Aquatic > Freshwater > Lake | place: Lake Michigan... | reverse complement strand
GGCGATGCACTGAGGCGTGGTGTAACGTCCACCACGTCCACTAGGCGTGACTGGGCTGCAGCTAGTGCACCGCTGATGCTGATGCGGGTATCAGTAACGCTCACGTCTAACCTATCCCCATAAACCTTTGGTGCGAGCTTGCTGGCTCTCCAGCGCATGGAATCCAGCACCACCCTGGCAGCGTGGCTGTCCATCGTGCCGGCTGATACAGCCTCCTCTACAGCCTCCATGCGGTCAAATAGCGTGTCTGCCTGAGCGGTTCGAGCGCGCGCGTACTTGACGGCAAAGGAGCCGTCCGAGACGATCCACCGCTGCACCGTCCGAAAATTCGGCATTCCATCATCACCACAAACTTGACGCAAAGAACGCCCGGTCTGAATTTCAGTGATCACCTTTTCCTGAATTTCTGCTACTTCATCTGTTGCATATGCCATGTTCACCCCATTTCAGGCATCTGCCTAAAAAACAGGCAGATTGACCTAATTTTACGCATAAACAAGCGCAACATGTCATACACAAATACACACTCCTATAGGAGTGTGTGTATGTTGTGTAAAACGACACGTTCTATGTCAATTGTTTACACAAATGCATTGTGCATACATTGTGCATAAAATGTAAGGGTAAACCCTAATGTATAAACGTACAGTACAACCTAGGGAAAGTACCTAGAAGAAAGATGTGGTGATGCTACAAATTGTGTTACAGTAGAACCCATGGCAAAGACGCCATGTCAACCAGGACAACCCAAAATGAACATCACCAAAGCAGAACAGAAACAGATAGACCGTGCTCGTGTTATGGGTCGCGGTGCACTGCTTCGCACCATGGCGCAGCTGCATCGCACTGGTTCGAAACGTACTCAAAAAGCTATTGATATTGCCATTGAATCGGCTAACGCATGGTCTGATTTCACCATGGTTAACGGGGCATTGCTGCATAAAAGCGAAGCCTGATTCCATCCTGTAGCGCATCAATGGTGCGCTATGAGATGCAATCCGGCATCGAACAATCAATCAACTTAGGATCAACCATGAACGTATTTCAAAACGCGATTACTAACTGGCCGGAAGATGAAGCAAAAGCAGAATCAGAATTTATCCTTGATCCTGAAAACGACATGTCGAAAGATGAAAAGCACCAATGGATTATTAGAACCCGGCGCCATTGGGTTCACGTATTTGACGATACAGAACTAATGAATAGATTCACCGCTGAATTTAATCGACTGGCGTTTTCTAAATTGAATATTGCTATATAAGTAAAGTTCCAGCTTATGCCTTACTGGTTAGGGCATATGCGGCAATTTTGCCGATACTAGGAGAACACTATGCAGCAGCGCATAACCCCTGATGATTTCACCCGGATAAATAATGACGCGAACGGAAACCCGCGCTATGTATGCCATTTCCTACATTTAGACGTTTACGGATGGCAGTCTAATATTGACCTGTCAAACCGCTACGCTATCGCCTGTAAGCTGGCCAACAGTATCGGCGGTAAAAAGTACCACAATAAACAATACGGCGGCGGTATCGTATTCCAAGAATACGCCGGATGCCTTGAAGCATTGTGTGATCGTATCAATCGCTTAACTCAGCGCGAAGGGGTCGCAGCATGAATGCCGCACAATTCGTTAGCTTGTCCGGCTTGTCTCAGGATCATCACGCCACACCACTCGAATGGTCGCCATTGTGGGCAGCGATGGACGCCAAGCCCTTGGAATGGATACCGACAACCGAAGCCATGTATTGGGAGATGTTGGAATGCTTATTTCCTACTGATCAAAGTGGCGGGTCTTTTCTGGTCGGTGAAGCCAATAACACTAATGCGGACGGTTACCCGGTTTACGCTTGCTTTAAACAATCAGGCGATCACTATTTTGCCCGTTACTTTACGCTTGAACAATTCAGGTCGGAAATTTGATCAAATAACCCTCTAGCCCTTACAGTGTAAGGGTTTATAGCTATCATTTTAGGAGTGACACCATGAAACTGTACCCATCATATGACGCATTGCCAGCTAACCCCGTTTATCTGGGTTCTGACGATAGGGGACCCGGCGCAATTAGCGAAAGCACCGCCGACATGATCGACGATGAATCGTGGGGGAAACCCCTAGCCTACGTCGTCGACGAAAACGGGTTTCGCTCATTCTTTACATGGGGGCGCAAATGAGAAAACTACTCTGGACCCTAGTCCAAGGACTTATCGGCGCTGCCGTATGGGGCTTACCCTTTATTTGGTATTTTTGGAGCATGAAACCATGAGTTACACCATCGAAAATAACCTAGTCAAATTTTATGACGGCTCCAGGTTTGTCGCCAGCTACCGCATTGATGCGTTAAAGCGAAGCGCCGGGCCACTTATGCTCGATCAATGGCGCATTGTTAGTGCCGATCTGATGGATGAAATCAGGGGTAAATTGTGAACTACGTCACACGGGCCATCATGGCCCTACTCAAAATCGATGTCGACATCGCTATATTGGTGCAGTCCCATATGGACATTGACTTTTCAGAATGCACCAAAGCACAAATGAACCGCGAGATAAGGGCAGCATATGCGTATATTAGTCGCCTGTGAATATTCGGGTACCGTCCGGGATGCATTCATCCGGGCCGGTCACGATGCCATATCGTGTGACCTACTGCCCACGGATGCGCCCGGGCCACACTATCAGGGCGACGTAGGAGACCTACTAAACGACGGGTTCGACCTGATGGTGGCGCATCCCCCATGCACCTATCTGAGCGTATCTGGGATGCATTGGACGACTAGGGGATTACGCGATCCTCAGTTAACCACTGATGCTCTCGCATTCGTGCGCCTACTGATGGATGCGCCTATCCCACGTATCGCCATTGAAAACCCGGTGAGCATCATTTCAAGCCAGATCAAAAAACCAGATCAGATTATCCAGCCTTGGATGTTTGGCCATGATGCAAGCAAAAAGACTTGCCTGTGGTTGAAGGGTTTGCCGATGCTAACGCCCACGCAGACCATTGCGCCACGCATGGTAAACGGGAAACCCCGCTATGCCAATCAGACCGATAGTGGGCAGAATCGTTTGGCACCTAGTGCTGACCGGTGGAAGATTAGAAGTGAAACTTATTCAGGCATCGCTGATGCTATGGCACAACAATGGAGCAAACCATGAGCAATTGGCACGACTACGATGACGACAAGGATTACGACCGACTCATGGCAGACGATGGCCCGGACGACTCAGAGCCGGGTATCTGCCCTGCCTGTAGCGGGTCTGGCGAAGGGATGCGCGAAGGGACTACCTGTGGCACCTGTAAAGGGGAAGGCGAATGTTAGCTGCTGCCATAGTGGCGGGGCTCATGGCGCTGCTACTGAACCTTTAAACGATAAGCCCCGTCACAGGGGCTTTATTGTTTCTATCTGCCGTTTCGCATCCTCAAAGCCCCGCCCCACGATAACTTTGTGGCCGATACTCTCTAGGTACGCGATCCAATCCTTTTGGACTGGCGAAACAATGCCGCCCGTCTCACGCTTCATTTCAACCCATAGATTCCAGGCGGGGATGCAAAGGTCAGGGATTCCCGCAACAGTACCGGAAGCCTTTAACGCAGCCCCTTGGCTGGCGCTTCTAAGCCCCCCATTTGGAATAGCGAATATCAAAACGCCAGGATAGCTACGCCTGAACCATGAGACTAGGCGCACTTGCTGTAAATGTTCGGATTCCATCAGAATGGCACCTCAAGAACCCACAATGAACACTCGCCGGGTTCTGATGCAAACGACTCAGGCGGGGCTTCGCCGAATTCAGCGCATATGCCATCGGGCCTGTAATGGTCGCAGGTATGGCAAACCATAGGCGGCTCTGCTTTGATGGTGGCGCGGTAGTGTGTAACGATTGCGGGTTCTGGGTGTCTCATGTGTTTTTACTCCGTAATGCGGCTTCAATGGCTCTCATTAAATTTTCTTCATCATGTGATGGGTCTCCCCAGCCAATTGAATTTTTCCAAATAGTTTGAATTTCTTCCTTGTTTAAACCGACCCATTCACGCTTTATTGGATTTTCATAAGTTTCATAACAGCGTCCGTTTGCGTCTTTCATTATGCGTAGTTTCATGTCCATGTCCTTTTTAGTACGGTAAAAAACTTGCCTTCTTTTTTGAATTCTATGGTGGCCGGTGGCTTCCCTTCGGTCATCTGGCCTGCCATCTGATGTAAGTCAACGGCAGCATAGTCCAGCACCACGCCTGCCTTGTGGGCAATGTCGGCCAGTAGGCGCCTGCTTTTTTCGCCTGCGTATCCGTCGTGAGTCACTGCCAAGTATTCGATTACCGGCGCATCAGACAAACTTCCGTACATGGTGCAAGAGAGCATTTCACGCCCTGATGCCCTGCTGATATGCTTCCGCCACGTCCAGGCGGTCACTTCCATGTCCACGCCCTCCACGCCCATGATGTCCAGGTTGTGCAGTTTCAAGACTGGCTTCACCGGCTCCGGGAATGCCTCGCCGCAAGCTGGGCAGACCCTCACGCTCAAGGCGCAGATTTCCTGACAATGGTCACACACTTTTACTGGCGCTTCACCTTGCTTGTCGCCCTTTTTTGGTGGCGCTCTCACGGCGGTGATCGGGCCATGTTGCTCAACCACGCCAGCAAAGTCTAGGACTAGGCAATCCGTCTTACCCGGTGCGATCCGCAGGCCACGCCCAGCCATCTGAACGTACAGGCCGGGACTCATGGTAGGGCGCAGCATAGCCACCAGATCGATTCCAGGCGCATCGAAACCCGTTGTCAATACGTTGGCATTGGTCAGGGCTGTAATTCGCCCTGCCTTGAAGTCGGTCAGTATGCGGTCACGCTCTGCGCTCGGCGTTTCGCCGGTCACGCACTCGGCCACTATGCCCTGCATTGTCAAGGTGTCGCGGATATGCTGGGCGTGATTCACCCCGGCGCAAAACACCAGCCAGGATTGGCGGCCAATGCCCAGCTTAATGATCTCTTGCACCACACGGGCGTTCTTGTCGGTGGTGTCAACCGCTGCCTGTAATTCGCTTTCAATGTACTCGCCCCCACGCTTTTTCACCCCGTCCACCTCTAGCTTGGTGGCGGTCAGTTTGCTGCGCAGAGTTGACAGATAGCCTTTGTGAATAAGTTCCTCAATAGATACCGGCTCAATCAAGGCGTCAAAGATGGCGGGATCGTCGGTGATGTAACCGTGGCCCAGGCGGTAGGGGCTGGCGGTCAGGCCTACGATCCGTAAGTTTGGGTTTATGGCGCTCAGTTCTGCCAACAAAGTGCGGTATCCGCCCTCGTCCTTGTGGCTCACTAGATGAGCCTCGTCAATGATAACCAGATCAACATGGCCGATTTGCTTTGCCTTAGTGCGGACGGACTGGATACCTGCAAAGGTTATCGGTTCGCCCAGTTCCTTCTGGCGCAGCCCAGCAGAATAGATGCCCATCGGTGCGTTCGGCCAGTGGAGCCTCATTTTGTCGGCGTTCTGGCTGATCAATTCTCTAACATGGGTGAGCATCAAAATGCGAGTCTCAGGCCAACTTTGCAGCGCGTCCTTGCACAGTGCCGCAATGATGTGAGATTTGCCGGAGCCGGTAGGCAGCACCAGGCAGGGGTTGCCGGTGTTGCCTGCTTCAAACCATTGGTACAGCTGATTGATGGTGCGGGTTTGGTAGTCACGGAGCATCAAACACCAACCCTTCCATCGCACGAAAACGCGCTAATTTATATGCGTGATTGGCGCAATTAACTGCATATTCTTCAATTTCAGCTTCCCCCATCAATGTTGGGGGCATGATATTGGTGCGTTTTCCGTTTTCATTAAACAACAATAAAAAAGCCTGCAAAGCATGATCAATGTCATCCTCATCACACCAAACTTTTTGACTTAAATGTTTGAACCAATGCACAAAAACACATTGTCTTGTTTTTGTTTTTTCTGACAAAAGTTTTGGAGCCAATTTCCATAAGTCTTTTGCTGGAACGTGATAAGTTCCATCACGGAGTTCAAGTCCATACATTGTTACTGACCATTGTTCTCCTTGCCACAATACAAAATCCAGTGCTTCTCCTTTATTGTGGACTTCGCTGCGAGTCTGAGGGCAAAACTTAAACCATCCAAAATCGTCTTTTGTTTTAAAATCATTCACCCTACTACCCTCCCATCCCACTCTTTCCGCAGCGCCATGACCATTGGGTCAGCAGCCACGCAGGCGGCAGTGTTAGCCAGCAGTTCCTTTGACCCATACACACCCTCACCCGGCTCACCATTGGCAATTCCCTGCCCGTCAATCTCATAGACTGCAACCCAGTCAGACGGTCCTTCCAGCCGCTTCCACGGCACCAGATCAGGATGGATAACGTGGCTCTCGCAGCCTGTAAGCTGCGCGTCAGTCGGCACAATAGCGTCCCATTTGGCGCAGTGCCATGTTGAATCGGACAATGGCGTGATGTGGGCGCAGGTACGGCAATTGACCTGCTTTGTGGTCTTGCTGCCGTGGCAGAAGTCATGGCCTGCACACATCTTGCATTCATACCATGTCGGGTCGGTGCTTATTGGTGGTGGCAGGCGGTCAGTCAGCGCCAGCCGTTGACCCTTGTCAATTGCCTTGATGGCATGGTCGCGGTCATACTCCAGCCGCTCGGTATAAATGCGGTCATCGTCTTTGCAGACGGCCACATACAAAGCACGTTTCAGGTCGGTGCCGTGCATATAAACCTGACACTGCGTGAAATGCTGGGGCTTACTCTTTGCCACGCCATTCTTCTCTAGGTCGTTGAAGCTCTTGAGTGAATGGGTCTTGAACTCCAGCACATGCTCAGTCTTAGGCGCACCGGGTACGCCCTTGCCGATACCGTCTAGGCTGCCCGATACGTGACTGCCAAAATTCACCCGGCGCTGAGTACCACTCACGCTCATGCCAATGGCGCGTAGGTCGCTGATGATCTGCGCTTCCTCGTTGAAGCCACGCCGGAACAGTCGCAGGATTCGGCCTTGGAACTTCTCAACCACCGCCCAGCGAAACGACAGCCAAAGCCAGCGTTCACAGTGGTGGCCCAGCGTACTGCAACCCATGTGAGCACGGGGCTTCTCAGTCCGGGCTTCATGGGCTTGATCAATCAGGCTGGTGATGGTAATATCTGGCTCAGGGATTCTCATGGTTGGTGTTCCTGTTGGTTGTTGTTGCTATCTTGACCCCGCCGTTACAAGCGGGGTCTTTTTTTTGGCGTCACGCAATAAGCTCATAACTTTCAATTGCATAACCTTTGCTTCAATCAGTTCTGGTGGAATAAGGCCAGCGGGGATTTGCATTGCACGGGCTAAATTAGATTTAACGTCTTTAATAAAATGTTTTTCAGGATTAGCTTCTCGATAAGCTTTTTCTTTAGCCGCAATTTTTTCTTTATTAGCTTTTTGCCAAACTTTTTGTGTAGCTACTTTTTTTTCTTTATTAGCTTCACGAGAGGCTTTGCGACAAACCTTTTCTTTTTCTTTATCAGCGTAAGGCATTTGAAATACCTTCCTCGCTTTGAACTTCAATCACGACAGGCTTGTGCTGGTTGTTAAGGAAAATGTCCCGCGCCAGTTCAAGCTGCTCGGCTTTAAGAAACTTGCCGGTGATGTTGGCAAGTTCTGCTGCCGTCTTCAAATCAATCTCGCCGCTTTCCAAATCTTTATACAGTTTAGACATGGCGTTTCTAATATCTTGCATGGTTTGCATAATGTTCTCCAAAGTTGGCAGGGCATAAGCCCCGCCGGTTGATTGTTACTTTTTAGCCCAAGGTGGCGCAGTCTTCGCAGCAGGCGCACCAGCAGACGGCCCAACTGGCTTGAACGGTGCAACCGCAGCCGGTGTCACGCCACCCAAAGCGCGGTAGCCTTTAATTTCATTCCCGGCGTACTCACCAGTCTTGACGACCAGCTTAATGCCCAAGTTGCCGCCAATCAATTGGTCAGTGTCCTGCACCTTGGCAAGGCCAATGGCCCTCATGATCTCGCCAAGCTGCTGGCGTCCGATCTCTTCCGCCTTGGTGCTGGCGTTCTTGATGTTCAGGTTGCCGAACACCACCCGGCCCTGATGGCTAGGGCCGGTGATTGTGTACTTGACAGCAATGTACTTGCCGTCGCCTGCCTTGGTGGCCTTGATCTCAGCGCCGGTAATTGAAGAGTTGTACCAGCCCTCAGGCAATGGCTCAAAGTTGGAGGTGGAAACGGGCAGCGAGTCAACGCTGAATTCTTCGTCGAGGAAAGCCATGATTTATTCCTTGGTAATTGAAAAAGTGGGGCGTCCAGGGGTGGACGTGATAGCACCAAGCAAAGGCCCGGTCACAGCGTCAGCAGCCGCGCCCCATGCCTTTGCATTGATTTCGGGTTTCCACCTAAAAAGGCTGGAAAGGTGTTCAGACAGACCGGCTTCAGCAGCCAGCATTTGCAACTTGTCGGCGTCAATCTTCTTATTAATTCTGCCTTCCATCTTGATCTTGTAGCCGTCAATTTGATGGTTGACCGTGCCGTCAAGGTCTTTGGGTAGGCCAAAATCCTCAGCCATCTGGTCTTCCAGTTCCCGGCGCTCGGCAACTGCCGTGGCTTCTAACTTTTTGGCGTCGAGCCAGCGTTGGTAAAGGGTGTTCATTGGGTGTACTCCAGTGCTTGCAGTTTGCTGATCTTTTCGTTGATTTGGTAGATTGACTTTGCAAAATCATCTTGCGCTTTTTGTTTTAACGCCTGCAAGGCTGCGATCTTTTGGGCGGTAGGATCGTAGTTTTCAGGTGCGTCAAACTCGACTTCTTGTTGACCGACATAACTGCGGTCTTCAGTGTCGTCCATCTTGAATGAGGCAATTCTGTATGTGCCTTCTTTTTCCCACTCAAACTTTTGATAATGGATATGGGCCATGATTTTGATTTTCATGCCACACCGCCAATCTTGTTGATGATCTCGCCCAAGTCAGGCGCTTCCCAGGTTCCCAGCTTGCCTGACCGATCCTTCGCCAGCCACAGGCCGTCGCTGTCGCACATCAGGGCGCGTTGAGTACCGCCCTCGGCATCCTTCTCAACCCGCAGCGCCAGCACTTCATCAAAAAAGTAAGGCAGCGCCTGCCCGGTCTTGTTGCCCGGCATAGATGGGCTGTACAGCACCCGACCCATCTCGTCTTGGGTTTTCTCCAGCTTGGCAGTCATCAGGACATGGCGTCCAGGCAAGTCGCGGAAGGCGCGAATAATGTCAGCCATCTGTTCCTGCATTGCACCGTATGCCGCCCGTGGGTCTTTGTTGACCTTCTTCTCATGGTTCAGGCAAACCTCAGCAATTTCGCTAATGGAATCCAGCGCAACGCTTTTGTACTCGGATTCAATGACCCAAGCGTAAGCCTCGCGCAGGTCTTCCATACTGGCGATCTCAATGTAAGGCAGGTCAGCGTCCGCAATGGACAGCAAACCACCTTCAGCAGACAACACCACGGGATGCGGTAAAGTCTTGATGAGACTGGTCTTGCCAGCCCCTGCTTGCCCGTAGACAAGCAACTTCACGCCATTGGCAATCATGCCTCCGGTGCGTTTCAACGATATAGCCATGTTGGCTCTCCTTCAGTTTGCGTTCCCGTCTGGACTCAGTTCGGAACGTGGTTGCAGTGTAGCACAAGTTCATGGTACAGTGTCAACAACTTTATTACGAAAGATGATAAATAAATGGCAGACCTCTCAAATATCCTCGGTGGCCCTTGGTCGCCACCAGCACAAAAGCACGTTGATGCACCTGACATACAACTCAAAGACGCCATGTTGGCCGCAGGGCTAAAGCCACCGGACACCATCCACCTTGACGGCAAATTGCACCGCTTTAATAGTGGAACCAAAGGCGAGAAAGGCCACGACAAGCCTGGTTGGTATGTGGTCTTCAGTGATGGCGTACCGGCAGGGCGCTTTGGCTGCTGGCGCTCTGGTTTTGAATCCAGTTGGAAAGCAGACATTGGCCGCAGCCTGACGCCGGTGGAGGAGATGGCGCAGTCTCGGCGCTTGGCGGAG
>Ga0209550_10007617_pt1 | contig 10021 bp, 5 predicted proteins | sample LauGreSuBDMM15SN_2_FD_187567 | JGI IMG/M metagenome (GOLD analysis project Ga0209550, IMG submission 187567) | Freshwater lake microbial communities from Lake Michigan, USA - Su13.BD.MM15.SN (SPAdes) (version 5) | ecosystem: Environmental > Aquatic > Freshwater > Lake | place: Lake Michigan, USA... | reverse complement strand
TATTGGCGAACAATTGCGGTTAGGCGCAATAAACAGGCCAGACAGACTTGATTTTCAAATAAGTACCGATGCAACTAATTTATCCAGTGGAACCTGGAAGGATATAGATTCGCTCGATTTGGTTGCTCCGGTAAAAGCAGGGACTGTAGGTGCGTTAAATGGTAATTTGCCAGAGAATAAAGTGCTTATTACTTACCTTATCAAGGATTTAAATATTGAACCTGGTCAAAAATTTTATCTTAGATGGAAAGACTTTAATGCAACAGGTGCTGACGATGGATTGGGATTAGATGATTTTAAACTGGAAGTAACCTTAGGTGCATCTGAAAGTGAACCGCCCAAAGTAACAACTCTTTCTCCGTTAAATAAGTCGGTTGGAATAAATTCCAGCGCTTCTTTTAATATCTCTTTCTCTAAGTCTATCAAAATCGGGAATGGAAATTTGCTTGTTCGTAAAACAGACAATAGAGAGATCGCTTTGGTTATTCCTGCAAACCGCCTTTCCATCGCAGGAAACACAGCTACATTTCAAATTGAAAACCTGAAATTGTCAACAACTTACGACATTGAAATGCCGGAAGGATATGTTACAGATATTGCTGGAAATCCTTTTTCAGGAATAAACAATAAAGATGTCTGGAGTTTTACCACTAATGCATGGCCGATTTATCAATATTCTTTTCAGCAGTGTAATAATGATTTTTCAAGAACTTGGTCTGCATTTAGCGTAAAAGGAGATAGTACCTGGCGATGTAGTTCAGAAGGGTATAATGGAGATGGAGGACTTTCAATGAATGGATTTACACCCGGAATTGGAGGAAGAGACAACCAGGATTGGGTTATTTCGCCAGCTTTAGATTTATCATATTACACCATTCCGACTTTGTCTTTTGCTATAAAGACCAGATTTAAGGGACTTCCTTTTAAAGTTTATATTGCTAAAAATCAGCTTATCAGACCAGAGGCTGGGTCTAATGAATGGAAAGAATTGGAAGTCATTTATCCAAATCCTAAAAATGAAAACTGGATATTGATTTCTCATCTTGATATATCCGCATTTAAATCGGCCAACACATTTATTGCTTTTCAGTATAACGCTTCATTTGAAATGGGTGCTTCACAAGTATTCTTAGATGAGATAGCCATTAATAATCTGGTAAAACCTTCAAAGCCAGCGGGAATTTTGCAAGGAAGTGAATTGGTTGTTTTTGATAATGCATTAGCGGGAAAACCATCAGAATCAAAGCAAATTCCATTTCAGCTCTTGAATATCCAATCAAATATTACCATTAAATCAACGTCTTACTTTGAAATTTCTCTTGACAATCAACAATTTTCAAAAAATATTAATTTGAATAACCTTGGGGTAAAGGGTAAATTACTTAACCTGTTTATTCGATATAATCCCTTGATAAAAAATGTAGTAGATAAGGGTAAAGTGGTCATTGAATCAGATAGTACGGAAATATTGGTCGTAAGTACCGTTGGTAATTCTGTATCGACTGAAAGCACTTTAGATATTGTTAGCTGGAATATTAACTGGTTTGGAAATCCATCAAGTGGATTTGGACCTACAAATGATGATTTAGCCGAAGAAAACATAAAAAAGGTAATGAACAGATTAGATGCTGATATTTATGTTTTTATAGAAGTAGTTGATGTACAGAGGTTTAGAAAAATGATATATGGAATTGGAGGCTATGGGGTATCCATTGCTGATTTCTGTTCTAACGCTACGGATACTTTAAATACCAGTTATGCTTCGGGGCAAAAAATTGCTTATGTATATCGAAAAACGATGGTTGAGGCTATTCAATTTCGAGGTTTATTAAGGAATAGTAGCAATGCTTACGGGAATTGGGCAAGTGGAAGATTTCCTTATATGATGGAGGCAAAGATTAAAAATACAAATACTTTTTCTGGCTTTCAAGAGCCACTGTTTTTAATTGGCTTGCATGGAAAATCGGGAGATACATCGCAAGATTATTTGAGAAGGAAAGCAGCGGCAAAGGAATTGAAGGATAGTTTAGATAATCAATTTAGTAAATCACAGCTAATCATAATAGGCGATTTTAATGATGATTTAGATGCCACCATTTCAAAAGATATATCATCCAATTTATCTTCCTACGACGACATTGTCAAAGATTCTACTGATTCAGACAGGTATATTTCGATAAGTATGCCATTGAGTCGTGCAAAATATAATTCTGTCATAGGATATGCAGATGTAGTAGATCACGTCATCATATCCAATGAGTTAGAGAACCGTTATTTGGAAGGAAGTGTCCAAATATTAGAAGATATAATAAACTGGATTCCACAATATGCAACCACAACTTCTGACCATTATCCATTGTTGTGTCGGTTTAGTTCTGCCAATGTTCAAACATCAATCAGACAAATAGCATCAGGAAAAATCCCGTTTTTTCGGATATTAGGTAATCCTGCCTCTGAATTATTACACCTTGAAATAAATGCAGAACGCCATCCAGTTCAGATTAAAATAATTCAAGCAGACGGTAAAATAGTGCACCAACAAACCATCCATCATGGAATTGGAACCATTATTTCAGAAGAAATCGGCATTCAACAGTTGGCATCCGGATATTATTTCGTTCAGTGTAGTAATGGAAAAAAAGAAGCAATATTACCATTTGTCAAAAATTAGAAAACCTAAAATGGAAAATGGAACACCAATGTGAAGAGGTTTTTTTGGATTTATCTTTATTGTACGGTAAATCGAAAACTTTATACTTGGCTGTGGGAAAAACCAAATTTCACCGATAGACTATAATGGACCCTGTATAATTATACATTTATCTCCACCAATCTCTTAAGTTATAAATTATATTCTTAGATTTATTTTTGGCAAAGGCAAGGCCAACCTCTTTGGCACTTTGAATTTGCCTCTTTTTGAGATCATATAATTGTTTTTCCTTGAAACTCATTTCGCGTTTTTTCAAATCGATGTCCGATTTAACTTTAGTTTCATTAAGAACTTGACCTCTATTGTATTTTTCGTATGCCAAATCCCATTTTTTCTTTTCGATGGCATCAAGATTTGCAGAAATATTTTGCATCATTATTTTGGCATCGGCAGCACAATCGGAATCTGTTGGAATTTTAGAAAGAAATTCGGCAGCTGCCTCAGTATTTCTTGTAGCCCAGGCACCTTTTGCTCCACCAAGTTGAATGGCACACTGATGATTTGTTATTTCAGTTAAAATTTTTAATACCTCAGGATAACAAGAAACATCGGGTGTATATAAAGAAATAAAATCAGCAGCTTCCTCCCATTTATTTTGAGCTATGGCAGCCTTGGCTTGGGTCATACTTTGGTTACAGGAGAAATCTAATTTCTTTTTAAAAATATCAACGGAGAGATCAAGAGCTTTAGCATAACAATCTTTACAAACACTGGGAATTGCGACTAAAGAAGCCATCGCTTCATCAAATTCTCGCTTTTCAGCCTTTGAATTAGCTTCAGATAGAATGAATTGACATCTTGAGTTATAATAATCAAGGATTTTGTTTTTTCCTTTTTCTATGAATTCGGTGTAATCAGCGTCTAAATTTTTCATGTTTCCAAGTGCAGATATATACGCTTTGGTTTCATTTTGTCCAACCCCTTTCACCGTTCTCGTATAACTTGAAAACAAGGTTCCATCTATGCCATCTGCAATATAGAGGGTAACCTGAAGGGTGAAAACATGCATGGAAGGTGCCGTAGAGGTGATTTCTTTTGACAGGATATCAATGTGAGGGGTTAAAATGAAACGGTTATCAGCTGAATTATTCCCAAAGCCATTCTTAACAATGATCTGATTGAGCATATTTTTAAGCTGACTTTCAATGATGGGCGTTAACCCTTCAACTTGAGGAGGTATATAACTTTGAATGGAAATTCTATTACCATCATCCAGTGTGTCCAGATTAATTTGAGAAAATGAAGAATTTGAAAACAAAATCAATAATAAAAAGAAGTAAATGGATTGGATTTTCATGGGTACTATTTTTCTCCTAATACTAATTGAGCCTGACCTAATCCTCTCATCATTAGCTTGGAATCGATTTTAAATTTATCCATCAGGTATTTTTTCAAATTAAATGCCCAGCGTCTTGTGTCGGTAGCCTGGCCTTTTTCATTGAAAAGAGGAATGCGAACCTGCTCGAATAACATCATGTTTTCTGTGGCATCCAGGGTACTAAATCTATTTTTAACCGTATTTTCGTGTACCCAATTTTCAATGATATTGCTTAGCATATCACCGCCGAAGTCTTCTGATTCGAGATTATATTCCCAATTATTCCAGGTAAGAACCCTGAGTATTACCTCCCTGCCATTTTCGAACATGTCGTCAAAATGATTTTGAAGTTGGACATTATAAAGGTCAATGTTAGCTACAACGGCCTCTGCTAAAAGCACAGGAATTTCGGCTGTAAACGATGGAGCTCCCGTCCCCGATGATCCTGCAATTTGCTTATTGGTATATGAATCTATTCCCTGCAGATTAAAAGTTACCGTGTTTTTGGGCCCGACACTTTGAATAGTATAGGTCATCTGGATAATTATATCCGCTTTGGCTACTTTCTTTAACTTGTCAATGGGATTTTCGTTAATTTCTGCCCCTTCGCTATTCATTAAAAGTGCATCCTCTGCTGACTGATTTTCCAAAGATTTAAGGATAGATTCCAGGTTTTTTAACGGAAAACCCCGGTCTGCCATTAATTCATTAATTTTGCTGATGACTAAAATTAAATTAGCATCTTCTTGTAAAGCTTTTTTATAATCGGGTATCAATACTTTGGTACCCTGATTATTAAATTCAGTTAAATAGCCATATTCTTTACACCAAAGATCGCTGGGGACGACCATCAAAGTTGGTTTTTTTGCTTGACCAATGCTAAGGAAAGGCATCATCAGAATAATAGCGATACAAAGTAACTTAGTCATTAGAACTCTTTTTTACTCCTTTTTTCGTCAAATAAATATCCAGTTCGGTTTGTTTGAATATCAAAATAGTACCATAAACAACACCGAACCGGGATTTTTTCTTATCATATTTTGGGTTTACCCCATTTTTTCTTTCTTTGATAAAATCTTTATAATCTCCATTTCGCGAGAAGAAATTTTCAAAAAACGATTTATGTTTTTCCATGGCGTTAACTTCCTTCAACATCGCATTTCTGGCACAGGCTGCATCACCAGTAAAAACACCTAAAAATAAAACATCTTTGAGTGCATTTTTACGGGCATCCTCTATAGCTTCTTTTTTATTTACGCCTTTACCCCAGGCTTTTAATAAAAATTGGCCATTGTCAGCATCTCCCGCACATTCTGTTTTATAGGTATAATTTCCAGCAATATTTTTTTGTGAATGGCAAGAAAAAATCAGGACAAGGACGCTCAATATTGGTATGTATTTCTTCATTCTATCTGAGATTAAAAACCGGTCGTTAACCCTTTGATAATACCCGCATTTTCCAGGTCCCTTCTAAGTTCAGCGCTATTTACCGAGACAATTACGCCAATTTTATATTCAGACTTACCTAGTTTGATACGATCTTCGGGAAGGATACTACCATTTGCCAATAAAGAAACAAACTTTAGATATTTGCCACCATTTAAAAAGAATTCATCAAAAAAGGCCAATTGTTCTTGTTCCAGATTGGTATTTGTAGCCAATGGTTTCTGACCTTTCACGCGGTTATTATCGGGAAACCCTTTGAAAATAATCGCATGTACTGCATTTTTTTTAGCTTGTTCAATGACAGCCTCCTGAGATGTTCCGATGGACCAGATTTTAACCTGATAGCTGCCTTGAACACCTGTTCCAATCCCTTCAATTTCATATTTCCAGGCGTGTGTATTTCCATCATTGTTACGTTTTCCTTGTCCAAAGACGATATTAAATCCTAATATCAAAAGAAGCAACACTTGAATATAAGCTGTTGATGTTTTCATTTTACCTTATTTCCGGTCGTTACCTAATTTGTTTAATTAACATTCCAATTTGAACTTTTTCAGAATCACTAAATTTTGTTCCTTCTAGGCCTGTTGCCAAAGGAGCTCCATTTTTATCGAGATATTGGGCTGTTTTGTCATCGGCATTATATCGATTATCCCAAACCAGATTACTATCGGCTTTCAATTTCCCCAAACTTTTATAAGAGGTAAGACCCGTTTTAGCATTGTAAGTTAGTTCAAGGAGTTCAAAAGTCTCGCCACCTTCTAATCCCTCTTTCATTCCAATCTTTGCAGTGATTGGCGCTATTGAATAAATAGGTGATTTTGTCTTGAATACATCATTATCTTTTTGAAGTTCAGCAAAGGCATTATCAATATTTCTAACCAATGCAAGGTCAATGATTTGTTCCTCAGTTCTTGCTTCGCCAGCTTTAAAAGTGACTAAACTCTGATTATACTGAACACTTACGTATTCCAATTTGAAAATATTGGATTTTTTAAATGCCTCTGGATTTGCCCATAATTTTTCATAAAAAGTATTGGCGATACTTTCATTCCAGGTTAGTTTGTACAACCATGTTTTTGACAGCAAAGTATAACCTTCTTTGGTTTTTTCATACGTTGCCTCTATTTGCTTTGTAGCCGATTTAACTAAAATCTGAGGCTTACCTGCCAGGGCAGCAATAGAGGCATCAGCGAACGCTCTGGCTACTGGTTCATTGGCATAAAAGGATAATTTGGTGAAGGTGACAAAGGTATTATTAATCAATTGTTCTCCTGCGTCACCTAATGAAGCCATTCCTCTCGCTTGCCCCTTTGCAATATTCGCCTCTATTTCACTGGCATTATATAAACCTCTTTCCTGAATGAGTTGCATATTAAATTTGCCTTTATCATTCATATTAAACCATTTCGACACCACTTTTTTAGCTATATCATTCGATTCAATGTATTTATCTAATTTGATTTTATACAGTTGTTTTTCATTGGGTAAAATGATAGCCAAGGTCTGTTTCTCGTCTAAATATCGCAATGATTTTTTTGCCGTTTCAGCTATTAAAATTTCAACTTTTCCTTTAACGGTGTCTTTTAAAAAGCCAGCTTTGAGCAAATCATCATCTGTCGGATTGATATCAGCAATGTTTATACTGGTAAATGGAGCCCCATGTTTATTATATTTATCTGGAAAAGGGGCCTTATTCCAGGAATTTATTACCGTTTCTTTATTTGGGAAATTTTCAGATTCGATTAAAACCATTTGTAAAGTGCTTCTCCTGTATTTGTCATCCAATACAGGTGATTGAGCGCTTAGGTTAAAAATGACTAAGGTGAAAAACAAAATGGTGAGAATGTTTTTTCTTGTTTTCATAATACTGTGGTCTTTAATAAATATTTTTATTGAAGCCTCCAATGTATTTGGTTAAAACGTAGAAAACTAATTATATTAGGGGAATTGGTATTTCCCCTATCTGCCTTTTTATTTTCCCCTATTTTAATATGCTAATATTCAATTAATTAATAAATATTCATTTAAAAGAATATTGGAATTATCATTCAATGTTTTCATTTTAATCCTTCTGCACTTGAAACATCACCCGTTTTTATACCTATTATTTCATCAATGGTCCATGGCTCTTTTGGATAAAAGGATATGATTTCCTGTTGGTTTTTGTCAAAAAAATGCCAGTTGGTATTGTTTGGAAATTTTTTCTCAATCTGTAAAATCATTTTTTTTATTAGAACCATATCTAATGTTGTGATACTACCCGAGTTGTTTACATCTGCAGCAATCATTCCATATTTACTCATTATGGGTTTTATGCCTAGAATGTGCCGATTAATAAGTAGTAAATCATAGGTACTCACACCTTCCAGATATTGATTTTCTTTAGTAATGTTCAAAGTATATTTTTTGTCAGCATTTAAGTCGCTAAATTTGAATACCCCTTCGGAATTTGTTGTAGTATAATGACTGGTGCCAGTCAATGTAACTTGAAATCCCGATAAAATAAATCCATTGGCCAACTTGATTTTACCTCCAATATTGGTCAGTTGATTACCACATACATTTAAAAGATCATTTAGCTTAACATAAACTTTGCAAAAATGGTAATTCCCCTTGGCATCCATCTTATACAATCGAAGTGTTACTAATCCCTGTTCTACATCAGAACAGCCTAATCGAATGGATTTATAACCTGTAGCATTATATTGTGGTCTGAAAGAGGAAGTATCCCGCACTAAAAAATATTGCACCGGTCCGGAACAATCTTTGATTTCGGCATTAGAATCTTGTAAAAAATCATTATAATGAATGGTAACAGCCGGGCTATTTGTTCCTTCCGTAGTTAGAGATGCATTTAGCTGTAAAACACAAATGCCTGAAATAATTGATTTATCTTCAACGGTGAAATAAACATTTCCTGTGGTCGAATTTCCACAAGCATCTGCTATAGTAATAGAGGCAACATATTCACCCTCAGGAAAAGTTCCTAATTGCAGCTGACAGGTATCTGATTTAAAATATCCAGGGAAAGTATTGAATTCTTTAACTAAAGAACCAGTATCCTTTTTTCTGATTTGAACACTTCGTCCTTTGAAGGAATTATTTGAGCAATCATCCTTACAATAAAAGGAAAATTGAATAGTTGCCTGGCAGTCTGTCTCGCTTAAATTAAATTTCCTGGTATTTCCTGGAAGTATCAAAGGTGGCACATCATCAACCACTGAAATGATTTGGGTATATTGCCAGGCGAAAGTTTGTTCTCCTGCACAAGAGGCAGTCTTTATTGGATTAAAATAAGATAAGGAATATCCATCTAAATTTTTGGTGGCACTGGTAAGAAGTTGTGTTCCTTCAGTTGATTTTAAAAATCTAAAAGTTTGTTCCAACCCATTTTTTCTAGGCAAAATTCTAGCAAATTCAGCTGGATCTACTTTTTCACAATGAAGTTGATTCGGCAAGATACACCAATTAATAAAAGTTGCTGTTCGAAATATTTTATTGCAGTTTTCAGTGGTAAGATCAGATGAATAATACTTATCGTTAAAACTTACAGCAATCAAATCACATCCCTGTTCAGTCCATGTGAATTCATTTTTAGGTTGAATTTTTGCTAAACAAGTCGTTGTCTTATCCTCAGGAACAGAAATGGTAAACGAATGAATGGCTCGAATAGTTATTCTTTGTTTGGCCGTATGCCTCAATGTGTCACCCGTTTTTCTAACATGTAATAAGGTCCATACCCGATCTACATATCCAGTGTCACAACTGAGGTTTTTTTCTGTGTGATATAAAACGGTGGGTTGACAAGGCCCACTGATAATTTCTGGAATGCCAAATAATTGGTTGGATTGAACAGGGTCTTCCAATTTTTTAATCTTTTCCTTGTCCGTCCCATCTATATAATTATGCCATGTTGGATTTTGAGCATTAGGTAATGTGGGAGCTTTAATCAAAGGGACTGAGTTGTTTTCCACTATAATTCTGGTTTGATTCCAATCCCAATTTGGTTGTAAGGTTAACATATTGGTTCCCGATAAATCCAATATTTGAATAAAATCAGCCCCCCACAGCTCAGCATCTACTTCCTTTCCAACATCTTCACAAAAAAAAGAAACATAAGGCATTCCCCTTGGTGTAAAATAAGCATTGTCAGGGGTTGATTCAAAATCTTCGAATTCAACGATTCCATTTGATTTTCCACTATGGCTGAACAAGTCAAAATCCATATTTGTCAATAAAAATTGCTGAATGTATTCTTTGGAAATTTTGCGACGCATATATAAAGAATCCAATAGGCATCCATCATAGGAACCTTTGTTTATATCCTGGACATAAATTCTGGCTTCTCCATTTTCTGCACTAAATTTTACTTTATTATCTGCATTCCATGCAGTAACTGGAAGAGAAATATTTAGTTGATCCTTTGTTTTCATTCTTGGTTTAATTTTATCATAAACCAAAAAATAAAGTGTATCCTGAAGGTTATTATAACAACCGTCTAAGGCGGAAATCACTAGTCTGTGGTAACCAACGGGAATATTATA
>Ga0209550_10007615_pt1 | contig 10022 bp, 9 predicted proteins | sample LauGreSuBDMM15SN_2_FD_187567 | JGI IMG/M metagenome (GOLD analysis project Ga0209550, IMG submission 187567) | Freshwater lake microbial communities from Lake Michigan, USA - Su13.BD.MM15.SN (SPAdes) (version 5) | ecosystem: Environmental > Aquatic > Freshwater > Lake | place: Lake Michigan, USA... | reverse complement strand
CTTTATTGATGTCAAGATATTTGTATCCATGTGTTTCACAAACCTCAAATCTTTTCAAATGCGACTTTTTGAATCGATAGTATAAGATTGTTCCGCATTTACATTTGACCAGTAAAAAAAAAGGGACACCAAGTTTCGCTAAATGTATTTTACAAAGTTGGAGTGGAAATTGATTTAGTTTTTCATACGTTAGATGATAAGGTTTGAACTCACAAATCCCCAAATACTTATCCTTGTGTGTGATGATACCATCAAAATTACAAGACTTGTTAAGATTGTATGTTGATTTGACAGTATAATTGACTCGTAATGAGTTGTAAAAGTAGATTCCCTTTTCTTGGTTAATTATGGCTAAACATTCTTGTTCCGTTTCATTCATAACAGACTTTTGAAAAAGAGTTTTAAGTTAATTTTTATAATCTTTTTATAATATATGAGCGAGTTATCCAAAACGAGTGATAATTGGTCGCCGAAAGTTGAAAAGTTGCTGAACGATATTCGTCTGAATTGTATAGTGTTGGAAGAAAACCATAAAAAAATATACTTTAACGTTAAAAAGGTCGTCTTTTGGTTCAAAATCCCAATCATTTTTCTCTCGTCACTCAATGCGATAACTGCGGTGGCTTTTACAAATTATATGGACCAAGCATACATTTCTGCTACAAATTGTGGTCTATCTTTCATTATCGGTTTACTCACATCTCTATCACTTTACATGAAAGTTGAAGACAAATTAGAAAATGAGTTACTCTCCAGCAAACAGTATCACAAACTATCGATTGATATTTATAAAGTTTTAACATTGGAAACAGAGGGGAGGGGCATAGATGGTGATGTGTATCTCAATAACATTTATAACGAGTATGTAAAATTATATGAAAGGACAAACTTGATTGATGAAAATATACATGATAAACTCAAAAAGGTTGATATAGGTTTTGGGATTTCATCAAAAGATGTGGAAAACGTTTAAATCTCGGGATTTGGTAATCTATAACTATCTACATATCTGCGGTAATCCGTTTCCTCTGTATCTCCAAAGATTTGAGATGCCTCTACTCTACGATAATCTCCAATTGGTTGTCCATCTCTTGTAGGTTTCAAGTAAAACTCAATGCGTCTTAACTCAACTGGTCTGTTTTTCTTGCGGTATATAGGAGCGACAATCTGTCCGCATTTATGAACCACAGTGTTTTTCCTTTTTGTCACATGAGTGACGCTCTTGGTCGTTGATACTCGTCCGCATAACATGGTATTTCTGTGAGTGCTCATATAGGTTTTTGCTAACCAATTGTCACAACCTCTACAAAAATCGTAATCATCGCTATCCATCTTTTCTGCTTTGGTCTTGCTCTCCTTTCTTGGATTTCTTGTTCTTGCGACGATTCTGCGATATTCGGGTGTTTGAACAACTTGCTCTTGTAGCGTCTTGATGTCATGGAGTTCTTTCAAAATGTTCGCCATCTCCAAGTAATTTCCATCTCCAATCATTCCACTAATCTCGTCCAGTTTCGTCATCAAGGCGATGGTCTTTGCGTCAAAATCTCTCTTTTCAATAGTCATTCGCGATGCCATGGTTCTTGTATATACATAACAGACTTCTTTAAATTGTTTTCAATTTTTTTTTAAAAGTGATATAAAAATGGAAAACTTAAAATATTTTGAGTATACTAATGAGTTATAGGAGCAGTATAAATCAAAGAAATCTTCTTCAAACTCTTTTTCAAAACACGAGTATTGTTAGCGATTCAACAAATCCAAATGCTCCAGCAACGGTTTCGTATGTCAATAGTGAGGTCAATCCTTTAGTTGTAGAAGTTCAAGATTTACAGCAATTGACAACATCTTTACAAAACTCGATAACGGCTTTACAAGTTCAAGCAAATACGATTCAATCAAGTATAGTAAGAACTGTGGGTTCAATCATCATGGTCATGAGTCCGACCGTTCCACCTTACACATTATTATGTAACGGCACATTATATTCAACAACTGCTTATCCCGATTTGTTTGCTGTTATAGGATACAATTATGGTGGTTCGGGAACTCAATTTGCTGTCCCCAATTTCCAATCCTATTTTCCTATCGGTGGAAACAGTAATGTGAATGGTGTCGCCGTTTCAAACATCATGACGGGTAATGGTCAGCCGTCTGCTATCAACACATATAGCGTAACGGGTGCTCCATGGACGGCATTAGGAGCATCTCAACCAGCTTTTCCAATTATCAACCGAGCACCACCTCATAATCATAACATTACGGATAATGGTCACACTCATTTCGTGTCAGATACTGGATATACTAACTTACCCGTAGCGGGCACGACTCCTTTTTTATCAGTAGATTCAACCTTTGGGAGAATTGATACACAATCAGCAAAAACGGGAATCAGTATTCAAACAGCGGGAACAAACATACTACAAAAAGACCCGAACTCTAATATACAAGGAATCAACGTGACCCCGCCCTATATAGCATGTAATTTTTTCATTTGTTACAATTAAATATTTTAAAATCTCATCTCAATACAATGGCTTATTCTTCCGCAATCAATCAGAGGAATCTTGAAAACATTTTATACAATGTTACGGTGGAACTTGCTCCTACAAATGACCAAGCGATAGCCAGTGAGGCTTATGTCAATAGTGAGGTAAGTAGTCTTCAAGATAGTATAGATGTGTATACTGAAAGTTTAACCTATTTGACAGACCAGTTTAACACTTTGTATGACCAATATCAGTTTCTTCAAACTATTTCAACAAACATTATTGGTTCAGTCATCTTTTTAGCACAAGATACTGCTCCCGCAAACTATTTACCATGCGATGGTTTGTCTTATGATGTAGATACATATATCAATCTTTTTGTAGTAATCCAATACAGATATGGTGGGGGTGGAACTCAATTTAATGTTCCTAATTTTGAAAACCAATTTCCAGTAGGAGCAAATCAACCTTCTAATGTTTCAAGCAATTTATCGTATGGTAACAATTACGATGGAGCAAACAATACTTTTAACGTTTATGGTGGAATCTTTTTACCAGTCATTCAAGCAATGCCTCCCCATTCACATAATGTAAATGATGGGGGTCATATACATTCAGTGACAAATCCCGATACATTACCATTCAACACAAATGATTACGGACCTTTGTTAAAGCAAAGCACGAGTGGTCAAGCGGGATATTCTACGGGAGTGAGTCAAACTGGTGTATCATTACAAACAAGTGGTGTGGAAATCCAACAGATTGACCCTAATTCAAACCTTGCTGGAGTCAATGTTACACCGAGTTTTGTAGCTTTGAATGCGTATATATGTTATCAAATAAATTAAAATCTTTTCTTCCGTTAATCTAATATGAGTGTTCGGACCATTGAAGCATCATCGATAAGATTAGCACAAATTAATGCCCCCGATGGTCAGCCAGCAATAACCGTATCTCAAACTGGTGTTGTAAGTTTGGTCGCACCTTCGGGAGATGCGGGAAATGAAATCGCATCAACAACTTATGTTCAAGAGGCAATAGCAAATGCGAGTGGAACTTTGTCATTGAATACGACTGGTTCATATCAATGGACGGGAAATTACCAAGTTTTCAACAATGACCAAATTATCACTATAGGGAATAATCTCACTGAACCACCAACTTTTCCAGTTTCGGGAGAAACATGTCTTGCGAATCAAACGGGTATTCAATTTGATAACAATCTGAATGGTGATAATGAAACAGATTTTTTGAATTATGCGGGTGACCAAACGGGAGGTTATAGTTTTTCAACAATCACGGATTCTTATCCTCTTAAGCAGAATCTTACAATTACCAATAATGGTTCTGCGACTATTTTAAATATTTTAGGTCAAGATAGTGACATTCAAGTAAATAGTGAATCAGTTCTTGTCCCCGACCCAGCATCACAATCTTTACAAAACAATTTTTCTAATTTAAATACATTTGACGGCTCAACAATTATCAATGGTCCTTTAGAGATTAACAATCCATCAACAGTCACAGATGTTATGACATTTGAACCAAATACGATAAAGTTGGTAAATCCAACCTATCCAGTTGGTATCGGTCAAGTATTATTAGGACCTCAAGGAAACATTCAACTTTTGAACAATCAAAGCACAAAAGGTGTGACAATTCAAAGTGGGACATACGCCACCTCGATGCTTGTTGATAATCTTTCCAATCTCAATTTGAGAAATGGTTTAGTGGTGACGAGTAATGTTTCTGCGAGTAACATTACCAGCACGAATAACATCAGCACAAATACCATGACAATTACGGGTGTCGCTACTGCTCCTACTGCCCCACTTTTGACAAATACAACTCAATTGGCGACATGTGAGTTCGTCTTACAAAACCAATCGGCATCAACTGGAGCAGAAGTGGGTTTTCCAAATACTTTTACGGCGACTCAAACCTTTCAAGCAACTCCAACATATCCTACAAACATGATATTTTCAAAAGAGAGCCAAATACCCGAAGCCTCAATCAGTTATGATACAAATGATTTGATAATTGATACACCCGACTCATTAATCATTAGCAATAATTTGGGTGGTGTCCCAGCAGAAGCCACACTACAACCTTATGCTCTTGGTCTTAATCTGAATGGTTCTCCAATTATCAATCAAACAGCTTTGAATACTGCTCTATCAGCATATCCAACTACAGCATCATTAGGCACTACTTTTGCTCAACTATCGGGAGCAACTTTCACGGGAAATGTTACAACACCGAGTATTTCGGCAACAACTGGTTCAATCAATAGTTCGCCAATCATCACAAATGCGACGATAACTCCAGCATTGAGTGGATATGCTCAATTAAGTTCAGCAGACTTTTTGGGAACGGTCACTGCCCCTACGATACGTTCAGCGGGAGCAATTTCATGTTTGAGTGGGACAATCAATGGTTTTCCAATTGTGAGTAGTAACAATTTAACAACAGCTTTGGCTGGATATGTCAGCAAAACGACAGACAATACGGTAAGTGCTAATAATACTTTTACTGGAGTAAACGCATTTTATCCTCCCCAAATGCCCCCATCTGTTCTTGATGGTCCTAATAATGGTGCTGGTTGTAGTTTTTATTTTAGCACAATTGGTGGGAGTGGGGCAACCGATATGTTATGTAACGGACAAGGGGGTAAAGGCGGTTTATATATTTGGGCATGTAATCAAACAACAGACGCACCAGCCATTGTATCAAAGTTTGCTCCAAATGAGTCATATATTTATGGCAATTTGAATATTAGCAATTCAGTTACTCCAGCCAATAACATTCAATTACAATGTATTACTGGAGGGACACTTAATGTAGTAGGCAATATTACAGCAAGCACATTTTCAACCACAATTGGTGGAACATCAACACTTGATAATGTTTCTGCTAATAGTATAGATATCGTTAATACAGCAACATGTCCTACAGTCACAGTAGATGATAAATATCCAAGCGATAACATTGTCAATGCGACAAGTATGATAAACTATGTAGCCAGCAAACAAGCAACAAGTCAATACTTTATAGGACAAATTATAAGTGGCGTTTTTCCATCTAATTCATCAGATTTGATTGGTGCGGGATTCTTGTTTTGTGATGGGTCACCATTAGATTCAACCAATCCAATTTACACTCCACTTTTTAATGTGATTGGATACAATTATGGAGCAAATGGGACTATCTTTTTCTTGCCCAATTTTACTGGAAAAATGGCTTTTGGTGGTAATCAAGATGTTGGTGTCCCATCAGTCCCAGCTTTTTATGATTTCAACAGTTCAAGAAATCCAACTACATATCAAGGTGTTTCTGATGGTCAGATAATGACAGATGCTGTCCCATCTCATACACATCCAATAACTGACCCAACACATTCTCATTCAGCAAATGTCAATTATGCTAATTTTAACACTGGTAGTGGTAATACTGCTATGCTTTTTAACAATCAAGGTGGAACTCCACAATTTGCGATGAATACCAATGGAGCAACGACTGGAATAACAGTCAATGAGAATCTTGGGTCTTTAGCATTTACTGGCTTGTTGAATCCATATACATGTGTCAATTTTTTCATCTATGCGGGACTTTAAAAAAAAGCAATAAAAATATCTTATCACAAAGTATAAATGAGTGTAAAATCAATAGAAAACTCTACACTCGGTTTAGCCCAAATTAATGGAGCAGACGGAACTCCAAGTATGACGATTTCATCAGATGGTGTGGTGGCTCTTGTCAGTCCCAATCAAGCAACAAGTAGCGATTCAAACGCCATCTCAACAATCGCTTATGTCAATCAATCGATAGCCGATGCGAGTGTGGCTTTAGACCCAAACGGCTCATACATTTGGGGCGGAACTTATAACATTTTTGGAAATAACATGACTTTTGGTATAGGAGGTTCAACCTTACCAACAGTTTATCCAACTACTGGGACTTCTTCCGCTACTGGTTTACTCATTGGTAATAATGCGAATACAAGAGGAGAAACAGATTTGTATAATTTTTCAAACACTGGTGCTGGTGGTTATGATTTTTGGAATCTTTCTGCTACCAGTCCAAATACAAACTATGCGAGTCTAAATCCAAATGCTGGTGTTCCAATCTTTAACCTAAAAGGCACTGGGGGTCAATATCAAATTAACGGTGTCAATATTTTGGATAATGTCATCACAACTTCTACATTAGCAAATTATGCTCCTATCGCATCACCCACTTTTACGGGAATACCCAAAGCACCAAAAGCAATAGCGGGAACAAACAGCACACAATTAGCAACTTGCTCTTTTGTCGCAGAAGCAGTAGGAGCTGTTGGTAATTTCAATCCAGCCACTGCTTACACATGGACTTCTCCCTATCAATTATACGGAAATGACCAAGTCCTCTGTGTTGGAAATAGTTTGATGAATGTTAATAAACCACAACTTGGTTTAACATCTCCCGAACAAGGCTCTCAAATATGTAATAACACTCAGATTCAAGGAGAAACCGATTTTGTCAATTACTCGGGTGCGGGAGTTGGTGGGTTCTGCTTTCAACAAATGTCATCAACCAATACGCTTACAAATCTTGCGACCATGTATCGTAGTGGTGGGGCTTGTATTCTTAATCTCCCAAATCCTTCTTCACAGTTTCAAATTGGTGGAGCAAATATTTTAGATGCGGTGACAAGTAAAGCTCCTCTCAATTCACCAGCTTTTACTGGAGTTCCTACTGCTCCTACTGCTTTAGCTGGAACAAGCACGAGTCAAATCGCAACAACCCAATTTGTTGAAGATGCTATCATCGCAAGTGGTGTGTTTGACCCTAACATTTCTTACACATGGGGTTCAGCATTTCAAAGATTTGGAAACGACCAAGTCCTTTGTGTAGGAAGTTCAACGATGAATACAACTAAACCAGTAGCGGGATTTACATCGGCACAACAAGGCACACAAATCTGTAATAATACACAAACAAAAGGTGAAACAGATTTTGTAAATTATTCTGCTACGGGAACGGGTGGTTTTGCTTTTCAACAACAAAGTTCATCCGTAACTACGAATACCATGGCGACCTTGTATAAGACTGGAACGGCGACTACTATGAATCTACCAAATGCTCAATCACAATTTCAAGTCAATGGTGTGAATATTGGACGAGATTTAACATCAACATTAGTCTCTACCAGAGTTCCAACAACAATATCTTTTACTGTCGGAGGGAGTGTTTATTCGTCAAGTATTGTGACGGCAACAAATATCTCTACAAACACAATCAATGGAACGAGTGTAGTAAATGTTGATTGGATTACTACATCTTCACCATTTCCTATTACTGCTCCTTTAGAAATTAGTGCTACAAATCAAGATGGGAGTCTTACTCAATATGTTCCTATAGCACAATTAAATGGACCAGCACCAAGCAACAATTTAACAACATCTATCAATATGAACATGTATTTAGGCACGGGTGGTTCAATAGGCAATCAAATTAAAGGATACGGAGCGATTGTTGTTGATAATAGTGGCTCATACTGGGTTATATTCGCATCATACACTAATATCCCAATAAACACCCCAATATGTTTTGACCCATTTCAATTCTCCTATCAATAAAATAAATGGATTTTTAATCTCATGGAAGAATATATGGCGTATCGTTCGGGCATTCTTCAAAACGCTATTCCTAATCCAGCCCCTTATCAACTTTATACACAGACGACATCAGCAGTGGTTTCCGCTACAAGAAACAATTTACCAATTCTTCTACCAGCGGGAACATATTCATGTACACTGTCATTTCAATTCGCAGTAGCGGGAACGGGGTCTGTAGCTGTGAATAACATCAATGTAGGTCTTTCCACATCAGCCACTAGTGCTGTCGCCATCGCACCTCTCCCTCTATCGGCAACAACATCGATTGATTTGTTAGGTGGTCAATCTTTCGCAACGGGTGTTGGTTTTTCAGATTTCAAGACGACTGTCATCACTCTATCAGCACCTACACAACTATACTTGTTCAATTTAGCAAGTTTTACAACAACTTTAGCACCAGTCGTTAGCATTACTCAAAATCTTACAGTTGTAGAACTTATTGGATAAAAATATTTTTAAAAATATCTATCATAATCATATATGGCTTTTCGTTCGGGAATCAATCAAGTGAATGGCTCAAATGCTTCTCCGATACGAATCTTTAACCAATCCACACCAGCAGTGGTAAGCGGAGCAAGAAATAGCATTCCAATCACTCTTGGTGCGGGAACTTACAAATGCTCTCTATCTTATCAAGTAGGATTTTCGGGAACGGGGTCTGTCTTAATGACAAGTCTCCTTACTGGATTATCAGCAGACGGTGGTTCAACACCCATACCTCCTCTCCCAGCAACTGCGACCCAATCTATCTTATTATATGGAACTGGTTTTCAAACTTTCAACGCTGGAACGGGATTCACGGATTTCAAGGAAACATTTATCGTATTGACTGCTCCTACAACAATCTATTTGTATAACCAAGCATCTTATGTGCTCAATGCGGGTGCTCCCGTTGTCGCCATTTCACAAAGTGTGACCATCACAGAAATTAAAGGTTGAATATATACACAGACATATATTCAAGTAAAATTAACAGCCATCTCGTCATAATTTTTGAAACCCTTTCGCAAGTTCTCCTTCATCACGTCTTGAAAGTATTTGAGAGAATAACCTTTTTTGAAAACGTATAAGAACATGGCGACGAATCTCCCACATGTGTTTACTCCATCTTTCATTTTTTGAAAAGCAATATGATTGTTAATCACTTTCTTACCTTTTAGCAACTCTTTCAAGTAATCATATTTGATATCCAACTGTCTTCTCAAAGTCATGGGAATATAGGAAAAATCTTCTTGTTCAGTATGACCATAAGAATCAAAAAAGATGTATGAATCTTTATCACGACAAAGAGCAGTGTAATGTCCAACATTCATCGATTCAATTTCCCAAAAGATGACACAACAATCTCTCGGTTTTGGTAAAAGGTCGTTAATCGTTTCATAACCAATCAATGTGTCAAACTTTATCAATCTCACATTTCCTACAAGACTTCTAATATCAGATGGTGTGAGCATTTTGTCCATTTACATTACAACATATAATAATTTTATGCTTTTTGTAACGACATGAAATCTCCACGACAAATCGGACACTTTTTAGTTCCACATTCATCACAAATCCCCTCGGGACCACAATCATGCTCTGTTTCAGTAATCTTTTCACAACACTCTAAACACAAATGATGCTTACAATCACTCGTCATCGAGCCACATGTTTCAAGACAGACGGAACACGCATCATATTTCAATTCTGTATTTTCAAACTTGAAAAATGATAAACATTCTTCCGTATAAACATTTGGCTCATCAGAAAGGCAAACGTCATACTTGTCAAGTTTTAAAGTTGGAATAATCTCAACAACCTTTTCAAAATATCCTACAATCTTTTCAAGAGTAATGGAAGAAAAAGGTATGTCTTCACCTTTTACAGTGTCAAGAGT
>Ga0209550_10007606_pt1 | contig 10025 bp, 10 predicted proteins | sample LauGreSuBDMM15SN_2_FD_187567 | JGI IMG/M metagenome (GOLD analysis project Ga0209550, IMG submission 187567) | Freshwater lake microbial communities from Lake Michigan, USA - Su13.BD.MM15.SN (SPAdes) (version 5) | ecosystem: Environmental > Aquatic > Freshwater > Lake | place: Lake Michigan... | reverse complement strand
CTTGTAGCTACCTTGTAGCCGTCAATTGGTAGCCGTGTTGCATGGCCAGCGGCTTAGGCCGGGTTGTCCACCGGCGCACCGGGGAGGGGCGCCAGGGTACAGGTCTGTACCCCTCTACTCGGGGTGTCTCACGACCCGCGACGTTCCAACTCTCGCATCACTATATACTTCTAAGTTTACGTAAATCCCAACGAGAAAATAACCGCCCCCATTGTGCATTGAGCCTGCGAGCGGTGCGTCCCCGCCTCGCCGCACCGCGTCTGGGTCCTCCGCTCGTGGTCCCGTGGTCCCGACCCCACTGCAAACAGAGTCGGGAGTGCTTCGCCGCGCGGCGCATGACTCAGCGCTCTGTGTAGCAAAGGTGACCCCGTCGCTATCTTGGCGGCGGTTTCGTATCCATGAGGCAAGCACCCAGCCTCGCTGCGATCGCACGCGCCCATGCAACGTCCTCTTCAGTGAAGCCTCGTTGGCGGTCGCACGCGAGAACGAGCGCGCCAGTGCTGCCCACTAATGGCAGCATTAGGACGCCCTGCGTAAGGGATGGCAGATATCTGAACTCAACACGGCCGGGCAGAAGCTGTAGCGCTGGCAGGTAGTCGGGCGCGCCATTGGTGCGCTGCATGCACTTGGTGAGCAGCGGACCAGGCACGACGACGGCGCTCTCCGATGGCAGCACGCCGCGTAGCATCAGCGTGCGACCTTCGTGATGCAGCGCGACTGCAGCGCACGCTTCGCATCCCATTAGCGTGTCCGCGGCCCACTCCAGCTCGTCGCGCAGGTCCGCCCGGAGCGATGGCTCGACCCACGCTACCTCGGCACCATCAAGCACCACAGGTTCAGCCTCTTTGGGGGTAATGTCCAAGTCGGCGAGGGCCTTCAGCACAATGAGCACGGGCGCTATGGTGGCAATTAGATCCGCACGGCTCTGCGAGTTCAGCAAATCGTCGGTGAATAAACGATTGATCACAAGCAGCAGCAAGAGCGATGAGCCGATCGCAAGCGCTGGCTCTGGCAACAGAAAGTTACCACCACGCACGGTTGCGGGCTCGCGCGCTTGTAGGCACGGCTGCCATGCGCGAGGGCACGGGTTCGATGACGTTCTAGCAATGCTCACACGCTGCAGTGCCGCGGCCGACGATGCGATAAGCAATATGATAAGGACGCGAGGTCGCGGCATTTGACCTTCTTCCTGTGAAGTTCAGAGTGAGAATTGGCTGTGAATAATCGGACGAAGGACCAAAGCATGTTGAAAGACACAACAGAAACAGAATCTTCGCCTGTCCTGCCCCTAGAGGCCATCGAGCTCAGATGCAGAAGCTGCCCTGGCAAAGCGAGGGCACCTCCTGATCTGCTGCCTCCTTGTAGTCGGGCGCAAATGTCGGCGGCAGGTCGACATCATTCAAGAAGGCCTCGAGCGCTTCGATCGAGGCCGCGTAAGCCAGGGCCGTTCCCTTCCTGTCGCCCTTCATCCGCGCCTTCTGCAGCTTATCCACCTGTCCAAAGAAAGCCTTCGCCTCCTTGACCTGTTTGACCTTCTCAGGCGGCTTGCCTGAGTCAGTACGGAACGCGTTGCCGAGCAGGAACATCGACAGCTTCATGTCTTCCCAGCGGGACGAGTACTTCTCTTTTGTGGTGCACGCGTCGTCGTTGCCGTTGCATGTCCTCTTTTGCCTTGCAGTCGACACGAGAATGGTGTCTGCGAAGAAGTCATCGATTGTTGCTGAAGAGAGCTCGCCCTTCTTCACCGCTGCACCGACGGCGAGGTACTCAAAGACGCCCTGCTTGACGCGACCGTAGTAGCGGCGCTTCGCGATAGGGATGGTTGTGTACTTGCCAGCAGTCGCGCCGCCACTGGCCTCTGCCGCAAGAGGCGCTCCTCCGAAAAGCAGCAGCGCTGCAGCACCCTCGATCATTGCCCGACGGCTGCTACTCGCCGCGCTCATGATAGCAGGGATGGTTGACACCGCGCCACGATGGTTGAGCTGCTGCAACGCCCACGACTGGCTAAAGCCTGTCACTGCCGCACCCACCAACACAACCGTGAGCATTTTCTGCGAGGTTTCGGGCTCCCTCAGAGAGGAAAAGACTCAAAGAGATCGTGATCTCGCGCCGCCAAAAGCACGTTGCTCCTCCCATTTTAGGCTTCAAAAGATGCTTCGCCATTTTTAGGCTTCTAATGATGCTTCAAATACTTGTCTCGCAACTCGATGCTCCGGCGCCCTCGCAGGACGGGATGCTCGGCTACCGCGGCCGCTTTCGCTCGACGCGGTGCCCAGATCCGCGGCTGCATGGCCATGCTGGGGTCCCGACAAAAGATTCAGAACGCACTCCTGTGGTGCGCACCACTATCCGGTGAATCGCATGATTGGATAAACTTTTGCTCTCGGGAGGGCGCTCAGTCTTGCGAGTAGGCGGCTTCCATGTCTATTGCGCCACCGTCCTCCTCCAGCGCGGCCTCGATGCACGCCCGATCGTGCGGCATCAGGTCGGCAAGCGCCCGAAAGGAGGTGTTCGAGGTAGCGTAGCGCAGGTTGACGGCGTGGGATGTGTAGAGGCACGCGTAGTCGCCAACCTGCTGCGCCCAGCGCGAGTTCTGGTGGCCCGCCTTGAAGAGTTGTCCCCAATATGGATGGAAAGATTCATGACGCGCCTCGAGCGCCTTCACGAGTTGCTCAGTGAGCTGCGTATCCGTAGGGGCACATCGTGCGCGAGCATTATCAGTTTAGGCGCGTGACGGACGGACAGGAGGGAAATGAGGGAGGCGATTGGATCGGGCGCGGTCCAAAAGGGGAGCGGTACCTTGCTCTGCTGATCGTACAGCCGATCCTCCTCCGCCTCGAGTTCCGCGAGGGTGGCTGCCTCCGCTGCCGTCGCCGCCGCCATCTCTGCCGCCATCGCCGCTGCCTCTTTATCCTGGTCAACAGCAGCGGCTGCCGCAGCAGCTTTGGCGGCGGCCGCGGCCGCGGCATTCGTCGCCTCGGCGGAGGCGAGCACCTCGATGCGGCGTAGTTGCAGCCGCCTCAATAGCAAGTCGAGCCCCGCGCGTGCCTGGCGCAGCCGCTGAGTCTCGCGCCGTTCGCCTGCGGAAAGGAAGGAGCAGTTGGGACGCGAGGTGTGCGGCGATCGGCAAGGGAGGGGGCTGGAGGGGGCAGCTCAACACCGCGAGTGCGCGCTAACCTTCCGAGCGCTCGAGCATCGAGACCTCGTGACACAGCTCGGGCACCATGAGCACGGTCCGCCAACCGAGCGTGCGCTTGGAGCGAAGGATGTCGGAGTACATGTGATCTCCGACGTACATGAGTGCTGAGCCCGTCTGCAGCCGCAGCATCCGGTGCAGGTGGTTCCAGTTGCCCCCCTGGAAGACCTTGCCCTCCGAGAGGGCGCGCTGTGCGAGTGCCTCCGAGCCCATCTCGATGTTCTGCAGCGAGGCATCAGCCGTGTTGACGCGGAAGATGGGCAGGTAGGGATCGAGCAGGAAGCCAGGCTTGCGAGCGCCGCAGATGACCAGATCAAAGTAGTTGAGCCAATGGGGGCCGAGGAGGAACTCGAGCACTACCTTCGTGTAGTCGTAGAGCGAGTTGGTGAGAAGGAAGACCTGCTTGCCACCCAGCTTCAGTTGCGAGAGCATCGCGGCGAGCTCCGGCGACTCGTAAATGTATTTGGCGGGCTCCACGGCCACCGGGTCTTTGATCTCTCCGTCGCAATGGCACAGGTCCACAGCACGCCGCACCTGCTGGTAGATGGTGGCGTATGACTGCAGCAGCTGCTCGGGGAACCGATCTTTGAGGTCGACAAGCTGACAAAATAGGCACACGTCCACGAGCAAGAAGTCGGTGTCGATGGATGCATATTCCGGCGGCGAGAAGGTGGGCTGGGCTTCGAAGGAGCGCGCGTAGATGGCCTTGCGCTCAGCTGATTCCAGCTTGGACAGACCGTGGTAGGCGACCTTGACATACTTGTGCCGGTCGAGCTTGAGCACGTTGCCGCGCTGCTTGTCGATCAACAACCCTCGCTGATAGCGCTTGGGGTCGTACTTGAACGACGCCACCTCTTTCGGATAACCCATCGCTATGAGCTTGCGCACCGCCCCATCATATGCGAGCAGGTCAAACGCGATCTTGTACTCGGCGAGAGTGTAGTCCAGGTCGAAGCCGACCGCCTGAATCTGGGCCATGTTGAGTGCACGGTTGCAGAAAATGCGCCGATCGAGGGAGCTGTCGGGACCGTATGTGGCTGTCGCCTCGAATGAAGGTATCGCGCCGCTGGTGCTGCTTATCGCTGCATACGCCGAAGACTCGACGGGCGATGGTTGGCACATGCGCGGGCTGCCGCGGCTGGCGGCGCCACACTGCTTCGTCGGTCGCATCTCCGGCACCCGAACCAAATATGCTGCCGCGAGAAAGGGATAAGGCAACAGGAAGACACGCATTTTCACCATTAACATCACGGAGCCATTCACTTCACACTCACGACGATGGGTCCGGGCGCTCAACACGCCGCTGCGCTGTGATGGGGGTCCCGCGAGGCGCAAGGATTTCGTTCCGTCGGTACCGGTATGCTCCCGATGCGCTGGACTCCATAGAATGGACGAAGGGCAAGCGCCGAGGACTCGGCGGCCGAGGACCTCGGTGGCGTCGCTGCTGCGTTGCGCGGTCGTGCTTGTGACCCTCGAAATTGTGCTGTGCGGAAAAGTGGGCGGTGGCAAGTCTAATGGGAAGTCGAATGGGAAGACCTTCAGTGTGACAGGCACCTGGGCACTCTCCGAAACATTCATCGAAAAAAGCCGCTGCAGCAATGCGACAAAGGGCAGCTCAGGTATCGACTGCGCATACAAGCTGGATGCACGGCTCGCAACATGTTTGGCACACTTTTTCCGTGGTCTGACCGTCACCGAGCTTGGCGCGGGTGTCGGACGCTATAAAACGCATGTTGACAACAGTGGGATGGCGCGGGAATACGTCGCGTATGATGGCTTGCTCAACGTGGCCGAACTCACACAAGGGCGAGTGCAGCACGTCGATCTTACTGTTGACACCCCAACCTTGCGCCGTTCGGACTTTGCACTCTCCCTCGAGGTGGCCGAACACATTCCAGCAATGTTTGAGCAGACGCTCTTTCGGAACATCGATCGCTCGAACCGGTTGGGCATCGTCATCTCGTGGAGCAACATGGGATCATCGCAAAGCGCCCATGGCCACGTGAACCCAAAACGTAAATCACAGGTTAGGCAGCTGTTTGCTCCATGGGGCTACGTGGAGGATCGCAATGCTAGCGCTTATCTGCGCACGTGTGCGACCTTCCTTTACCTCAAGCGTGGCATTCAGGTCATGCGACGCACGGCAACGGCCGCAAATACAAGCGGCACGAGCAGCTTGTGGACCATCTCGCCGGGGCGACGTTAGGAAGCGCCACTGGTGAGACGCACTCGTGCCTCTGATGGAAGAAGCAGAAGATAGCCGAGAGGGTCGGAGGGCTCGATCGCTCCGTGGTGCCGTAGTGGTGCCGAGTTGGGCCCTTGGTGCGTGAAGATCATGCAACCGGTGTTGGACACATAGATCATTATTACTGTCAGGCGAGCCTGCCAACCTGGTCTTCTGGGGTAGCCCCTTGTAACCACGTGCGTTCTCGAGAGAGACGTCCCCGGGAGCGGGTACCACCGGTACCTACGAGCGGTTCCTCCGCTCACGTCACGGGCCTTACGTCCCGTCCCGCAACCGGAACTCGCAACTCCGCGAACCGGCCGGGCGGTACGGTACCGCCGTAACCGTTGGCGGTATGTTGGCGGAAGCCGGAACCACGTGCCCCCGCGCCCCGTCCGGATGCGTCTGAGTGTGCTCTCCGTCCCGCCCTCGCTGGGAGCGTCTCTCGCAATCTGCTATCTGGAACGGAAGAATCGCGCTGTCCGCGCTCCGGCCGGCCGGGGACAGATGCCGTGAGATGCAGGCATGCAGCACGTTGGTGCATCACATCACAAGCATGCGCGGCGTTGCTCCATACAAATGTCAATTTAACCCAACTACATGAACACAGGCGCCAAAGCCAAAACGCCCAAATTCGTTACTCAGCAGACAGCACCGTCTCTCAGGCGTCGAGGCCGGGGTGCGGGGAGGGAAATCGATACGCGACACCCCGAAATCGGCCGGGGGCCATGCTGATTGTGCTCCAAGCTGCAACGCCGGCCGGTTAACGAACGGCTCCCGGACCGGCACGACGGCGAGGTGGGGCTTTAAGTCGATTCGTTAGCTCCGGTACCTAAAATTTTTCAGCTCAACGTACTTATCACAACGCGCGAATCGACATGGATAATCGACACTGTCGGCCGGACCCAGCCGGACCGCCGGACCGTACGCGCTCAAGCGCGGGAATACTCAAGCGAAGGTAGCAACGCCGTGAAGCCCGTCTTCCATGGCACGACTGGGATCGCCATTCCACCTTGGGCGGGTGACGACGTCGAATGTTGCACAAACGATCTGAAGAGTCCGCGGGGCTCGCTATGAGCGTGCGTGATGAAATTCTCGCTCACGCTGCCACGCGACATGATCAGCGGCCGCCCGTGCCATTGCGTCGAAAGTCCCATCGCCGTGCACGCTTCCGCTTCCGTGTGTGACTGCGCTCGTTGGAGTGTCGCTCGCATATCGAATTTGAATGGCTCGATTGGCTGGCGAAATTGGCTAAACGGCTTGCCTGACGTGAGCAATGGTTGGCTGGAGCTGCGTGACAGCGCCATACCTTCGCGATTTGAATGCAATGTGGCAGCCACCGACGTCTCCTGAACGCCCACGCCTTGTAGAAGTGGCCTAACCTGTGCTGGCTTGTACTTGTCGATGCTCGTATTGGGTCCCGCCCGCACGGCAGGCGAGGCGACACACTTGCCGTGCGAACGCTCCTTCTCTATACGTTCGCGAAAGCACCTGCCATCAAGTAGAGAAGCACTCATAGGCACTCAGTGGCACTCAGAGGTACCTCGGTGGCACTCAGAACTCAGATGGCACTCACCCTTGGTCGGACGAGAGGAAGAGAGGAGGCCATCGAGAACCCATGGTACAAGTGAAACGAATACCAATACGATTATACGTAATTCTTCCAAAACGGAAAGGCGAGCACCTTGCGAATTTGAGCACCGAGGCCAAGCAAGCAATCGTGTCGAAATGGGCTCGAAGCGGGACCTCACCCGACCACGCCAAGGCCCGATGATTATCTTTTTCTTATACCCCCCGGGGCCGCCGCCGGACCCAACCGGACCCGCGCGCCCGCGCAGGATGAGGCGAACAAGACTGGACGTGCCGAGAACGGTCTACCGGGCCGCCTCATGCACGTGAGGTAGCGAACTAAAGTCACTGTTGTGGCCGTGTAAGAGCCACAAACGCGCTCGGCTGTGGTCACTGCTAAGCCTCGTACTCCTCAGCTGTCGCCTTTCGCCATTCCCGGGTCTGTTGCTGCCATTGCTTGAGTGAAGTGGCGCTCTGCAAGTAGCGCGGCGGGATAGCAGCACGTCCTTTCCTCATACGCTTCGAATTGGGGTCGTCGAAGGATCGCACGACTCCCTGGATTACTTCGGGCAGATAGCGCGAGCACAGGTCAGATGTCCAGCCAAATCCGGGCTGGATGATGCCTTTGTGGAAGCCCATCGGCGCAAGCATCATCACATCGTACGAGAAGCCACGCTCAAGCAAAGCCGCTTCCAAGCCCGATCGTCGCAGCACTTGCAGGGCCGAGCACACATCGAGCGCGCTGTGGAAGCCGCGATTAGAGCCAAGACCCTGAGGAGGAGGCGGCGCGCTTGCGTGAGGCAGCGGAGAGGGACGCCGCAGCTGAGGCAGCGGCGCGCGAGGGCGAAACAGCTCGGATGCGCGAGGAGGAGCGGCTCGAGCGCGAGCGGCTGGCCGAGGAGGCGTGCCGTCGTGCAGAGGAGGAGCGGCTCGAGCGCGAGAGGGTCGCTACAGTGGCGCGATTGACGGCCGCGTACGCAGAGGCCTTATACTGTACCTGAGGCCAAAAGGGCTCCAAGAGCGAGTCGCCTATCGGGAAGACGGGTACCAGCGCCTTCGCGCCGACGAACGCGCGCATATTACGCTCGAATTCTTTGCGCTGCTCATCCCGGGCATCAAATTTGTTCTGCGCGATGGCATGCGACTGCTGCACCGTCGATTGGCCCGCCTTCAAGACCTCCAACTCGGCATCGAGGTTTGCACGCTGACCGATTTCGCTGATGCCCTGGCCGGTAATGGCGGCGTAATCTTTGCGGTTGGCCCAGACTGCGGTGGCATAGGTGCGTGCTTGCAGAGAAATCTGCGCACAGAGGTGAGTCAGACACAGGCCTAGAGTTGGTGAATTGGTGCCTGGGGGCAATGCCTACAATCCTCACCTGATGCAGCTCGTCTTCAAGCTTGGCCGTCTCCTCTCTATGCCACGCCAGCTGCGCGGCCGATAGCGCCGGCACGGCTTCGAGATCCATGCAAAGAGGCGAGTTCTGCGGCTGCGCTGCGCCGGGGCCAGAGAGGCCGAGCACGCGGAAAGGCGTGAGGCATCGAGCACGCGTAGAGAAGTCGAACAGCTTCACTGGGTGGAATGCACAGAAACGGGTTGTGGCCGGCAGCCGACAACACCTGCGAGGTGGGTCATGGCAGCGATCGGAACATGGTTGGCATGTGCGCAGGCAGGGTTGGCTAATTGGAGTTGGGTAGTGCCTGCTGTGAGGACGCAAATAGAATCTGAAGGGTGGAGACGGCGCTGTTGGAGGCGGGGCATGGTGGGGAAAGGTGCGGCGAGACCAGAATCGCGGCAGGGCGGTGCGCTCACGTCGCCACGACCCTCCCAAGCACCAGGAGCGCGTCCAAGTTGACATTCGCCGGGGAGAGGAGGAGGTCGACGGGTAGATCCTCACGCAGCACCCCTCGCTCGAGCAGGCAGCGCTTGCGCACGCAGGCAGCGATGTAGTGAGTCTCCCCTTTAAGGTACTCGAGGTTCTCGCAGTCCACGCCGTTCTGTTTGAGCGTGAGGAGCTCGCCGCCAAGGATGCGCACGAAAGAGCGCAGCCGCTTGCTCTCCTGCTCGGCAATGAGGAGGGAGGACAGTCGGGCCAAGCAGGACCGCGCCGGTGGGCAACACACAGTTCTGTTCAACTTTGGGTTATGTGAGGGCGAGCCACACCTTGCATTCGGGATCGAGCTCGAGGTTGACGACGAGGCCGATGGCAGTGGCAAAGCGGTCGACGGTCTTCGTCACTCCCAGCCGCTTGCACGTGGGAGACCACTCGCCCTCTGCGAGTGCGAGCGCATCAAATTGCACCAGTCTGACATCCGAAGGCGCCACCGCCATCGGGCCTAGGACGAACTCCTTGGATACCTCCGAGGTCGCCAACATATTATTAGCTCCCTGGAGCAGAGTGCGTGAGTAGTCGCCGATCTTTGTCGGTTTGAAATCGAGGGCGGACGCGTCCAGCTTTGGCTGCGAAGTTTTCGAGATAGCCGCAGCCGGCACTGGCGGTGCTGCTACTGCCGCCGCCCCTGCCGGTTGCGTCGCTCCCGCCGCCACCGCACTAGCGGTAGACTTGTCGCGCTTGGAGCTGCCGTTTTTGGGCGACTTCTTCTTTTTACGCTGGCTACTGGCCGCAGCGCTACCATCTGCGTGTGCGCGGTCCGAGTTTGCGAACATGGACGAGATCGCCAGCTTCTTGGTTCTCCCTTTGCCGCCGTTGCTTCTGTTGCTTCTCGGGGGCTCGGCGATCGGTGCGCCGGCGAGGGCGAGCTCGGACGCAGATGACGTGTCCTCGCCCTCCTCCTCCTCCTCCTCGTCATCCTCCTCATCGTCGTCCTCGTCGTCCTCCTGCGCGGCGGCAAACTTAGGCGACCGCGCCCAGGCCTTCCATCGGCCACCCACGCTGTGTGGCGTCGTCGGCGCCTGCACAGCCACCAACTCGGAGCCGACGTGCAGCCTGACGCCGAATAGAAGCGCGGTCTTGAGCAGCACCTGGGTGAAATAAGAGGCGAGAAGGGTCGGAGTATGGGTACAGGGCGGGGGCGGGG
>Ga0209550_10007605_pt1 | contig 10026 bp, 7 predicted proteins | sample LauGreSuBDMM15SN_2_FD_187567 | JGI IMG/M metagenome (GOLD analysis project Ga0209550, IMG submission 187567) | Freshwater lake microbial communities from Lake Michigan, USA - Su13.BD.MM15.SN (SPAdes) (version 5) | ecosystem: Environmental > Aquatic > Freshwater > Lake | place: Lake Michigan, USA... | reverse complement strand
TGCACCCAAAGCGACGGGAGGGGCGCTAGTTGAGTGCGTGATCTCAGCCGCATTCCATGTTGCCGGTGCGGTGCAGCCGAGCTATCCGTTGTACGCGGAACTCCAACTGGCCATGCAATCCTTTGTCGAGTACCTCATTCCCCATAGCGATTCTTGACTGTGTGTGAAATGCGCGTCGGAGTGTGCGATGAGCCGATGACCGATGTGACATGCATCCCGGATGTGAAGCCTCGCGAGACTGCAGCCACTCCCCACCCTCCTGCTCCGCGAGGCCGATGCCGTGTATCACTCCGTACGGCTGCGCATGGTGATTTTAGCTATGTGAAAACGGGGATTTTAGTAACTGTGAAATTGGCAAATTCCTCCGTCCAGGACGGACCTTTTGCAAGCACTGCACACATCCTGGACGTGTCCTGGGCCCTTATCGAGATGGTTCGTCTCGGGAAATGCTTGTCATCTCGCTACAGTGCTGTGCCGATGCTGCTCATGTCGCTACCGACGTGCGTGGCGTTCGTCGCTTCAAGTGCCGCTCGTCCAGGTTCCACCTCCTTCCACACGCCATGCACCCGGCCATCAGTGCAAACAGTGATGCAAACAATGATGGCTTCTTCTCGGTCGGCTGCAGTTGGATTCGTCAAAGATCGTGCCGCCGGGGCTGCAGTCGCAGGCTCAAACGGCTTCATTGCCGAGGCAACCGCACGCAGGTTGCCCATCTCTCTCTCACCGCAGAAGGGTAGGGCATTCGCCAAGAAGCGGCTCCTGCATGCTGGATACGGTGCGACGAGTTCAGTTGCCAAGATACTTACCATCGGTTCGATCATCATGATGATGGTGATGGTGCCGCCGCTTCTTTTCTTAATCGACAGCGGCGTCGCCTGTCTCCATTTTGCCGCCCACAAGCACGCTGCGGTGACCTACTAAATCCGAGTCTTCGTGAGTATGTTCGTGTACGTAATAGACGTCACGTGTATGTCTGTGAATAGGCCTCTCCGTTGAACAAGTATAATGGGTATGGTAAGCCTTGCTATTCTCCGGCTGCAGGCAGCCCACGCGTCTCCTTAACAGTTGCGCGCACTGTGCCCGCATTTGAAAGCCGTCTCGTGAAAACGTGCGACGGTCGGCGAGTCGTAACCGCGCACCCGGGCGCACGCGGGCCACTGGCCTGGATGAACGTGGATGTATTGAACATGATGTTGTGATTATCTCTAAACGACCACACCTCTATTCACACATACGAACGCACGGTTGTGTCACACACAACACAGAGCAGTCAATTGAGAGCAGTAGTGGATGGCATCGCTGCGCCGGAGTCAAAGTCTTTGTGAGTCGATTGAGACTTTGTCAATTGGGACTCTGTCGATTGCGACGCCACCCAATCGAGTGGGAACTTTGTCGATTGCGTGCGGCGGCTCCGATGCATAAGTGGCCGCCGATCTGGCTCCGAAACGCGCCGTGTGGCGCGAGGCACGTGCTCAGCCGCAGCACGAATAGTACTTGTTTCGCCAGAAGGTGTCCTCCCACTCGGACTCGGGGGGTGGGCGCGCCCAAAGCAGGATGCCAGCAGGGCAGCAGAAGTGGCCGATGTTGCCAAAGAGGCCCTGCGAGAAGGGGAAGGAGAATTGGTAAAAGCCCTCCATGTACTCGAGCTTCTCGAGCTTGACGAACTCGTACGTGGTGGAGGAGGTGAGCATGTTGAAGGTGTGAATGCACCAGAGAATGCTGAGGGGCACTCCTACGGCCCACGAGAGGACGTTCACAATGAGCAGCGGGGTGTTGACCACCGTCCATGCGAGCGTGCCGTTGAACCAGACTTCGGCGCGGTACGAGAGCGACAGACCCGTCCAGATCGAGATGAGCTGGCACGAGAGCAGCCGGTAGTATCTGCCGTGGTTGAGCTCGCCGACCGAGGTGCCAATCACGTAGCAGTAGTGGTCAAACTTGGCGACGATACGCCCGTGCTTCTTGCAGAACTTGGCGCGCAGCGGCAGGTACATGTCCGCGTCATCGCAGTAGCCCGAAAAGTAGTCGTTCACCCCCTTGGGCGCCTCGCGCCGCGCCTTGGCGATGCGTGCCGCCTCCCGCGCCACCTCCTCTTGCCCCTCCTCCGGGATGCCTACTATACGAGGGTTGAGTGCGAGCTGCCGCTTGAGTTCTGACGCGCCCACGTCCTCCTCATCCGCCGGAGCTCCGCCGCCGTACATATCCCCGAGCTCGACCCCGTCGGCCGTGCGCGGGGTGGCGGAGGAGGAGGTGGCCGGATCGATCTTGCAACGGCCCTTGCCAGGAGGCACCTTGCGCGAGCGTGACGCGACCTCCGCCGTGTCCTCGTCGTCGCGCATGTCGATCGTCACTTCGGCCGCCACCACCGCCGCCACCACCCCAGCCTCCGTTGTGGGAGGGGATGCCGCCGGCGCTGTGCTTCCCGTGGGTCGTGGCGAGCGTCGTGGCGAGCGTGGCGGCTCGCGTGGCGGCTCGTCGCCATTGGTGGCAGCGTCCCACGCTGCGAAGGCATCATCCGTCTCCTGCGGACTAGCATCGAAGCGCGAGCGCGCGCGCTTGTTGGCCAGCGCAGAGCCGTCCAACGCGTCCGGCGCGAACTCGTCGTCCTCCGACTCGGAGCCCGATACGACGTCCCCTCCGCGCTCGGCGCGGCGCTCCTCGCTTGCCGGCCGCATGGGGCGCTCGGCCATCGGCGTCATCTCGATGCCTGCGCTGGTGGCGGCCGCACCGTCGGCAGCCTGCACCCCAGGCAGCTGGTTGGGATCGCTGCCTACCACCGTGACGCCGAGGTTGAGGCCCTCCGTGAGCCGCAGCAGCGTCTCCTTGTCGATGAACCCCGGATTCGAGTAGCACGTGGCCACGTACAAGAGACCGGCGAAGAGTGTCGACCAGAACCACCAGAAGGCGTGGACTGGCTGTGCCTCGTAGGCGTGGAAGAGGGAGAAGACGATGATCGCGTACAGGTGCAGCACACACCAGCCGGCGATCATGACGATCCTCACGATGCCCTTTTCGGGCCGGCGGCGTGTGATGCGGCGATTCTTGACCACAAAGTGATAGTCAGCGATGATGTCCCTCTTCATGGTCACGAACTCTTGCCGCCAGCGCTCTACCCTCGGCGCGCAGCAGGATAGGTAAGCGGCCACGACGATCGACATCCGCGGCACGAGCGTGCAGCGTGAGTGAACGCCCACTTCGTGGCGGGCGTTCGCGGGTGCCTATCGCGGGCGTGCAATTGAGACGAAATTCGAGACGAAATTCGAGTCGAAAGTCAGCTGAAGTCAACCATGGGACTTTTGCTCACTAAGTATAGCAAGGTCACACTTCGTGGGAGCTGTGAATTAGGCTTTTTTCCCACGATTTCACCGTCTAGACCTTGCAAGCAACGCCAGCGCGCTTCCCTGCGGACGACATGGCCGAGGAGTACGAGGACGATGACTTCATCGAGGACATCGTCGAGGATGAGGAGCTCTCACCAGCCAAGCCGGCCGCTGCCAAGGGAAGCAAGCCATTCGGCGGTGCGGCGGTCGCGACAGGCCTAACCGCCGGCTCCAAGGTCGACGATATGCTCTCCGACTTTGACGCGCTGTTGGCCAATGTCAAGAAGCAAAACGCTGTGCGTAGCTTTTCGACCAACTTGATGCAGCAGGCCAGCGTCCCTACCGCAGTGCCAGCGCCAGCGCCGCATGTGGCGATCCCACCTCCTGCCGAGCCGTCGAGCACCCTTGGCAGCGCGGCCGCGCCGGCCAAGGCAGGCCGTCGTGCAGGTGGCGGCCTCTCCGACCCGTTCGGCAAGCCGTCTGCCGTGAGCGACCCGTTCTCCTCCAGGCCGACGGCCGTGGGCGACCCGTTCGCCAAGCTCGCGAGCGTGAGTGACCCGTTCGCTCCTCCGCCCGTTGCTGCGCTGCCGCCGTCCCTCGCCAAGCCGGCTTCTGACTCATTCGCCAAGCCGTCGCCGCCGCCGCCGCCGCCGCCGCCGACCAAGCCGGAGTCACGCGCATCGGCGGCACCGCTCGCGCCACCGTTCTCGAAGCCACCGCTGGCGGGCGGCAGCAGCGCCGCCGCCGGCGCCGCCCGCCCGAAGGTCAGCGGTGGTCCGGCCATTTCACACTCACAGAGCTCGTTTACCGGTGGTCCGGCCATTCGTTTACCGGCGGCCCCGACGGCAGTCGTGGCTGCGGGTGTGGGCGCCGGCGGCTCGACGGACGCGGGCGGCGCCGGCGGCACCGGCGGCGCCGGCGGCGGTGAGGACGCGAGTGCGCTCGCGAGCGACAATAAACGACTGCAGGAGGAGGTGCAGCGCGCGCGTGCGGAATTGGCACGCATTCTCAAGGCAAACGGCGGCGTCGCCGACGGCGCGGCGCGCCCGCCGCCGACAGGGGCATCGAGCAGCAGCCGCGGCGGCAAGCCGGGCGGTAACCGGCCGCGCACGATGCCGCAGGATGGCGAGCGTGAGGCCCGCCTGGTGAGCCGCGTGAATACGAGCCTGTGAATACGAGGCTGTGAACAAGAGGCTCCAAGCCTGCCCTGATGGCCATCTGATTGCCATCTGATGACCTCCGATGACGCCCCTCATCAGGTGAACAATGCGAAGAAGATGCTCGCGTACTACGCCAAGGAGCGCGAGATGCTGCGCAAGAAGCTGCAGCGCGCGCGTACCGCCGACGAGCAGCTGGGCAAGCTCGAGGCGGCGGTTGCAAGTACCGAGGCCTCCCTCGCCGAGGCGCAGCGAAAGGGCCGCGAGCTGCTACGTACCCAAAAGGACCAGCAGCGCCTGCTCGCCGCGGGAGGCTCGCGCGATGAGTCCGCGCGCAAGCTCTCCGAGCTGCGCGAGGACAACCGAATCGCCAAGGAGCGGCTTCGCGTACGCACCGAAGCCAACGAGGCCGAGGCCCATCAGATCGTGCTTGCAGAGAAGCGTTGCGCCGACCTCCAAGCCGGCATGGGAGAGCTCGAGAGGCTGTATGAGTCTCATCTGCGCACCGCGCAGGAGGCGGCGCAGAGGGCAGAGGCGGAGGTTGTGGAAAAAGAGCAGCGCGCCCTGCTGCTCGAGGCGCAGGCAGAGGCGGAGGCGCAGCAGGTTGAGGCGCATCGTCTCGAGCACCAACAGCAACGAGCCAAGGCGCGGTCGATGGCCCGTCAACTCAAGGCCGAGGTGATCCGGCTCGAGGAGCTGCTCAAGGATGTGCTCATGGAGCGCAAGCGCGGCGAGCTCAAGGCGAAGCAGGCGTCGGAGCGGGCGCGCGCTAAGGGCGATAAGAAGGCGCGCGAGACACCGCGAGAGGCGCGAGGTGCGATCTCGGAGGTTTCGTCACCCGCTGGCGAGGTGCCACTTGGCGCCGAGGTCGGCTCCTCGCGCGTCGCCGATGATCTCCGGCAGTTGGAAGCTCGGATGCGGGAGCAGGGCTCGCAGGCCGCCGCCGCCGCCGCCGCCGCCGCCGCGGTCGCCGCAGAGGCGGCCGCCGCTCAAATGCCGCCCTCCATCAACCCCTTCAAGGTCTTGCCACAGATTGCTCCTCCGTCCGCGGAGCTGACCGAGCCCGAGGCGCCGAGGCCCGCCGCAATGGGACGGCGTGTCTCCGCCGAGCCCGAGGCACCGAAGCCAACCGCGCCCGCCCCGGCGCCCGTCACGCTCGCCGCGCCGACAGCCACGCTCATCACAGCATCTCTGTCGCCGACCGCACCGGTGGCGGGCCGGCGCGCCGCCGCGCCAGCACCTCCCGTGGCCCCGGCCAGCCCCGGCGGCGATGGCGGCGATGACGGCGACTACGATGATGACTTCGAGGAGGTCATTGATGAGGACGACAATTGAGCTTCCGGATTCGCTTGCGCGCGTAAGTAAGTAAGTAAGTAAGTAACGACCGCCGCGGAGCGGCAACGGCACACGTGGCGAGGGCACGCGCACGGACCTGTTCGCTCGCGCGCGCCTGTTACCGGTTCCCGCCCGCCACTCGCTCGTAGTTGCCTCTTGGTTTGCTCGGCTGTGCCGGTCGTGTCGGGCGTTGATCGGTATACGTACGAGTTACTAAAGTCTAAACTGGTTACACTTCAGCGCACGATACACAGGCACTGCCACTGCACTGCCACTGTGGGACTGTGGGCCTGAGCCCGCTGACGGTCCGACGCACCCGACTAAGAAACGGTTCATGGTCTTATGATCTATCGACACTGGAGCGGCCAACCAACTCTACTGCGCTTCAGGCTGCGGCACCAGGCCAGCAGTGCGTGCGTGCGCGAGAGCTGCGCGCCTCACCGAATGCAGGTGATCGCCAAGAGGAAGATCACCATCGCAGGCAGGACGAGGTAATACGTTATGCGTAGGCCCGTTTTGAAGCCGGGCAGCGTGCTGAACATGATGTGGTCATCGACGGGAGCCGAGAGCAGCCGGTACGAGGTGAGCCAGAAGCCGGGCTCCGCGAGCATCTCTCCTCGCGTGGTCATCATGTGTATCGGCGGCGGCACTGGCGGCAGCAGCGCAAAGAGGCCCTCTGGTTCAGGCGCAGCCTTTCCCATCCAATAGTGGCCGATGCGTGGTTCGCATCCCAGCCCCCGCTTGATGCAGCCACCAACTGGCTCGCAGCCGTTTTTCGTGTTCCGGCATGCGACGTGCTCGACGCCCTCGACTGGCCGCTCGCGCTTGGTCATGGCCTTCGGATCGAAGAGCTTTGGCGAGCCGACCAGAGCATTGAAACCATCGAGTGGCGCGTGGCCCGTGGCCAGCTGGTAGGCCATGGCGGCGAGCAACACTGCGCTGCAGACGTATATAGTCGTCTTGAAGGCGCCCATGATCGCGAATGACGAGCCTCTCAGCCTGCGCCGCAATTCTGGAATTCACGATCATGCGCAACAATAAATATTCACAGCTACGTCTAGAGTACAATTCTACTTTGGGACGTACGACGACTTCTTTGTTGCTTATCTCTCTGACACTTCTCTGATGCATCTCTCTCAAAGAGACAATCGCGGGGGGGGTCTAAAACCCGGGCCAGACGGGAGCTTGAACTACGACGACTGCTGCGCATGCTGTTCCGCTGCTCGCAGTCGCGCACGCGTGCCCCGAGTAATTCGTTATGATGGGTTCCAGGATCACGGTGGACGCGGAGGATGACGGCCACTCGCGTGGTGACGTGGCCCTTTGCCTTTCGGTCTGGGCACCGTGACGGGCGCGTGAGGCTGTTCGGGTGTGTGAGTCCCAGCGGTCGTGACGGTGATGGGTGAGCGGCGGCAGCGGCAGCAGCTCGTCTGCGAGCCATCCACCTCGCCAACTTCGCCTGCCCCCGTTCGAGACACCGGCGAGCCGCCGCTGCGGCGACATCATGCCGCCCAACACGGCGCCGTCGGCGAGCCGCTGCCGAGATCTCTGACGCGGTGACATCCCGCCGCCACTGGCGAGGCTGCCATCGGCTTGGACGCGAAGCGGGGCAGTCAGACCAATCCAGCCGCCCAGCCGCCCCGCGCCAACGCCGTGGGTTTGAATGGTTGCTCGGGGGCTCGGCCGCGCGCGAACATTCCACGCGTTATCGTTTGATATCACCGACGACGAAAGCTCACTTGCCCGCAACGGCACTTTGGCCATTTGTACGACTGCGGTAAGCGCACCGTCCCCGCCGTCGCCGCCGCCGTTCCCGAGAGGCGTGGAGGGTGGCGCGCGTACTCGCCTTCGTCGGTCCAACTCGTTCGACTGCTCGGCCTGCAGGTGTGAATGTGAATGGTCCTCCAAAGTCTTTTCGCGACCGCCCACGGCCAGGTCGAGCCCGAACGTGGTGTATCGGCACCCTGCAGGCGCGCGACCGCCGCTGACATGACGCGGGTTCGTGCCCGACTCGGGGCTTCGCGGGCTGGTGCGGACGTCGGTGTTCTCTTGACTCTTGTCCATCCGTTCACGATCGCGCCAGTCCATCGCTTCGTGCTGGCTCTCGAGGGCTTGCCTTTTCATCGTAAGGGCGCGCCCTTCGAGCCGGGGCATCCATCCAGGACCCGCCTTTTGCCCGCGCTTGCCACCCGCATCGTCATGATCGCCCAAATCCATGTACCCGGTCTGCGCGTTCAGGGCGCGCCCACCGCCCGACGGCCGCCACACCGGTTCAGCATTGCCTCGCCGCTTCGTTCCCTCGCGCTCGCCCCAGTCCATGAGCTCGCTTTGCGCGTTCAGGGCGCGCCCACCGCCCGACGGCCGCCACACCGGTTCAGCATTGCTTCGCCGCTTCGTTCCCTCGCGCTCGCCCCAATCCATGAGCTCGCTTTGCGCGTTCAGGGCGCGCCCACCGCGTGACGGCAGCCACATCGGTTCAGCATTGCCTCGCTGCTTCGACTCCTCGCGCTCGCCCCAATCCATGAGCTCGCTTTGCGCGTTCAGCGCGCGCGCACCGCCCGACGGCAGCCATATTTTCCCAGAGCGCTGCTGATTCTTGCGAGCGGCCTCGCCACGCGCTTGCGCTTGGAGACGCGTCGCCGCCTCCTTCTGCTCATAGTACTTTTGCTTCTGCTGCTTCCCGCGTGCACTTTTTTGGATCGTCACCGCGGCCCGGCGCTGCTTATGCTCACTGCTTCGTCGCATTCGCTCCACCGGGCTCGTTGCCTTTGACCACTTCCTCTTGTGCACCTTGTCGAAGCAGGCCTCGTGCAGCCAACGCAAGAACTCGACATACTCTGCGGCCTCGGTCGTTTCCGTCCACATGTCGACGAGCTCGAAGAGACTGTCGTAGAACCGGGAGCGCGTGAGGAACCCCTGACCGCCTGACTCCGACTCCCACGCCTCTTCAATGATGCGCACCAACTCCGCTTCGTCCAAATCCTCCGACTCGCGTTCAAGCACGGCTGAGGACGCGAGAACGTACATCTTGAGGTACATGTCCCTACACATCACCGTTGCGTCTGGCGACCCAAAGTGCGCTAAAGCCGAGTCCCACCACATGTTTAATTCGCGATGCACCTCCTTGTTCGTCCGATTCTTGTAGCGGGCCTCGACCGCTTCGGCCGAGTACATGGCCGTGTTGCCTTGCTCCCACTTGTGAAGTTGTTGAAGTTGCTCCTGGCTTTGGACCTCCAGCGTGAGCGCACAGCAGGAGATTTCGGACAGGCGATGTATGTGGACGCGCTTCAAGATCGACCCTGCCGCCTGTACTGCCCCGAGCGCGTGTGATGCCATGCTCGCGCGCAAACAATGGTTGCGCGCTCTGCGCTCTGGGCCGGAACGAAGTACTGTACCGGTAACCATTGTTATATACCGGTACGGTACCGGTACTGAAGTTAAATAGTGAATGAAAAGGTCTCTCAGAACTAGGTGCGAAGTCAAATCAAGTGCGTGCGTACCGCTACCGCCCGGCCACAACCCATACAGTACAGGACGCCTTTTGACTTGATTTGACTTTACTCTAGTGCCTTGATTTGCCTTATTTGCCTTCATTTCGCGCTCCGTCTACCGGTACGTCGTACCATGGTCAGTTTGGGCCATGCCGCTTGGCGGCGCACCATCTTGTGGGCTCGATAGAATCTCAGCGTTCGAGCATCTACAAGCTCTCGTCGCCAATGGGCCTGACCTCGATGACCTTGGCGAGCATGACGATGTGCAGCAGCACGCGCTCCGCAGCTCCTGCGCGCGTGCATTGGAAGAGCCCTTGCAAACCTGACAGTTTTCACCGTTCGTTGCCGCAGTTTATCACACGGCTCTCAGCATTTTGCAAGAGCAGCACCCTGCTGGACAGACTTGAATGTTTTTGCAAGCACCACGCGGAGGTGATCGTCGGCCAGACCAGCACCAGCGAGTTCCCGCTCGAGTTCACGATGCTGCATGTGCAGTATTGTGCCCTGGTAGAGGCGGCACTGGAGGAGTTTTTGGCGAAGCAACCCAGGCTGAATGGCAAATGGATGACGGCCGATGCCTTTTATGCTGAGTGCAAGGCATGCTTAGATCGCTCCAAGCAAGAGTCGAGATGGCATCGAGACGCCATGGTCGTGCAAGTCTTCAGCGCTTCCAATGAATTCCAGGAGTGGGTTTCACTGATGCGCTCGGTCGCAGAAAATGAA
>Ga0209550_10007604_pt1 | contig 10027 bp, 10 predicted proteins | sample LauGreSuBDMM15SN_2_FD_187567 | JGI IMG/M metagenome (GOLD analysis project Ga0209550, IMG submission 187567) | Freshwater lake microbial communities from Lake Michigan, USA - Su13.BD.MM15.SN (SPAdes) (version 5) | ecosystem: Environmental > Aquatic > Freshwater > Lake | place: Lake Michigan... | reverse complement strand
CTATTATTTTGGGGTAAACCGCCGTGGCTTCGGTACCAGAAGAATAACAACTCACTTTATCAATCCCAAAATAATGGGCCATCGTTTGAGCCCAAATTTGAGACAAATGGCTGCGACGGGAATTGTGGGTGCAAATAAAATTGAGGCGAATGGATTCCTTTGTTGCGGTAGATTTTTGCAAAAAAGCAACGAGCGGTTGCAAAATCGCTTTCCGTTCTTGGTTCAAGTCAGCAGGATTTAACTGACTGATGTAGATGGTTATTTGTGGATTCATCTTAACAACAATTTGAATTAGGATCACAACTCGTTTTGGCTTTCCAAGTACCTTGTTGGTTTTGATCAGGCAGTTGGTCAGGCGAAATACCACAATGGTCTTGCGCCAAACAGGTCGTGAATGTTGGGGTTAATACAAAAAGTCCAGCAGTAAACTCCAGCCCAAATTTCCCAATGGTTGATTCCAATTGGTATTCTACCTCCAATTCCTGATTGTTAGTAGGCAAAAGTGGCAGACTGGCTGCAATAATTGACTGAATTTTTTGTGGTGAAAGTCGGTGATCTAAATCATTGGCATACCACAACTGAAAAGTGATGCGATTCTCTGTGCGTGTTTTGGCTCCACAGTCGATATAATTTTTGGAGAGCCAGCCCAATTCGGTGATGTGCACATGTTTGGGGAGCTGCAATCCGTTAGACAATTGAAAGTGAACCTCGGTTACATGGTTTAAATTAGCTTGAAATTCGTGTAAAGTCATCTTTTTAATTTTAGCAACAGCTTGGTGCTGTAGATTGTTGAATATGAGTAAAAAAGGATGCGATTAACTGAAATTTTTCGGGATTCACACAGTAACAAATGGATTTGCCTTCAATACTTCCTTGTATCAAACCGGCCTGTTTCAATTCTTTGAGGTGCTGCGAAATGGTGGGTTGTGCCAAGGGTAATTCGTTTACAATGTCGCCACAAATACAGCGATCTACCGACAATAAATAATCGATAATTGCCAATCGTGCCGGATGCGCCAAGGCTTTAAACACCATAGCCAATTGGTTTTGCGATTCGGTATAATGTGCAGTTTTGGTAACTCCCATGGGTTTATATTTAAATATTGCAATATTACGATAATAATTGTTTTGTTTTAAAATTTGTTTCAGGTTTCAGGTTAGAAAACTGGAAAAAAAATCAATTGATCAAGAACTATATCAAATCAGAAATTTTGAAACTTGAAACCTGAAACTTGAAACTTGAAACAAAGAAACATTTCCCTACTTTTGAAACTCAAATTACCTGTATGAAAAAACTGTTGTTTGTTATTCTTATTATTCTATCGATCAAAGCAACTAGTCAATGTCAATTGATAGGTGCAGACATGTCCTACGCTAACTCGGTTTTGACAAATGGTGGACTCTATAAAAACAGTCAAGACGTGGTGCAAAACCCCTACAGTTTGTTTGCCGAAAAAGGCGCCAATATCGTCCGAGCACGATTGTTTCATACACCTGCAAATCAGTTGGATTTTTGCGGAAATCCAAGTACCATGAATACCCTCGAGGATGTGACTTCAACCTTTGTTCAGGCGAAAAATAACGGCATGCAATTGCAACTTTCGATCCATTACGGTGACTATTTTAACGATCCGGCCAAACAAAAAATGCCCAATGCGTGGCAGGGATTGACTCAAGCTGTTTTATTGGATTCCATCTACACTTACACCACCAAAGTACTCACCCATTTGCACAACCAAAACGTGTTACCCAATATTATTGCGATTGGCAACGAAACGACTTGGGGGTTTGTTGATGACACTGCTACTACCAACGGTTGGGTTTGGCCTGCCGATGCTACTAAATTTAATCGGGCACTAATGGCCGTTGATGATTTTAATACTGCGCACGGAACTAGCATCAAAAAAGCACTTCATTTTACCGACTCCACAGCCCTTTGGTTGGCGGCCTTATTTGCCAACAAGGGCATATCAAACTTTGATATTTATGGCTTGTCTTTTTACCCTATTTGGTCCTCTGTAACAAATTTGTCTCAATTTGGCGATATTATTTCTACCCTGAAAAACACCTACAACAAAGATGTACTCGTAATGGAAACTGGAGTACCTTGGACCACAGCTGCTGGTGATGCCTATTCCAATATAGGAAACAGCTACGGGAATTTATCCTACCCCATTAGCCCCATTGGTCAACAAACTTTTTTTCATGATTTGGTGCAATTGGTATATGATTACGGAGGTTTAGGCGTAATTTATTGGGCGGCCGATTGGATTCCTTCAGGGCATTGCGATGCATGGGGACAAGGATCGTCCTATGAAAACCAGAGCTTTTTCAACTTCAATACGAGCAATACCCCTTTACCTGTATTTTCTGTGTTTCAGTTTTGCAGCGAATTGGGAGTTAGCGCTCCAATCAAATTAGAACTTAGTGTGGTGTATAATCCGGTGAATGAAACTGTAAAAGTGAATGGGCTTAGCAGTCCTACACCTTGCAAACTAATTGATAGTAATGGCCGAATAGTGTTTAGCGGAAATACACAAAATGAGTTGGAATGTAAAGCCATCGCGACGGGTGTATATTGGATTCAATTGGAACATGCCAACAAACCCTATCTGCTTAAATTCTTGAAAAATTAAGATTGGTTCTATTCCCTAGATGGCTTTGTTTACTGGCTCATTTTACTTTTTTTATTCCCAATATATTTGTTTACTTTTGAGGCTTTAAAAAACACTAGCTATGGCACAAATTACCTTGGGTGGAAATCCCATAAACACAATAGGAAACCTGCCTCAAGTAGGCGAAATGGCTCCTGATTTTTCATTAATTCAAACTGATCTTTCCAAAGCCAATTTAGCCCATTTCTCGGGCAGTAAATTGGTGCTTAATATTTTTCCCAGTATCGATACAGGAACCTGTGCAACTTCGGTTCGTCAGTTTAATGCCAAAGCGGCTGCATTAACCAATACAAAAGTACTTTGCATTTCCCGTGATTTACCTTTTGCTCAAAAGCGTTTTTGTGGGGCCGAAGGCATCGAAAATGTGATCAATTTATCAGATTTTGTAGATGGAAAATTTGGCCAAGATTACGGGCTTACCATAGCCGATAGTGTTTTGGCTGGTTTGCATGCTAGAGTTATCCTAATTATCGACGAAAACGGAAAAATTACCTATGCCGAACAAGTAGCCGAAATTGCCGATGAACCCAATTATGAAGCGGCAATTGCAGCATTAAATTTATAGCTATCCTATGGAATTTCAAAAAGACAACTCTTTTTTTACTGGTCGTTTCAAAAGCATCGGATTTGCATTTAATGGCTGTGTCAAATTAATCAAGACCGAACACAGCATCATGGTGCAAACGTTTATTGGAGTGGTAACCATTATTCTTGGTTTTTATTTTGATATTTCAAAAGAAGAATGGATGTTTCAAACACTTGCACTTGGCTTGGTTTTGAGCGTAGAAAGTTTAAATACAGCGGCCGAAAAACTTGCTGATTTTATTCACCCGGATTACCATAAACGCATCGGATTTATCAAAGATATTGCTGCTGGTGGCGTTTTTTTTGCTGCAATGGCCGCTATTGCAATTTGGTCTATGATCTACCTACCCCGTTTTTTCTAACCGATTCAAAAAAAATACCTGGGCATGGCAAAAACAGTAAAAAGTTCTGACAACAAAAGCGCTGCTCCAAAAACCGAGTGGCAATTTACCCGTCAACATAAGCTCGTATTCGGCATCGTGTTTATCTTGTTTGCAGTCGCCTTGTTGGTTGCTTTTATTTCATCATTTATGCACGGCTACGAAGACCAAAGTACGCTGGGTGCATTGACTGATCGCAGCGAAAAAGCACAAAATCTATTGGGAAAATTTGGTGCTATTTTGGCCGATATTTTTATCAACCGCGGATTTGGTATAGCTTCTTTTTTGTTTGTGAAGTTTTTTGCTGTATTGGGCGCCTCTTTAGTGCTAGATGCTCCATTGAAACGCTTTAAAACAAGCTTTTTTTGGGATTTATATGCTTTACTAGTACTTTCTATCGGCTTCGGTTTTTTTGCCGACAGTATGCCCGAATTGGGAGGAACGGTAGGCTACGAAATGAATTTGTTTGCGCAAGATTATGTAGGCAGCACCGGAATTTTCTTGATATTATTGCTGGCCGTATTTATCTACCTGATTTTCAAAATAAAAATTAACCCTGACGGCATAAAAAGTTTTTTTGAGCGACGAAAACAAGAGTTTACTGCCGATATGGATGCGTTGCAAACCCCAACTAATCCGGCAGATACTGCCTACAATTTAGAAGAATACGCGGTGGCTGATGTGCCCGAAAAACCTGTTTATCCCGAAATAGAAGAAGAAGAAATTCCCGAACCGGTATTGAAAACTTCGGCATTTGAAATTGACAAAGAATCACTGAAACCAACCATTGCCAATGCTTCTGAGATTCAGTTGGATCCCAGCCCAAAAGTGCATGCACACATAGAGAAACCCTATGTTGCTCCTGAAATCATCGCCACACAAGACGAAACTTTTGTGATCGAAATGGCGGCCGAAGAAGCCACCACCGAAGAAAATTTGGCCGCGCGTTTGGTAGCCGATTTTGGTTTATTTGATCCAACCTTGGAATTGTCCAACTACAAATTTCCTACGCTTGACTTGCTGAAAGAATATTCTAGTGGTGGAATTACCATAAACCAAGAAGAATTAGAAGAAAACAAAAACAGAATTGTAGAAACCCTGCGGAACTACAAAATTGAAATTGCGCAAATTAAAGCTACCGTGGGGCCTTCGGTAACCTTGTACGAAATTGTACCCGAAGCCGGAATTCGCATTTCCAAAATTAAGAGCTTAGAAGATGACATTGCCCTTTCGCTATCGGCCTTGGGCATTCGTATCATTGCCCCTATTCCGGGAAAAGGAACTATCGGAATTGAGGTGCCCAACAAAAACCCGACCATGGTATCCATGAAAAGTGTGATTGGCTCAACCAAATTTCAAGAAGCTGAAATGGAATTGCCGATTGCTTTAGGAAAAACCATCTCCAACGAAACCTTTGTGGTTGATTTGGCCAAAATGCCTCACTTGCTCATGGCAGGTGCAACTGGTCAAGGAAAATCGGTGGGATTAAATGCTGTATTGACTTCGTTGTTATACAAAAAACACCCAGCCGAAGTGAAGTTTGTGTTGGTTGATCCCAAAAAAGTGGAACTCACGTTATTTAATAAAATTGAGCGCCATTATTTGGCCAAATTGCCCGATTCTGGTGATGCGATTATTACTGACAATACCAAAGTAATCAATACCTTGAATTCGCTTTGCGTAGAAATGGACAACCGCTATTCGTTGCTCAAAGACGCTATGGTGCGCAACATCAAAGAATATAACGAAAAGTTCAAGGCACGCAAATTGAATCCCGAAATGGGCCACCGATTTTTGCCCTATATTGTTTTGGTAGTCGATGAATTTGCCGATTTGATCATGACGGCCGGCAAAGAAGTAGAAACGCCTATTGCCCGTTTGGCCCAGTTGGCCCGTGCCATTGGAATTCACTTGATCATTGCCACGCAACGTCCGTCGGTGAATGTAATTACAGGAATTATCAAAGCCAATTTTCCGGCTCGGATTGCCTTTCGCGTTACTTCAAAAATTGATTCACGAACCATTTTGGACACCCAAGGTGCCGATCAGTTGATTGGTCGTGGAGATTTGTTGTTTTCGAACGGAAATGATCTGACCCGTGTGCAATGCGCCTTTGTAGACACGCCCGAAGTAGAAAAAATTACAGAATTTATTGGCTCCCAAAAAGCCTATCCAGATGCCTATTTATTACCTGAATTTGTGGGCGAAGATGGTGGAGGAAGTCACCTAGATATGGATATTTCCGAACGTGATTCGCTGTTTCGCGATGCGGCCGAAATTATTGTGACAGCCCAGCAAGGATCGGCCTCGTTGTTGCAACGCAAATTAAAATTGGGATACAACCGCGCCGGTCGTCTAATCGATCAACTCGAAGCGGCCGGAATTGTAGGACCCTTTGAAGGCAGTAAAGCCCGCAACGTAAACATTACTGATTTGAGTGCTTTGGATCAGTTTTTTAGTAATGAACAAAACGATTAATCTCACATGAAAAAATTAATATTTTGGGCACTCCTATTTGCCTTAAGTGCCCAATTACAAGCCCAAGACAAAAAAGCAAAAATCCTCTTGAACCAAGTGAGTTCAAAAGTGAAAGCCTATAAAACCATCAAAATTGAGTTTAAATATAGTTTGCAAAACGCCAAGGAAAATGTAAACCAAGAAAGCAGCGGATCAGTAGTGTTGCAAAATAACAAGTATCAGTTGCAACTCATGGGAGTAACCAAATTGTTTGACGGCAAACGCGTGTATACCATTAACCCAGAAGACGAAGAAATCACCATTTCAAAAGGCAACGACAAGGAAGACAACCTCATCACACCTTCTAAGATGTTGACTTTTTATAACAAAGGTTATTCGTACACCTGGGACATTAGTCAAACCGTGAAAGGCCGCAGCATTCAATACATTAAATTGATTCCCACTACAGCCAAAGATCAACGCAAGCAAATCTTGTTGGGAATTGACACCAAAGCCAAGCAAATTTACAACCTGATTGAGGTGGGTAAAAACGGGACCAAAACTACCTTGACCTTGGTTTCGTTCAAAACCAATCAGAAATTACCCGAAAGTCAGTTTAAATTTGACAAAAACAAATACCCCAATTACTACCTCAACACGATAGAATAAGCCGTTGAAAATTCTTGACAAATACATCTTACGCACGTTCCTGTTTACCTTTACTTCGGTATTTGTAATCTTGTTTCTGATTTTTATCCTGCAAACTATTTGGTTATTCATCGCTGAATTGGCTGGAAAAGATTTGGATACGATTGTGATTTTGAAGTTCTTGGTTTTTAAAATGCCTAGTGTAGTGCCATTGGTACTGCCGCTTTCGGTGTTATTGGCCTCGATCATGACTTTTGGTGATTTGGCTGAAAACTATGAGTTTGCTGCGATTAAATCATCGGGAATATCGTTTAATAGAGCCATGCGCAGTTCTACTGTTTTTATTTTAGTGTTGAGCGTAGGCGCTTTTTTCTTTGCTAACAATGTAATTCCCTTGGCAGAATACAAGTTTATCAATTTTAGAAAAAATATTGCCCAAGCAAAACCAGCTATGGCAATCGCTGAGGGACAGTTTAGCGATATTGGCTTTTACAACATCAAAGTAGACAAAAAAACAGGCGAAAACGGAAATTTCTTGCACGGCATTACCATACACAAAAAAATAAACCAATACGACGGCAGCAAGAACGTGATTAAGGCCAAAGACGGTGAACTGATTAGTAGTAATGAATCAAATATTTTACAACTGCTTCTTCTTGATGGGTATTATTACGAAGATATTATTCCCAAAAAATACGAAGACCGTAACAAATTGCCCTTTGCCAAATCGTCGTTCAAAAAATATATCATTAACATTGATTTATCCAAATTGAACGGTTCTGCAGACGATTCAGCCGAGATAACAAACACCAATAACATGCTCACGGTGAGTGAATTGAAATACACCATCGATTCGCTCCAAAAAATTTACCACAAAGACATACTCTCATTTACCGACAATATTTCCCAACGCAATGCCTTTAACGAAAAAACGGCGTCAGCTCAAGCCAAATTGAAGCTGTACCGCTACCATCCCGATTTATTGGCTGAACAAAATATTTACGAAAAAAAAGACATTTATACGATTGCAAATAGCACAGTTACCAATACCAATTTTTCGATAGAAGGTTCCAAGTATGAAATGGAAGCCAAAACCAAAAATTTAAACAACCACTGGATTGCGCTATTTGACAAATTTGTAATTGCCTTTGCCTGTATTTTAATGTTTTTTATAGGTGCACCCTTGGGCGCTATTATCCGAAAAGGAGGATTGGGTTTGCCTATCGTATTTGCGGTATTAATTTTTATTGTTTTTCACTTCGTGAATACTTTTGGAAAAAAAGTAGCTTCAGAAAACGGCATTGCACCTTTTATAGGCTGTTGGCTATCCACTATGGTATTGCTGCCATTGGCTCTGTTTTTGTCCTACCGCGCAACGAATGATTTGGGTTCCTTCTCATTTGATGCGCTAACTATTCCGATACAAAATGCCTTTAAAAAAATATTTCCTGGTTCAAAAAACGTCTAAATGAAAACTGATCCCATCCAATTGAATACCATTGAAGAAGCCATTGAAGACATTCGCCAAGGCAAAATTATTATTGTAGTTGATGATGAAGATCGCGAAAACGAGGGCGATTTTTTGGCTGCAGCTGAATTGGTTACACCCGAAATGATCAACTTTATGGCTACCCATGGTCGCGGCTTAATCTGTGCGCCACTCACCGAAAAACGTTGCCACGAACTGGAACTGCATTCCATGGTAAAAAACAATACCGATCACATGGAAACAGCTTTTACGGTATCTGTAGATTTGAAAGGCCACGGCGTGACCACCGGAATTTCTGCGTCCGACAGAGCTAAAACAATATTGGCCTTGGTAAACGAGGAAACCAAACCGCATGAGTTGGCGCGTCCTGGACATATATTTCCCTTAACGGCCAAACAAGGCGGCGTTTTACGTCGAACCGGACATACAGAAGCAGCGATTGATTTTGCGCGTCTTGCCGGATTTAAACCAGCCGGAGTGATTGTTGAAATCATGAATGAGGACGGAACCATGGCCCGTTTGCCCCAATTGGTTGAAGTAGCCCAAAAATTTAACTTGAAATTAGTTTCAATAGAAGATTTAGTGGCCTACCGCATGCAACACGACAGTTTGATTGTTAAAAAAGAAGACTTTGAAATGGAAACCCGTTTTGGAACTTTTCGTTTGCGTGCGTATTTACAAACCACCAACAAACAAGTGCATATAGCTCTTACTAAAGGGAGTTGGAACGCAGGCGAAGCTGTACTTACACGCATCATTTCTAACCAAGCCAATAACGACATTTTAAATAGCCTAACTGAAAGCCGCGATAAAAAAATGGAAAATGTATTTTCGCGAATTTTCCAAGAACAAAAAGGCGCTGTAATTTTCATTAACAGCGAAAAAGATTCGGCTGATTTACTGAGCCGCTTAAGTGAACTAAAACAACTTCAAGCCGAAGGCATCACCAAAATACCGCAGATAAAAATGGACGTCAAAGACTTTGGCATTGGCGCACAAATTTTGCATGATTTGGATATTTCCAACATTCGCCTCATCTCCAATTCTATGCAAGCCAAACGCGTGGGGATGATTGGCTATGGGTTGGAGATTTCGGAGTATGTAGGGTATTGATTGGCGATTTTTGTCCCGAAACTTCGGGATGATTGCTTCGCTAGTTCGAGCAAAGCAATCGGGTGTAGATTTTTGAATTTTAGCAAATAAATTATAAAACATGGATTGGACTATTGAGAATAACCGATTAACCAAACAATTTGAATTTAAAAACCAAACTCAATTGTGTGAATTTTTATTGAAAGTTGCGCAGCAAGCGGACCAGATTGGGCATCATCCGGATGTGTCGATTTATAAATGCAGTAAATTGAAGATCGAACTTTTTACACACGACAAAGGAAGTGTCACTGCATTAGATTATAAGTTGGCTGGAATTATTGATTTGATTAACATTGATTTTTAATGTAGTAAGCCAATTTTAAATCCTCAATATTTTTAGTTTTTTTGGAGAAAAAAATAAGTGAAAAAATAGTTTTAGGATTAAAATTAAACGGAGAAAGAGAAAGAGGTTCTCCAACCCTACATGAACCTTCAGTATTTACAATGCTTCCCGAGGATTATTCTCTATAGGTAGATTATAGTACAGTTGATTTCTCAACAGAATAATTAACGTTTCTCAAATGTACAAAATCCGCGAAAATTTATCGCCATAAAATTTAATTTTTTTTCGTTTTTGGGGTGAAATTTAACATTTATAGGATTGGGATTTCAGGTGAAATAAATCGGGTTTGGGATTGATT
>Ga0209550_10007602_pt1 | contig 10028 bp, 12 predicted proteins | sample LauGreSuBDMM15SN_2_FD_187567 | JGI IMG/M metagenome (GOLD analysis project Ga0209550, IMG submission 187567) | Freshwater lake microbial communities from Lake Michigan, USA - Su13.BD.MM15.SN (SPAdes) (version 5) | ecosystem: Environmental > Aquatic > Freshwater > Lake | place: Lake Michigan... | reverse complement strand
AGACAAGATGGCCGTTATAGACCTTAAGACGTGACTTTTTATTTGTGATGTGCGCAGTCGGTTTGCCCACTTGTGTTGCGTAATTCATTTTTTTTTAATTTTATATTAGTTCATGACTACGTTACCAATACCTTTGTATCCGTGAATACTTAACAGCTTGTTATGGCTGGGGACTGATAAACTAAAATCTATTTATAATTATAAGAAAAATTATTTTGATAACAAGATTATTTTTCTTATCTTTGTAAAAATGTTAATTATGAAAAAAATTATATCCTTTTTAATCTTGATGATTTTATCATTTAATTTGTATTCTCAATACATACCAATTAAAGATGGGAAAAATAAAGAAACTATCTTTCAAGATTTAGTTTTTTCTAAAATGATTGAGGAATTAAAACTTAACTTATTAGATTATAATATTGTAAATATCTCCGAAATTGTTCGTTTTCGTGATTCATTAATTATTAAAAAGATTTCATATGACATTTATAATGTGGATATAATATATAAAACTTTAGATAATTTAAATATAAATCAGTATCGTTCTGAAGTTAAATATAATTCAACAAAAAGTAAAAAAACTAAGTTATTAATGTGCTTCAGAACATTAATGCCTGACAATAAAAATAATTATAAAATTAATTTCTTTATTCTTGAGGGATACTAATTTTTGGAAGTTTAATAATTAATAAAATGCCTTACTCCTACCCGTTTTTAACTGCAAAAACTATTTCATTTATAGATGAACTAGGAATGGAATTTAAAACTGCCTGTGAATTATCAAATTTACCCTGTAGGCCTTTTATTATTACCAGTGCGTTGCGCACGAAAGAAACAGTAAACAAATTACAAAAAATAAACTCAAATGCTAAAACGGAGAGTACTCATTTGTATGGGTGCACATTTGATATTGCATGGTCAAGGTTTGGTTACGGGAATAATCCTGACCAGGAAATGTTAGATTTATTAATCCCTTGTTTAAAAAATATGCAGAATAAAAAAAAATGTAGAATTAAGTTTGAAACAAATCAAGCATGTTTTCATATTACTGTATTACAATAAAAATAGATTTCAAAAAATACTTTTAAAAAACTGTAAATGAAAAATAAATTGATGACCCTTTTTTTGGCAGTTGTGCAATTAATTTATTTATTGTCCTGTCAGCAAAATAAAATAAAGCAACCTGTCAAAACCATGAGAGAAGAAAAATTTGCAGGCAAGCTGGATGTTATTCATATTATACCATTAGGAAAAGTTAGAAAGCAGTTGATAGAAGATGTAATTGATGGTTTACAAAGCTTTTATCATCAGGAAATAATTCTAGAAAATCCAGTGTTATTGACGGAAGACTTGTTAGCACCGAGTAAAACAAGATACAATGCGAATGCAATATTAAATAAATTTAATTCGACAAAGAATATATTAATCATTACAGAAAAAGATATTATTACATTTAAGGGGATAAAGCTACCTGAAAAAAATTTCAATGCCCCAGTAAAAGGGGTAACAAAAGAATGGGGCATATTTGGACTCGGTTTACGACCAGGCAATGTTTGTGTTATATCTGCCTTTGCAAAACGACTTGGAAAAAATGCAACCACAAAAGTATTAAGAGAACGATTACAAAAAGTTGCTATTCATGAAATAGGTCATAATAAAGGACTTGACCATTGTGCCAAAAATGCAAAATGCTTAATGCATGCCGCAGACGGAAAAATATCTCAGGTTGACCATGAAAAAATGTTTTTTTGTGATAACTGTAGAAAAATAATTGGCATATAAGTAACAATTTAAAACGACCTTACAGTATGAAGAAATTATTTATTTTAATAGGATTCCCTCTTTTAATGCAATCTTGTACTTTTATTAACTCCGACTTTAAAATTATTGAATTAGCTCAAAAAATACAAGAAAAATATAATGTATCTAATAATAAATATGTAACCATCATTAATTATGGAAAATCAATACTATCTAACCGACTATACTTAGTAGATATGGAAAAAAATGAAATTATTTTAAGGACAACTGTATCTCATGCTTGGAATTCAGGGTTAGTTTACCCTACTAAATTTAGCAATGACAAAGGCAGTGATAAATCTAGTATTGGAGCTTTTAAAACTATGGATAGTTATCCTGGTAAATATGGATATGCTATGCGTATAATAGGTTTAGATGGCGAATTAAATAACAATGTTATGGATAGGTTTGTTGTATTTCACTCTAATAAAAAGATGAAATATTTGTGGTCAAAAGGATGCTTTGCAACGTCAGAAGAGATAAATAAAAAAATAATTGATAAGATAAAGGGAGGTACCCTAGTTTATGTATTTAGATAATTTTTTAAAAAAATTATAATGACCGCTGCAACATTTTTTTTATACACCGGTATTACTTTATTATCTATAGGGTTTATTGGTTTATTATTTTCTGAAGTTAATAATTTTAAAATAAATGTACCCTATGTTAAATATTGCAGAGAAGTTCTAAAATGGACAGGACCAATTTTATATGATCATGGGATAAAATATTACCCAAATTTAGTTTTACGATATAGTAAATCAGGAAAACATTTAGGCTTATATTATCCAAATAATAATACAATTATTATTTATTTAAAAAATCATAAAGGAGCTGATTTTGTTAGTCAGTTAACAAAAACTGTACTCCATGAAACATATCATCATATCCAATCAAAAACTGACCCTGCTTTTACTAAATTAATTAATTACAAAAAATACGGTTACTATAACAACCGAATAGAAGTTGAAGCTAGAAATTTTGAAAACGCTCATTTTAAGAAGTGTGTAAAAAAACTATATGATAACGGGTTTTTAAAAATAGAGAGTTGAAAGAAGATTAAATCTTTATATTATTAATAATAAACAAGCTATTATGAAAATTACATTCCTTTTAATTTTAACAATAAATGTATGTTCATCATTTATTGTGCAAAAAATATACTCGCCAGGTTTATTTAATCATGTTATAAAAAATCTAAACCCTCGCAATCTAACAATAACGGAAGTACAACAAGAAGAATTTAATGATGGTGATCTCATTTTTCAAACCTCTAAATCTCCACAAAGTAATGCGATACAGTTAGCTACAAAATCGAAGTATTCACATTGTGGGATTATTTATAAAATAGACGGTAATTTTATTGTTTTTGAAGCATCATCAAAAGTAAAAAAAACGCCTATTAAAGAATGGATTAAGAATGGCAAAGACCACATTTATGTAGTTAAGCGACTAAAAAATGCAAGTGAAATTTTAACTTCGGCAACGCTTGAGAAAATGAAATTAATAGGCAATAAATTTAACGGTAAAAATTACGATAGTACATTTGAATGGACTGATGAAAAAATATATTGTTCTGAGCTTATTTGGAAAATATATTACCAAGCAACAGGCATTCAAATTGGTAAGCTTAAAAAATTAAAAGACTTTGATTTAACAAGCTTAATAGTTAAGCAAATAATGGCAAACAAGTATGGCGTAAAAATACCTTTCAATAATACAGTTATTTCTCCAGATGATATTTTTAAAAGCGAATTACTATTTACAGTTAAGGGTAAATAAATTAGCATATTATTAAGAAGGAATAAATACCCATAATAAAATATAAATTAAAGCCATAGCAGCTGATGAAATACCGAAAGTAATTCCACCAATTGCAAAAAACCCTACAAGAAAAATAACTCGTAAAAGCTTTAAATTGTGAAAAAGAAAATCTTCAGACTTCTACTAATAATCATAGCTATTGCTGGTGGACTATTTTTTTTCTATTTGAACAACACAAAACTTGTTAATCCCAAGACAAGAGCATTTTATAATGATCTTAAAGACACTTTAAGACAAAATGGTTATTCAACACGACTCTTAGTTATCAGCACAAAAAGAGCCAAATGGCACAACAACTTTCAGGTTAAATTTTCAGGGGCTGCAAAAGAAAGTAGACACCTTATTGGGGACGCAATAGACTTTATTGTATTCGATATTAATGGAGATGGTAACTCGGATAGCAAAGACGTGGATATTGTATTTAATATCCTTGACAAAATTATAGTAAAGGACAAAGGTGGCATTGGCACTTACAAAGGAGAAAAATCCTTTATTTACCGACAAATGATTCACATCGACTGTAGAGGATACAAAAGAAGGTGGGCCAGGTAAAGTACAGCATACAACATCAGGTTTTTTGCAATTTGGGCATGACGTTGAAGCAATCATCGGCAGTGCATATACAATCTTTATATTCGGCAGACGGAATTCTGTTGGGCAGTAGTTATAAACTTCGGCTTTTAGTTATAAATTTAGTTTCAGTGTTTTTATAATATTTATCTAAATACTGGGGATTTATAAAATTACAATCTGAATATCAATTAAGGGAGAGTTTTGCTTTGGTAGTTTTCCAATTGGGTGAGTATACATGAAAACCACTCCACTTAGAATCATTAGGTAATAAAAACATAAAAAGGGTTTGAGAATTGTTACAATTTTCAGACATCATTTCTGATGTTTTCTCTGACTTTTACAGAAAAATCATCAGTGAAAATTAGTAAAAAACCTCAAACCCTTATTCAATCAACATTTTAAGTGGGTAATCGAGGGGGCTCGAACCCCCGACCCTCAGAATCACAATCTGATGCTCTAACCAACTGAGCTACGACTACCGTTTTTGTGGGTTGCAAAAATAATGCAAAACCACTTTTAAACAAAATAACATTTTGAGCAACTTTACAAATACTGTTTCTTTGCTTATAAAACGTTACTAAAATGAGTTGGACAGATTACATTGTACCCGTTCTTTTTTCTGCATTTACTGGCTGGGTTACTACTTGGATAGCAATTAAAATGTTATTTCATCCTCGTAAACCCATATCTATTTTTGGATTTAAAGTGCAAGGCATTTTTCCTAAAAATCAACAACTAATTGCCCAAAAACTTGGTCAGGTAGTAAGTAAGGAATTTTTATCTTTTGCCGAAATAGAAGCAAAAGTTATTAACCCCGATAATTTAGAAAAATTAAAACCCGAAATTGAAGCCCATATCGACATCTTTTTAAGAGAAAAATTAGTAACCCTATTTCCAATGCTTTCTATGTTTATTGGAGATAAAACAATTAATCAATTAAAAACTGCTTTTTTAACCGAGTTAGAAAATCTCTTTCCCATACTCATGAAAAATTATATGAAAAAGTTAGAAAGCGATTTAGACTTAGAGAAAATTGTAACTGAAAAAGTAGCCAGTTTTTCTTCTGAAAAACTAGAAGATATTTTAAATCAAATTACAAAAAAAGAATTTCAGTTTTTAGAAGTAATTGGAGCCGTTTTTGGTTTTATAATTGGGTTAGTGCAAGTTTTACTTACTCAACTAAGCAATAGTTAACAATTTCTTTATATGTATTCCTATTAATCAAACTATTTTACCACTCATAATATAAGGACAAAAATTAAAACTTTTTTGTCATTATTTTGTCATTACAGTATGAAAAAATTTAAATTTATTGCAGGCATCGTTTTTTTAACATGCTTATCCTCAGTAGTTATTGCGCAAATGTCAGGTGGTATTAGAGGCGGTGGCCAAAGTATGAATGTTGGACGCTTTTATGGAAAAATTATAGATGCAAACGGAAAAGGGGTTGAATTAGCCTCGGTGCAATTAATCCAAAACAAAATGGATACCGTTACAAAAAAACGTAAAGATGTTGTAGTTGGAGGTATGCTTACAGACAGAAGAGGTGAATTTACGTTAGAAAATTTGAATGTAATGACAGCATACAAATTAAAGATAACTGCCATAGGCTATAAAGCTATTGAGCAAAAAGCTGCATTTGAAATGAATATGGCTAATGCTAAAAATGGGGATATGAGTAGTATGTTAAATGCTGTTGATAAAGATTTGGGTAATATTAAAATAGAAGTGGATGCACAAGTTATGCAGGGTGTTGTTGTTACCGCTAGTGCCCCAGGCCTTGTAATGAACATTGATAGAAAAGTATTTAATGTAGAAAAAAACTTAACTAGTGTAGGTGGTACAGCTGTTGACGTTATGAAAAATGTACCCAGTGTAAATGTAGATATTGACGGCAGCGTAACCTTACGAAATGCTGCACCACAAATTTTTGTTGATGGAAGACCAACTACTTTATCTCTTGATCAAATACCAGCAGATGCTATTTCCACTGTGGAAATTATTACTAACCCTAGCGCTAAATTTGATGCTAGTGGAGGCGGTAGTGGAATATTAAATATAGTTTTAAAGAAAAACAGAAAAGCAGGTTACAACGGTAACATAAGAGCTAGTATTGATAGTAGACCTAGGCCTGGCTTTGGTGGAGACTTTAATGTTAAACAAGGAAAAACAAATTTATCGGTTAATGCTAACTTAAATACCCGTAAATCGTTTAGTTGGGTAAATAGCGATCAAACTTTAATTTCACCAAACTCTAAAACAATCATTAATCAAAATAACGGCCCAATTAGTAAAAGTATATTTGGTTTTGGACGAATTGGTTTAGATTTTTTTATTGATAACAGAAATACAATAACAATTGGGGGAAGTTTTGTAAGAGGTCAATTTAAGAGTAATGATTACATAAATATTAGTAGAGATACCCTATTTAATTCTGGCTCTATCGTAAATGAAGGAGGTTATAGAGCTACAGACAATATAGGGGATTTTAGAAATATTGGTGCATTAGCTAGTTTTAAACACAATTTTGCTAAAGCCGGAAAAGAGGTTACAGCAGATGTAAATTTTAACACCTTCAAGAACGATAATACAGGTGATTTTTCTACACAGATAGGTAATTTAGTATCGTCATCAATTCCACCAACACTATTTGAACAAACTTTGGGTGGTGGTAAAACAAAATTCTTAACCGCACAAACCGATTTTGTAAACCCAATCAACGCTAAAAGTAAAGTTGAGATGGGTGTACGTGGGGCATTTAGAGAATTTGAAAGTTTTAATTATAATTATAGAAAAAATAATATAAACGCCCCCTTCATCATTATACCAAGTTTTAGTAGTGATTTTAAATTTACAGACATAGTTTTAGCTGCTTACACCACTTATAGCCTACAAGTAAAGAAATTTACCTATCAACTTGGTTTACGTTTAGAGAGCTCTGAATACGACGGAACTTTACTGACTACTAATGAAAAGTTTTCAAACCAATTTCCGGTTAGCCTTTTTCCAAGTGCATTTGTAACCTATAAAATTGCAGATAAGCAAGATGTACAATTCAATTACTCAAGAAAAATTAATAGACCTAGTTTTTTTCAATTAATTCCTTTTTATGACTATAGTGATCCTCTTAATATTAGTGTTGGAAATCCTGAGTTGATTCCAGAGTTTACCAACCTTGTAGAAATAGGTTATCAATATCAAATAAATAAAAATCATAGTTTTTTAGCCACGGCTTATGGAAGAATTACGAATGATTTAATTACACGTTATCAATATAAAGACGTCAACATTCTCGATCCTAGTAAAGATTCTATAGCTTACAACTCCTTTGTAAATGCAAACAATGCAAATACTTTTGGTTTGGAGTTAACCAGTAAGGATAAAATAAATAAGTGGTGGGATTTAACTGCAAACCTAAACCTATTTAATACCACACTTAAAACTGGTGCAATTGTTGGCGGAGGTAAAAACAGCCAATTTAGCTGGTTTGGTAAACTAAATAATACCTTTAAACTACCTAAAAATTATTCTATCCAATTAAGTGGCGATTATCAAGCAAAAACTATTTTACCTGCTGGTGGCTCAGGAGGCGGTGGTGGTAGAGGTGGAATGGGTGGAGGCTTTGGAGGCTTTGGTCAAAGCCAAAGTGGAGCACAAGGTTTTATTAGACCTAATTATGGGGTAGATATTGCTATTAGAAAAGATTTTTTAAAAAACAATGCCGCATCCTTAACCTTACAAATGAATGATATTTTTAGAACAAAAGTAAATGCAACCTTTGCAGAGAGTGACTTTTTTATACAAGATAATTTACGTAGAAGAGATCCTCAAGTTTTACGCTTAAATTTTGCTTGGCGTTTTGGTAAAATAGATATGTCGTTATTTAAACGAAAAAATATGAAAGGGGAAATGGAAGGTATGCAAAATGCATCACAGGGTATGGGACAATAATATAAATTCACTAAATAAAAAAGAGTTAACGTTTAAACGTTAGCTCTTTTTTATTAATTCTTTTTTGGGAGTGTTGCAGGATCTGGAATTTTACAACACTTAGGTAATCTTTTATAGGCTGTTTCTTCAGCTTCAACATCATCTGCTACGTATCCAAGGTTTGCTATAGCTGCCTTTAAATTTTCTTTATTGGTTCTATCCGTTAAATAGGTAAAGGTTATTTGTTTCTTTTTAGCATCAATTTTAATAGTTGTAACCCCTTCTTCTCTTGATAAAAGTTGTTGTAATTTTTCAACACATTCATCGCATTGTTGCAACGTAGGTGTTTTAATGATGACCTTTTCGCTCACTTTCATTTGTGCAGCGGCTGATAAGATAAAGCCCAATAAGGCCACAAGTGTACATTTTATATTTTTCATAAGTTGAAAATATCAAATTCCGTTCCAACCAGATGGGTTGGCTTGCCAATTTAACAAAGTATTTTGTTGTTCTGCAGTTACAATACCTTTTTCAATGGCCAGCTCAATTAATGTTGGATAATTTGTTAGCGATTTGTAGGGAATTTTAGCAGCAGTAAATGCTTCATCTGCTGAAGCAAACCCATAATTAAAAATACTTACCATGCCCACTACTTCTACCCCTGCAGCTTTTAACACATCGCAAACTTGCAAACTACTTTTTCCGGTACTAATTAAATCTTCTATAACCAATGCTTTTTGTCCTGCTTCATAAAACCCTTCTATTTGGTTGCCCAAGCCATGCTCTTTAGGTTTTGGACGAACGTATATGTAGGGCATTTTTAGTTGATCTGCTGCCATAGCTCCCCAAGCAATACCGGCTGTAGCTACTCCGGCTAAAATATCGGCTTGTGGAAATTGCTCGAAAATTACATTACACATTTCACTTTTAATAAAATCTCTTATGTAAGGAAAAGATAAAACTTTACGATTATCGCAATAAATAGGGCTTTTCCAACCACTTGCCCAAGTAAAGGGTTCGTATGGACTTAATTTTATTGCATTACTTTGTAAAAGTTTTTCGGCAACAGCTTTTTCATTTGTCATGTAGCAAATTTGTGGTTTCAATTTTAAAAACAGAAATTTTATTATGCACATTAAAATATATTTCGATACTAAACCTGTTTTTTTATGCACAGAGCTTACGCCAGAGCTAACCGAAATTTTACACCAGCCTGATGCTGTTTTTATAGATAAATTTTCGGTAAATGCTATTAAAAGCCTATTACACGAAATTATAAAACCCCAGTTTCATGCAGGGGTAGTTTTACATACTAATTTAAACGAGTTAAAAAAGACTTTTTTCAAAAACTTTACACAAATTGAAGCTTCTGGGGGTATTGTAGAAAATGAAAAGCATCAACTTTTATTTATAGAACGATTAGGTAAATGGGATTTACCTAAAGGTAAAATTGAAAAAGGCGAAAAAGAAGAAGAAGCTGCAAGTAGAGAAATTGAAGAAGAAACAGGAGTAAAAAATCTTACCCTAAAAAATAAAATTGGCGAAACCTACCATACCTATAATGCTTTTGGAAAAAATTTTATTAAAACAACACACTGGTTTTATTTAATTTGTAAAAATGATCAACAACTTACTCCACAAACAGAAGAAAATATTACTGCAATACAATGGGTTCATAAAAATGAACTAGATATTCAATTGAGCAATACCTACCCTTCTATAAAAGATATTTTAAGCAGTTTTTATAAATCATAAAAATACCTTGTTCTATTAATTTTAACATCTCGTAGTATACCCGATTTTGGGCTAATACTAATATTAAAATAATTATTTCCTCTACTTGCCGATAGGTTCATACTAAGTTGCCAACAATGCATTTCTCTTGATAAATACATGCT
>Ga0209550_10007601_pt1 | contig 10028 bp, 10 predicted proteins | sample LauGreSuBDMM15SN_2_FD_187567 | JGI IMG/M metagenome (GOLD analysis project Ga0209550, IMG submission 187567) | Freshwater lake microbial communities from Lake Michigan, USA - Su13.BD.MM15.SN (SPAdes) (version 5) | ecosystem: Environmental > Aquatic > Freshwater > Lake | place: Lake Michigan... | reverse complement strand
GTTGAACCAAAACATATTTACGAGGCAATGGTTACAGGTCCACAATCCATGCCCGTCTTTAGTGACAAGACCATCACTCCAGAGGAAAAACTTTCAATCATCAAGTGGATCAAGTCAGCTGAGAAAGAACCAAATCTTGGCGGTGCCTCCCTTGGACGAGTTGGTCCGGTGACAGAAGGATTATTGGGTTGGGTATTGGGACTAGGAATGCTAATCGGTGTTGCTGTCTGGCTAGCGATGAAGGCGAGATAAATATATGTCTAATGAAATCGAAGCCATAAAAGATCCAGGACTTCCTGCCCACGTTCATCGCAAGGCCGACACTGATCCAGCTGCAGCAGATCGTGCAGAGCGACAAGTAGCTATTCTCTTTGGAATCTCTGCACTAGGAACAGTTCTGCTTATTGTTTCTTATATTTTTATTCCAGATGATCTCTTCATTTTTATTCCGATTATGGGTAACCAAAATGCACATCAACTAGGTCTTGGTTTAGGAATGGCGATCGCGCTATTTTTCATTGGTATGGGCGCGATTCATTGGGCAAAAACTCTGATGCCAGATACAGAAGTTGTTGCACAACGTCACGAATTCCGCTCCCCTGAATCTGATCGCAAAGAGTTTGTAGCAGCTGTTAAGTCGGGTGCAAGTGCTTCAGGATTAGGTCGTCGCTCATTAATCAAGCGATCACTAGGAGCAGCGCTTGGATTATCTGCACTATCGCCAATACTTCTTCTTCGTGATTTAGGTCCTTTGCCAGGCAAAGAACTGGAAAAAACAACTTGGAAATCCGGTACGTACTTGGTTACCGATCCAGGTAACCGTCGCATCAAGGCTTCTGATCTAGAAGTGGGCGCGGTTGCTCAAGTGCTTCCTGAAATTGCCGATCCTGAGCACCGCAAACTCAGTGATATTGCAAAGGACGCGGTCTTGCTTATTCGTCTGCGCCCGCAGGAGTTCAATCTTGAACCCGACAGATTGGCCATGACCCACGATGGAATCATCGCCTTTTCTAAGATTTGTTCTCACATGGGATGTGCTGTTGCACTCTATGAGCAGCAGACAAAGCACCTGTTGTGCCCATGCCACCAATCAACATTTGATGTGACTCGTGCGGCCAAAGTTATCTTCGGACCTTCCGCCAGGCCGTTACCTCAACTAGATATTACAATTGACCAAGAGGGCTATCTCGTGGCACGCCAACCATTCTCCGAACCAGTCGGACCTAGCTTCTGGGAGCGAAACTCACAATGACAGTTGAAACGCGTTTAGGCAGCGTTGCCAATTATGTAGATGAGCGCACAGGCGGCGCTGCATGGATGAAGAAGAACCTGCAAAAGGTCTTTCCTGATCACTGGTCTTTCCTCTTAGGTGAAATCGCTCTGTACTCATTTGTCATCTTGCTTTTGTCTGGAACCTTCCTAACGTTTTGGTTTGATCCTTCCCAGCGTGAAGTGATTTACGAAGGTAGTTATGAACCTCTAGAAGGTATAAAGATGTCGGCTGCATACGCATCGGCACTTCACATCTCTTTTGAAGTTCGCGGTGGACTCTTAATGCGCCAAATTCACCACTGGGCAGCACTTATCTTTATGGCAGCAATTGTTGCTCACATGATGCGCGTGTTCTTTACAGGAGCATTCCGCAAGCCACGTGAAGGTAACTGGATTATCGGAATTGGTCTGCTCACTTTGGGAATTGTTGAAGGTTTCCTTGGTTACTCACTTCCAGATGATCTCTTGTCAGGAACTGGAATTCGTATCGCTGAAGCGATCATTCAGGCCTTACCTGTAGTTGGTTCCTATCTTGCCTACTTCGCATTTGGTGGAGCCTTCCCAGGTGAAGCATTTATTCCACGTATTTACACGGTGCACGTTTTGTTGTTACCAGGAGCTTTCTTGGCGTTAATTACTGTGCACTTAATGTTGGTTTGGTACCAGAAGCACACTCAGTACCCAGGCCCAGGACGCACTGAAAAGAATGTTGTTGGCTATCCATTGATGCCTACATACATGGCGAAAGCTGGAGGCTTCTTCTTTATCGTATTTGGCGTGACCGCCTTCCTCGGTGCTGTTGCATCGATCAACCCCATCTGGCTCTATGGTCCATATACGCCAGGACAAATTTCGGCAGGTTCACAACCCGATTGGTACATGGGATGGCTAGATGGTCTAGTGCGAATGGCTCCGCCAATTGAAACTCACGCATTTGGTCACACGATTTCCTGGAACATCTTGGTACCGGGATTAATTATTCCTGGCATTTTGTTCACTGGAATGGCACTTTATCCATTCATCGAAAGTTGGATTACAGGCGACAAGCGTGAGCACCATTTGTTAGATCGTCCACGTAATGCACCAAACCGCACAGCACTTGGTGCCATGTCACTTACATTTGTGTTGGTTACATTAATTAATGGTGGTAACGACATTATTGCTACCCACTTTGATCTTTCTATCAATCAGATTATGTGGGGAACTCGCTTTGGAGTCTTCCTACTTCCCCCACTTGCATTTGTGATCACTAAGCGTCTTTGCTTGTCATTGCAGCGTGCAGATCGCGAATTAGTTCTACATGGTCGTGAGACTGGAACCCTTCTGCGTTTGCCACATGGTGAGTTTGTAGAAGTTCACGAGCCGATCTCACCAGAGAAGGCTTACTTCCTGACAGCACACGAACAGGCACCAGCTCTTGAACTTCCTGAGGTCGATGCTCGTGGTGTAAAGCGTGCAGGAGCGCTAAGAAACAAGCTTCGCTCACGTATGAGTGTTGCTAATGCCGAAGCGATTCCAAAGGTCTCAGCAACTGATTTGAAAGAGATCGAACATCACTAATTAGCTATAACAAGCCAAACACCCAGGGCTGTAATTCCTATACCTAGGAAGCCTTGGGTGTTTACTTTTTCTCCGAATAATAAGAAAGCTTCTAGCGCCGTTGCGGGTGGAACCAAATAGAGCAGCGAGGAAACCGAAGCTGCGCTTCCAGAATTGAGCAGCCAAAGCAAGAGCAAAATCGCACCTACAGACAACACGGCAATTAGCCACACAAATGCCACAATGAATTGTCCGCTCCACTCGATGCGAGTTCCACCTGTTGCTATGGCCGCTAGAGCTAAAATAAATCCACTCGCGAGATATTGATAAGCAGTTCCAGCAATAAGAGGAACATCAGCGCCAATCTTCTTCTGCAAGAGAGTTGCTGCAGTACTTCCGATTAGCGCAACCAGAATTCCAATTACACCGCTTACAGGAATGTCTTGCTCAAGGGACGGACCCAACACTAAAACAACACCAATTAATCCAAGTAGCAAGCCCACTACTTGTTTGAATCTAAGTTGCTCTCCCAAAACTCTTACAGCAAGGACTGAAACCAATACCGGTTGCAGGCTTGTTACCACCGCGGCCACACCGGCAGGTAATCCTTTCGAAATGGAGTAAAACACTCCCCCTAGATAACAGGCATGAAGAAAGAAACCAATCAAAGAGGATCGGGTGATGGCCGATACACCTATTGCAATAGGTGACTTCATCACGGCAGCAACTGCAAACAATATGAGCCCTGCTATCAAGACCCGGACTGATAAGAAGATGAATGGATCGGCATATGGCAGACCATATTTTGCACCCACAAAACCTGTGCTCCACAGAAGTACAAAAAGAACTGGAGCAAATCTAGCTAGCTTTAAGCCTCGCAAATCGACTTCAACCGAACTAATGATTTTGCCATCCACTTGGGATTGTGTGCCATGGCACCTGTCATCTTCAACCATTTGGCTGCATATCCAGGTATTGCACTCGCATCAAAAGACTCAGTGACTTGCGTCGATCCATTACCAAGATCTACCAGTTCATAACACCAGGTCCATTTCATCAAGTGGCACCAGGTAATTTTCTTGTTCTCCTCGAATGCAACCACAGTGTTCTTGATTCGATATGGCAGTTTGATCTTCATGGCCATTGAGAACTGAGCACCAAGGAATAAACGTTCTGGGCCTGAAATAGCTTTCTGGATGGTTCCAGAGCCATCAAATAGGCGATGTGATGTGGGGTTTGCTAGTAAATCAAATATCTTGCTGGCTGGGGCGTTTATAACTATTCGCGCAGCTGCGGTGTTAGGAAAATCTGTGGGAAGAATATCCGCCCGAATATCGCTCATTAGTGTGAAGTGGTCGAGACTGGCTTCTCATACTCAGTAACCATTCCGATTACAGAGATCATCAAAGCACCAAGACCGATAAGTGAGAGCCACCAACCGATTAATAACCCAAGACCGAGGGTGCAGGCACTTAGAGCCACAGGCAATGGCCACCATGAGTGCGGGCTATAGAAACCAAGTTCACCAGCACCATCAGAAATTTCAGCGGTTAGATTATCTTCAGGAAGGGCAACACCGATTCGCTTCTGTGTGAACCAAACATAAAAACCGATCATTCCTGCCAAACAAGCCGACAACAGCAATCCACTAATGCCTAATGGTTCGCCGCCGATTAACACATAGATAACAGTGACGATCGCATAGAAGACTGCTAATCCGCCGAATAATTTCCAAGAGGCCTTCATTTTCTAATGCTTCCCCTCAATTTTCACGTGCGGGTGGTGTAAATCAAACGCTGGACGCTCGCTAGAAATTCGAGGCATCGATAAGAAATTGTGTCGTGGTGGTGGACAAGACGTCGCCCATTCAAGTGAACTTCCATAACCCCAAGGATCATCAACCTCAACCTTTGGAGAGTTACGAGTAATCCAAATATTGATAAAGAACGGAATCATTGAAAGTGCCAACAAGAATGAACCAATCGTTGAAACTGTGTTCATGAAAGTAAAACCATCACCTGGCAGGTAGTCGGCATAACGTCGAGGGAATCCCTTGATTCCTAACCAGTGTTGAATGAGGAAAGTTAAGTGGAAACCAACAAATAGCGTCCAGAAGTGAATCTTGCCCAGGCGTTCATTGAGCATGCGGCCCGTCATCTTTGGCCACCAGAAATAGAAACCTGCAAACATCGAAAACACAACAGTTCCAAAGAGAACATAGTGGAAGTGAGCAACGACGAAGTAGCTTGCAGATACTGCAAAATCAAGTGGTGGTGAAGCAAGAATGATTCCTGTTAAGCCACCGAATAGGAATGTCACAAGGAATCCCATAACCCACAACATTGGAGTTTCAAAGGTTACGTGACCTCGCCACATCGTGCCGATCCAGTTAAAGAATTTAACGCCGGTAGGAATACCGATCAAGAAAGTCATGAAGGAGAAGAACGGAAGCAGAACTTGACCACTAGCAAACATGTGGTGAGCCCATACCGATACTGAAAGGGCTGCGATTGCAATTGTTGCTGCGATCAGACCTAGGTATCCGAAAATTGGTTTGCGAGAAAATACTGGCAAGATTTCAGTAACTATTCCAAAAAACGGCAAGGCAAGAATATAAACCTCAGGATGGCCGAAGAACCAAAACAGATGTTGCCACAGCATGGCCCCGCCGTTGGCCGGATCAAATAAATGCGTTCCATATAGACGATCTGCTTCTAGTCCCAAGAACGCAGCTGCTAATGGTGGGAAGGCAAGCAAAACTAGAATTGATGTGAGAAGAACGTTCCACGAAAAGATCGACATGCGAAACATCGTCATGCCAGGTGCGCGCATAGTAAAGATTGTTGTAATGAAATTAACGCCGCCAAGAATTGTTCCCACACCACTGATCGCAAGCCCGATCAACCACAAATCTCCACCAATGCCTGGTGAGTAGTCTGCGTTAGAAAGTGGCGCATAAGCGGTCCAACCAAATGAAGCCGCACCACCTGGAGATAGGAATCCAGCAAAGGTCATTAATCCTCCGAAGAGGAACAACCAATAGGAAAACATGTTTAAACGAGGGAAGGCCACATCTGCTGCGCCAATTTGTAGCGGCATGATTACGTTGGCAAAACCCACGAATAACGGGGTTGCAAACATCAACAGCATGATCGTTCCATGCATAGTGAAGATCTGGTTGTACTGCTCATTGCTCAAGAACTGCATTCCTGGTCGTGCTAATTCGGCGCGTAGTACAAGTGCCAAAACACCTGCAATCAAGAACCAAGCAAACGAGGTCATCAAATACATGTATCCGATCGTCTTATGATCGGTAGAGGTAATCCACTTTACAAAAGATTTTCCCTTTGGGGTCGGCATCGGAGCCTTTAGGGTTGTCGTAGGACGATCGGCATACGTTGTCATGCTTGGCTCCCCTTAAGTGTTTCTAAATAAATATCGTATTCGGCAGGCGTAACCACTTTTACTGTGAAAAGCATTTGCGAGTGATTGCGTCCGCACAAAATATTGCAACGACCAGGGAACTCACCTAATTTGTTTGCGGTGAATTCGAGCTCATTAGTCACGCCTGGAAGATTTTGCATTTGGATCATGAATGCTGGAATCCAGAATCCGTGAACAACATCATTTGAAGTAATTGTGTATCGGACTCGCTCGCCGAGTGGAACAACCAAAGTTGGAGGTTGTGTGGGAGTACCGGTTACAACAGCCTTGGGACCAGCCTCTGGATAGCCAAACTGCCACGACCATTGAAATCCTTCGACAGTGATTTCATGGGCATAGGTGTCTGTCTTTTCCGTAATTATATTTTGTCGCTCGATCGTGTAATAAAAGAGCACTGCAACGATGATGAAAGGAATGATTGTGTATGCGATTTCAACAGGAACGTTGTATTGAGTTTGCTTTGGAAACTCTGGTCCGTCCTTCTTGCCGCGGTGAAAAACCGCTGGCCATAAAATCAAAATTAAAGTAATTACTCCAACCACACCTGCGGCAATCCATGCTCCTTGCCACAAGGAAAGAGAGGCGTCATTAACACTTGAGACTCCCTCGGGAAATCCCCAATCCATACTCTTTGAACAACCCGTTAAAAGGAGAACTGGCAGGAAGAGGAGCAGTGCTCGTAAGCGCGAAAACAAGGTGCGAGGCATGGGGTAAAGGATAGTTTGTATTGGCCCTTAGCGTCGCACGAGCACAATCGGCGGGAGTGGTGGCGCTCCTCACATCCACGATGAAGCGATTAGGTCAGATGGGGTGCAATTTCATCAGCTGCGTTTTGGCCATATGCGCCGGCAAATCGAGTGATGAATTCAGGCTTTGTAAAGCGATATTCCTGAGTGCCTAAGGTTTCGATGACATAGGTCGCGATCAATGCACCTAACTGGGCACATCTCTCATGGGAAAGTCCCCAGGCAAGTCCGGCAATGAAACCTGATCTGAAGGAATCGCCCACACCGGTTGGGTCAACCTTGGAGTTTTCCTTGGGACAACCAACTTGAACGAATTCGCCAGCCGCACTTTCAACTTTTGCGCCCTTTGAACCCAAGGTCACCACTCGATATTTAACGCGTTCTAGAATTTCGCGATCTGTCCAGCCAGTTTTTTGCATGGCAAGAGCCAGTTCATACTCGTTGAGGAATAGGTAGGCCGCACCCTCGATCAATAACTTAATTTCTTCACCCGTCATCCGAGCCATTTGTTGTGAAGGGTCTGCGGCAAATGCGATGCCAAGTTGGCGACAAACTTCGGAGTGGCGCAGCATCGCTTCAGGATCATCAGGTGAAATCACCATCATGTCCAAGCGGCCTACCTTTTCCATGATGGGGCTTAATTCAATATTTCGAGCCTCAGACATTGCACCTGGAAAAAAGGATGCAATTTGGTTTAGCTCTTGATCTGTTGTTACGACAAAGTGAGCGGTGTGAAGTGTCGTTGACACTAACGCGTGTGAAGTATCAACACCATGGCGTGAGAGCCAGGCATCGTAATCAGCCCAATCTTTACCAACAGCTGCAATCAAAATTGGGTTTAATCCAAGCACGCCCATTCCGAAGGCAATGTTTGCTGCGCAGCCTCCACGGCGCACATCCAAACTATCAACAAGAAAAGAGAGTGAAACTTTTTGCAAAGATCCTGCGACTAGTGAGTCGGTAAACTTTCCGGAAAAGGTCATTAAATGATCAAGACCAACAGAACCCGCTACACCAATTTTCATGTGGGGATACTAATGCGAAAAGCGCAGATACTTAGTTAAATGAATCGCCGCAGGCACATGAGCCTTGAGCATTTGGATTATCGATAGTAAAACCTTGCTTTTCAATTGTGTCGACGAAATCGATAGTCGCACCAGATAGGTAGGGATCGCTCATCTTGTCGGTGATTACCTTAACTGCGCCGAACTCGCGCACGATGTCACCCTCCATGTTGCGGTCATCAAAGTAGAGCTGGTACTTCAGGCCTGAACATCCACCTGGCTGCACAGCAACGCGCAGATTCAAATCATCGCGACCTTCTTGAGCCAATAGTGCAGAAACCTTTGAGGCTGCTACATCAGTTAGCTGGATTCCAGTGGTTGTCGTTGCTTCAGTTGTCATTTAACTCTCCTTGATTGACTTCTGAGCAAATCCTACTCCCCCAGTCTCCGGCTAGCGAGTTGAGGGGCGGTTCAACACGGGCTCTATAGTTAGGCCATGAGTTCAAATGAGAGCAAGGGTCGTCCAACCCCAAAGCGCAAAGAGGCTGAGTCAAAACGCAAAGTTTCCTCCCTCGCGCCAATAGTTACCAAAGATCAAAAGCGAGCATCTAAGGCACTGTCAAAGCAAGATCGAATTGCTCAGCGGGCCGCATACCTTCGTGGTGATGAAGCTGCATTGCCACTTAGAGATCGGGGACCTGCTCGTCGCTTTGTTCGCAACTATGTTGATTCTCGTCGCTCTACAGGTGAATATTTCCTGCCAACAATTTTTATTGTTTTGGTATTGACTCTGTTTCCAGTTCCAGCAATTCAGTTGGGTGCTATTGCGTTGATGTATGCGATGTTAATCATCGCTGTAGTAGATGGAATCCTTCTGTCGAAGAAAATCCGCAAAGCTGTCGAAGAGCAATTTCCAGGCACCGCAACAAAGGGTCTAGGTATGTATGCCTGGCTTCGTTCAACGCAGATGCGACGCCTTCGTGCGCCGCATCCTCAAGTATCAATTACTAAAAAGAAAAGCTAAGCGCGAGGATTCGGGCTTTCATTCTTCTTTGCATCACGCTCTGGAAGAGTGCCAAGTGCCGCATCAATTGCCTTCATGACATCTGCATCTAGCTTTACTCCCGAAGCCTTCACGTTCTCTTTAACCTGCTTTGGCTTGGTCGCACCCATGATCGCACTGGACACATTTGGATTTTGAAGAACCCATGCAATTGCGAGTTGGCCCATAGTTAAACCAACACCATCTGCAATTGGCTTTAACTTCTGTACCGCTTCCAAAACCTCTTCGCGCATCCAACCCTTGATCATGTTTGCGCCACTGCCCTTGTCAGTTGCGCGTGATCCTGCCGGTGCTTTCTTTCCAGGCAAATACTTACCGGTCAAAATTCCTTGAGCCATTGGTGACCAGACGATCTGGCCAATACCTTCTTTTTGAGAAAGCGGGACAACTTCAGCTTCGATAACTCGCCATAGAGCTGAGTACTGAGGCTGGCTAGAAACAAAGCGGTTGTAACCGCGAGCATCTTGAATTGCTAATGCTGATTTGATTTGTTCTGCGTTCCACTCGGAAAAACCAATGTAATGAACCTTTCCGGCACGGATCAGATCATCAAAGGCACTTAAGGATTCCTCAATTGGGGTTTCATAATCGAAGCGGTGCATCTGATAAAGATCGATGTGATCCGTCTGAAGTCGCTTCAGGGATGCATTACATGATTCGATGATGTGCTTGCGAGAAAGTCCGCGATCATTCTTGCCTGTGCCTGTTGGCCAATACACCTTGGTAAACAATTCATATGACTCACGCTTTACGCCCTTCAGGGCTTTACCCAAAACTGTTTCAGCTTTAGTGCCTGCATAAACATCTGCGGTATCAAAAGTAGTGATGCCAACTTCAAGGGCTGCTTTAACGCACTTGATTGCTGCATCTGATTCAATTTGGTTTCCGTGAGTGATCCAGTTTCCGTATGAGATTTCAGAAACGTACATTCCGGTACTGCCAAGGCGTCTGTATTCCATG
>Ga0209550_10007598_pt1 | contig 10029 bp, 9 predicted proteins | sample LauGreSuBDMM15SN_2_FD_187567 | JGI IMG/M metagenome (GOLD analysis project Ga0209550, IMG submission 187567) | Freshwater lake microbial communities from Lake Michigan, USA - Su13.BD.MM15.SN (SPAdes) (version 5) | ecosystem: Environmental > Aquatic > Freshwater > Lake | place: Lake Michigan, USA... | reverse complement strand
ACGTAAACCGATTGCCTTAAATGATTTAGAGCAGCACGTGCGCCCCACCTAAACCAGCCCCCTTTCATCGAGATCGACCCATGGCCAAAAAGACTCCCAAACACCCTGCTAAAGCAGTACAAAAATCACCCGTAAGCGCTGCGCCTGCAGCGACGCCATCTGCAGATCGGCAGAGTGCGCGCAGTGCCGCCGCCAAAACCCCCAAGGCTAAGGCGAACGTAGCGATTGCTAAACCTGCTGAAACGAAATCGGTAGCACCGGCAGCAGCGGCTAGCGCGAAGACCAAAGGCAAGGCAGCAGCAGCCAAACTCGAGGTGCCCGGATCAGTGGCATCGCCGCTGCGCATCTTTCAGATTTACTACGAGAGTTGGCAGCGCGACGTGCTCGACCCCAGCTTTGCATCGATTGATAACAGCGGCCTTAAATCGGAACTCCAAGAGTTTTTAGTACTCGAGCGTTTGGCCAAGAGCGATTACGTTAAAGGCGCTACTTTGTGGGGCGCCTTGTCCTGGCGCTTTACCGAGCGAACCGGCATGAAGAGTGCCGATTGGGTAGCGGCGATTCAGGCGGACCGCGGTAAAGACGTGTATTACTGCGACCCGGCACCAGTGAATGAGGCACTCTTTCATAATTTGTGGCTGCAAGGCGAGATTGCGCACCCCCATTTTTTAGAAGTGTGCGCTGCCTTCTTTAAGGCGACCAATTTACCCCTGGATAGCTTTAGCGGTATCGCCCCAGGAGACCAGTACGCGACTGCCAACTACTTTGTCGGCACCCCGCGTTTTTGGGCGCTCTATTTGCCTTGGGTGACTGAGCTCTTTAAAGAAGCCAATAAAAAAATGCCCCCTAAAGAACGCGACCTGATGCACGCAAAAGCGGCCGAAGGTCCTCACAAAGGCATGAGCCTCATGCCGTTTATCTTAGAGCGCCTCTTTCCGGTCTTCATGAAAACCGCAGGCAAAGACTTAACGTACAAAAAGATCCCCCTGCCTGCCTTAGACGCGCAACTGAACGTGCACCTGCGGCTATTGCGCGAAGCCAAAAACCTGGCGCACAGCTCCAAGTCAGCCTGGCTTGCTGCCCTGTGGGTGAACTACCGCAATTTGTATTTCATACAAACCAATGGCAAAGATTGGTGTGCGAAAAACTTACGGCGCATTACCCCGCTGGACATTAAGTTTAATTAAGCCAAATCCATTCAAAACCGATTACTGAGCCCATGCACGACCTCGGCTTTGTAATTGGTTCCAGCAGTGACCCGCAAATGCGGGCGCGGGTGAGTCAAGTGGCGCAGGAACAAAATCTGCGCTCAGACTATGCCTGGGTCTTTGTAGTGGATCAAATTCTGACGGGCTTAATGGAAGAGGCTGATCAGGCCGCCCTCAATGAGATTATTTCAGTAGCCAGTGAACGGCACGTGCGCCTAGCCAATCCCTGCTTGACCTTTCAGACCTGGCAGGCGGGTAGCGGTGAAGCCTACCCCATTTTGCATTTTTTATCCGGCGAGATTCGGGATCGATCCAGCGGTGAGCCGGTGATGATGACGCGCGAGATGGCTCAAACCATTTCGCAATCGCTGGGCCTGATCTTTCGTACCGACAGCGTACAGGTGATGCTGACGGATGGGGCTCAAGGCTCCAGCTAACTGGAATTAGGACAGCTTACTTTTTCTTAGCGTTTTTTGCTGCAATTGCTGGTTTTTCGTCGGTTTTACGTATGAGGCCTTTCGATTCCAATTGCTTAACCACTTCACCAAACGACTGGTGCATTTTTAAGAAGGTTTCGATGCTCATGACCAAGCGACCCGTAACCGCAAACTCAGGCTGTTTCCCCTCGGCAGGGAGTGAAGTGAGCTGGGTTAATTCAATGCGAGCCAGGGCGGCTTGCACGGCAACATTGCCTAAACCATCGACAAAGGTTTCATTGACTGGCATCGTACATCCTCTCAAAAAGTAACATGATCTATATTACTGTAATTAATCATTCTATTTGCTGTAATTGGCATGGAATGGCAAAATGGCTTTAGTGGCAAAACGCCCTGATAAAGCCTCTGAAGGGGGTATTCTGGGTTATTTTGGGCATGGCCGCAGAAAGCCTCAGGCAATGCACTGCTAGCAAATTACCCATAGGCAAACGAAGGGGGCAGCATGAAATTCTCAATACCATTTTTTGGCAAGCGCACTGCTGCTAGCAGCGCCGATGCGCCAGAGCAGGAATCGACCCCCCCAAGTGCGGCAGACCAGCCAGCCAAAAAACCCTTTGTGGTTCCAGAGTCGGCGGCAACTATGCCCTCGTTTAGCCAGCCTGCTGAGCTTGCCGACATCGCAGCGCCCATGCCAGCGATCGAGGACACGGTGGCAGACGATCAAGATTCGAATCCTACTGTGGTTGAGGTAGATGCCACCGCTGCAGTAGTCGTTGATGCAGTTGTGGTTGAAGTGGCAGTGCCGCAGGAAGTAACGCCTCACGCCGAGACAGTCGAAGCCGAGCCCCCCATTTCCAAAGTAGACGCAAGTCCAGCGCCAAATCAGCCGGCAGTAGTGGCGAGCCCAGCACCAGCAGCAGAGGCAGTAGCAGCACCCAGTGAGGCACCCAGTGAGGCACCCAGTGAGGCACCCAGTGAGGCACCCAGTGAGGCGCCAACGCAAATGAACAGCATGGCCATGAGCCAAGAAGACATCATTGCAGCGTACAAGATATTTTTGAAGCGCCACCCAGAAAATTTAGAGGTAGTGCAACCCCGCGTTGGCCTTTCGGGGGATCGCATCTTGATTGACTTTTTATCGTCCGGTGAATTTACCAGTCGACCTGAAGTCGTTCAGCTGATATTTGCTTTGGCAAAAAAAATGCTTGAAGAGCAAAAAGCAAAAAGTGCAACAGAGCCTAGCAATGTAGGAACAGCAGAGCCTGCCAATGCTGTGGCTCCGGATGCTAAAAAAGCCTGATGTAACAATACATGAATAAGATAGCGAATGAATCTGAAAATAAATTACCCTTGCGCAAGAGAATATAAATGAACAAACAACAAAAAATTGCCCTCATCACCGGCATCACCGGCCAAGACGGCTCTTACCTTGCGGAGTTTTTGTTAGAAAAAAGTTACATCGTGCATGGCATTAAGCGCCGCGCCTCCTCCTTTAATACCGATCGCATTGATCACTTGTATCAAGATCCGCATGTCAACCACCGCGATTTAGTTTTGCACTACGGCGATCTGTCCGATACCAGTAATTTGGTGCGCATTATTCAAGAGTGTCAGCCCGATGAGATTTATAACCTCGGCGCCCAAAGCCATGTAGCAGTCTCCTTTGAATCCCCCGAATACACCGCCGATGTCGATGGCATGGGAACCCTCCGTATTTTGGAGGCCATTCGGATATTAGGCATGGAGAAGAAAACCCGTTTTTACCAAGCCTCCACATCCGAGCTCTACGGCCTAGTACAAGAAATCCCCCAAAAAGAAACCACTCCTTTTTATCCACGTAGCCCCTATGCCGTAGCCAAACTCTATGCCTACTGGATTACGGTGAACTACCGTGAGGCCTATGGCATGTACGCTTGCAATGGCATCCTCTTTAACCATGAGTCTAAGCGCCGCGGCGAAACCTTCGTCACCCGTAAAGTAACGCGGGGCTTAACCAATATTGCGCAGGGTTTAGAAGAGTGCCTCTACATGGGTAATATCGACGCCCTGCGGGATTGGGGTCATGCTAAAGACTACGTGCGCATGCAGTGGCTCATGCTCCAGCAAGACAAGCCCGAAGACTTTGTGATTGCGACGGGTGTGCAGTTCACGGTCCGTGAATTTATTATCCGCAGCGCTAAGCAACTCGGTATTACGCTTAAGTTTGAAGGCGCTGCTGAAAATGAGAAAGCCATCGTAGCGTCGATCGAGGGTGATAAAGCCCCAGCCTTAAAAGTCGGTGATGTGATTGTGCAGATTGACCCGCGTTACTATCGCCCCACCGAAGTCGAAACCCTCTTGGGCGATCCCACCAAAGCCAAAGAAAAACTGGGCTGGGTACCCGAGATTACGCTTGATCAAATGATTGAAGAGATGGTGGATAACGACCTAGATCAGGCCAAGCAACACGCTTTACTTAAAAAGCATGGCTACTCGGTGGCAGTGGGTAAAGAGAATTAAGGACACTAAAACCAGATGACTTCGAATCTACAGTCCAAGATCTACGTTGCCGGTCACCGCGGTATGGTGGGTTCAGCCATCGTGCGCAATCTAAAAGCCAAGGGATTTACGAGCATCGTCACCCGTACGCATGCGGAGCTGGATCTCACCAATCAGGCGGCGGTAAAAGATTTCTTCGAGAGAGAAAAGCCCGATCAAGTCTATCTAGCAGCAGCAAAAGTAGGCGGCATTCATGCGAACAACACCTTCCCAGCCGAGTTTATCTATCAGAACCTTATGATGGAGGCCAACATCATCCATCAGGCCTTTGTCTATGGGGTGAAAAAACTCTTGTTTTTAGGTTCAAGCTGCATTTACCCTAAGCTCGCTCCGCAACCCATGAGCGAAGATGCTTTGCTAACGGGCAAGCTGGAATCTACGAATGAGCCGTATGCCATTGCGAAGATTGCCGGTATTAAGTTGTGCGAAAGCTATAACCGTCAGTACGGAGAGTCTCATGGCCTCGATTATCGTTCGGTAATGCCAACCAATTTATATGGCCCTGGCGACAATTACCACCCTGAAAATAGCCATGTGATTCCAGCCTTAATTAGGCGTTTCCATGAAGCCAAAATTGCAAAAGCTCCAGAAGTCGTGATTTGGGGCACAGGAACGCCTAGAAGGGAATTTCTGTACGTAGACGATATGGCGGCTGCTTCGGTATTTGTGATGGAGCTGGATAAAAAAACCTATGATCAGCAAACCGAACCCATGCAAAGCCACATCAATGTGGGTTTTGGTAGTGATGTCACGATTGCAGAATTGGCTAAAGCAGTAGGTCAGGCTGTCGGTTACAAAGGGGCAATTGGTTTTGACGCCACCAAGCCCGATGGCATGCTGCGCAAGTGGATGGATTCGGGGAGATTAAATAACTTAGGATGGCAGGCTAAGGTTGATTTGCAGGATGGCCTGCGCCTTGCTTACGCCGCATTTTGTGAGGTGCAATCATAAATCCAATCGCAAATACCACGCTGATTCCAGTAATTCTCTCTGGCGGCACCGGCTCGCGTTTATGGCCGCTCTCGCGAGCGCTGCGACCCAAGCAGTTTCTGTCATTAACGGAAGAGCGCTCCTTGTTTCAGTTGACGCTCGATCGTTTGGCGCCTTTGTTTGAGCCTAGTGGCATGCAACCGATTGTGGTGGCTAACGACGACCACCGCTTTTTGGTGGCGGAGCAATGCCGTGCAATGGGAATCAAACCGCAGCAACTCATCTTAGAGCCGATGGGGCGCAATACCGCACCTGCCATCGCGATCGCCGCATTTGCCGCATTGGAAACGGGTACCGATCCCATCTTGCTAGTGCTGCCGTCCGACCATGTGTTTGAGAAGCCGAAACAACTCATCGAGGCCGTGATGGCGGCGCTCCCCAGCGCGCAGGCCGGTCAACTAATTACCTTTGGTATTGTCCCGAGCTATCCCGAGACGGGGTATGGCTATATTCGGTCTGCCGCCCCACTGCAAGCAGGTCAAGCAGTGCCGGTGGCCGAGTTTGTAGAAAAACCCAACAGTGCTTCGGCCGAGGCCTATCTTGCCGCCGGCAACTACACTTGGAACAGTGGGATGTTTTTGATGAAGGCCTCCACTTTTTTACAGGAGCTAAAGCGTTTTCAAGGCCCTATGTATGCTGCTTGTGAGCACGCTTGGAACAGCAGCAAAACGGATCTGGACTTTACGCGTCTTGAGCGTGAGGCATTTGCACAATGCCCATCAGAATCAATTGACTATGCCGTCATGGAAAAAACCGATAAGGCGATGGTGATTCCTTTGGATGCGGGGTGGAACGATGTGGGAGCATGGTCCTCGGTTTGGAATGCCCTGGAAAAAGATGCGCAGGGCAATGCGGTTCGGGGCGATACCCTATTGCATGACGTGCAGGATTCCTATGTGCATGCGGAGCACCGTTTAGTCAGCTTGGTTGGCGTGAAGAATGTGGTGGTGATCGAAACTGCGGATGCGGTTTTGGTGCTAGCCAAAGATCGGGCTCAGGATGTCAAGCGCGTGGTGGATCAGCTCAAGGAGCAAAAGCGTCCCGAGGTAGATGCCCACCGTGAAGTCTTTCGGCCTTGGGGCTCCTATGATTCAGTGGATCGAGGCGGGCGCTTTCAGGTAAAGCGCATCACCGTGAACCCTGGCGCCAAACTGTCACTGCAAATGCACCACCACCGGGCTGAGCATTGGGTGGTCGTCTCCGGCACAGCACGCGTACGCATCGGTGAAACCGAATCCATGATTACAGAAAATCAATCGGTGTACATTCCGATTGGCGCTGTTCATTCACTCGAAAATCCTGGTAAGACCCCGCTGGAAATTATTGAAGTCCAATCGGGTTCCTACTTGGGTGAGGACGATATTGTGCGTTTTGAAGACCGCTATGGTCGTGCCTAATTTAGGGCCTAAGCCTTAACGCAAGTAACTGCGCAAAATAGGACGGTATTTTTGCGCCAGTGCCTCTAAGGTAAATTGCGCGCCCGTCGCGATGCCGGCCTGATTGCGTTCGGTCCGCGGCAAACCATAGGCCTCTTGCAACTGCTGCGCAGCATTGCTGACTACCGGATCGGCCCACATCGAATGGTGGCTGTGCGGGTAGTCGCCCTTGAGAACCGTCTTAGGTACCCAAGGCACGACATGGCAATTACTGGGCGTTAAAAAGTCAGCCGGCCCAGAATAGTTGCTACTCACTAAGCTTAATCCGTGCTGCAGCGATTCCACTAAGGTGCGACCAAAGCCCTCACTGCGGTGCAGGGAGAGATAGCAATTACTGGCTTGGTACAAATCCGCCAATTGGGGCGCGCTTAAGGTTTGCGAGACGATTGGAATGCGCGGATGTTGCGGTAACCACGTTAGGTTGCTGGCAGCTTCTTGTTGCCAGCGATTGATCTTCAGAATGAAGTAAGCATCTTCTTTGCCTTGGGCAAATGCTTGAAACGCAGCAAGGGCGCCTTGCGGATTTTTACGATTCAGAGTCGAGCGCAAGTCAAACATAAAGAGTGCAACAAAGGCCGTTGGCGGAATGCCCAGATGTGCCCGAAAATTAAAGCCGGATGGCTCAGCCTGTATCACCGGCAGCGGCAAGGACAAGATCAGTTGTTTGGATTTAGCGAAGAAAGCCTCTTGCACAAATTTACTCGGGCACCAAATGTGATCGACTAACTTGAGTGCGCCCACATGCTCATCCGGAAAGTCAGGCAATTCCCATAAAAAATACCCAATCTTGGTTTTGGGCTCGGAGAACAGGCGAGGGCTCTCCTGCGCTAATTTTTGGCATTCCATCGCCGACATGAAAAAGACACTCGTAGCATAAGATTCGGTGGTGATGTGCGAGAAGCTCAGCGGCACTTTATTGCTGCTGTCGGTTGGCACATCCACGATCGAAAATGGAATACCCAAGTACTCCAGCATGGCAGCAAAGGAGCGTAAATCTTCACCCAAACCAATGGGCGAGGTGGCATAGCCAATTAGATTAAAACCGGCGTGGGACATGCTGCGACTTGCTCCTTGTATTTGCCTTACGGGCCTCACCTATACTCATGGACATCATTGTGAACGATCTGATACCCAAGGGTAGTGAAAGTAGATACGGTAGATAGCGTATGCAGAACCTAGAATTGCTCGCCGTGATGCTTTTTAGCCTCTTCTTATTTTGGCGCTCGGCGCGCTGGTTTAGGGCTTGGCGGCGCGGCAACCTGGATCCCCGTAGCCTATTGTTTTTGGGCATGGGCTGGGTACTGCTGATTAGTTATGGGAATCGGCATTTTTCCTGAGATAATAAGGACTTATTGACCCAGCTAGCTGGGATTAAACCCCTTTTGGTGAGCTTTTGTCATGGCAAGTACAAAACCCAGCAGCAAAGTCAGCGTGCCTGCCAAGGCAAGCAAAAGCAGTGCAGCAGCCAAGTCAGCCAAGGCAACCAAGGCAACCAAGGCAACTTTAGCGAAAAGCAAAGTAAGGCCTTTGCCTGTTTCTGCTGCCCCTGCCTCGGTGCCAATAAGTAAGGCTTCAGCGAAGGCAAAGCCCGAGCTTGAGCCCAAGCCCAAGCCGAGCGCTGCCGCGAAGCCAGAAGTTGCTGCGGCTAAACCATCCGCGAGTGCCATGGCGGACGCCTTAGGTGAGGCCGTAAGTAGCCAGGCTCCCGAAGCAGAGACCGCTTTGCAGCGCAATTTGAGCCAGCGCCCAGCAGCCTCTTTGCAAGCACCGTTGCGCATTTTCCAGATCTACTACGAAGGCTGGCAGCGTGAGTTGCTTGACCCGAATTTCATTGCCCTGGATAACGGCAAGACCAGCTCGGAGCTAATGGAATTTGCAGTATTTGAACGCTTGGCAAAAAGCGATTACGTTAAGGGCGCGCAATTGTGGGGTGCTTTGTCGTGGCGATTTACTGAGCGTACCGGCATGAGTGGTGCCGATTGGGTGAAGGCGATTCATGATCACCCGGGTGCGGATGTGTATTTTTGTGATCCAGTGCCTTACAACGAAGCCCTCTTTCATAACTTTTGGTTGCAAGGCGAAACCGCCCACCCGCAATTCTTTGCGCTGTGCCAGGCCGTCTTTAAGGCAACAGGCCTGCCAGAAGAGGACCTGACTGCCATCAGTCCATCGGATCACTTTTCTGCCTCCAACTACTTTGTGGCGACCCCGCGCTTCTGGCAAACCTATTTAGCATGGATTAATCAGGTATTGAGCGCAGCCAACAAAAAGTTACCACCCAATATCCGTGACATGATGCATTCTAAAATGGCGGATGATCGGGATTTACACAAAGGTGCAACCTATGTGCCCTTCATTGTGGAGCGGCTTTTCCCAGTTTTCATGAAAACCGCTGGCAAGGGTTTAAAGGGTTTCAAGATTCCCTTGCCAGAGCGTGAGCGTGAACTCAATGTGCACTTAAAGCTGCTGCGTGAAATGAAGGACGTCGCCCACCGCACCAAATCCGCTTGGCTGGCTGCGTGCTGGGTGAACTACCGCAATCTCTACCTGACGCAAACGAAGGGCAAAGAGTGGTGTACTAAATACCTGCGCACCATTACGCCAACGGAAATTAAGTTTTCTGAGTAAGCGGCTTAGCGCGATGATCCAGACCATCGCCCTTGGATTTGCATTTGTGTTTCAGAGTGCTTTGAAAGCTTTATTACGACCATGAGCTCGATTCAGGCAATAGTGCAAGCTGCGCAACAGGCGCGCGATCAGGGACAGTGGCAACAGGCTATTGAGCTATATCGCCAGGCTAATCAACTGCTGCCCCGCCAAGCTGAAATCACCCACAACCTCGCCTTATGCCTTTTGGCATTGGGTCAGCACCGCGAGGCAGTCGCGGTTTGTACCGAGACTTTGGCAATCAAGCCGGATGTTTGGCAAACCCAAGTAGTGTTGGCAAAATGCCAGCAAGCCTTGGATGAGATTGAAACTGCCGATCAAACCTACTGCCGCATTTTGAAGGCGTACCCCAATCAAGCCAGTGCGCTGAGTGGCCGCGCGGATTTGGCGCTGAACTATTTTGGTGATCCCTTGGCCGCCGCTGCTTTAGTGGAGCCTTTACTTTCGCACCCAGACGATGTGATGGACGCGCAGTTAACGCAGCTCATGAGTCGCTTATACGACCGTGATCCTAGCGATAGTGCAAACCAATTAGCACGGGATGCTAAACGCTTTGCTAAAACCCATTTGCAATTGCCTGGCCCGCTACTGACGCCCAAGGCGCGGGTTGAGATTGAGGTTGGTGCTGGTGTTGGTGCTCGGCGCCCACGGGTTGGATTGCTCTCCAATCAGTTCTCAGTATCCCCCGTCTATTTTTTAACGATCGCAGGTTGGCAGCATGTCGCCAAGGGTTGCGACATCATTTTGTTTAGC
>Ga0209550_10007597_pt1 | contig 10030 bp, 6 predicted proteins | sample LauGreSuBDMM15SN_2_FD_187567 | JGI IMG/M metagenome (GOLD analysis project Ga0209550, IMG submission 187567) | Freshwater lake microbial communities from Lake Michigan, USA - Su13.BD.MM15.SN (SPAdes) (version 5) | ecosystem: Environmental > Aquatic > Freshwater > Lake | place: Lake Michigan, USA... | reverse complement strand
CTACTTGACCGGCTCGATCATGGATTGGGTGCAACGCGCAAAGGGCAAACCGGGCGTGAATCTTTGCAACCTACGCATGGAGGCGGCACAACAACTCAAGGACAACCTCAACAACGCTGCCTGGGCCGCTGTGAGTGTTCCCAATCTCGCATTGGTGGCGTGGCGACTCGTGGCCCAACGCCGACAAGTGAAAGAGTTCCATAGCCGTCTCATCGAGCACATCGGACACACCGCCATTGACGCTGAGCACGCCGTCAAAAACGATGTCGTCGCTGCCATTGAGCACAAACCGAAACGCTCACACGTGAAGCGCAAAAAACTCCGGATTCACCCGGATTCCATTGTTGAACACATACCAAAGTAGAAATTAAACTTCTTTCTCTTGCATCATTCCCCATCCATTTGTCGCAAAATGTGGCCACAAAATCCATTTGTGCGGAATTTTATGCGACTCGAGTTCACACACATATTCATTATCCTCAAAATTACAATATTGAGGCATATTAGCTTTTGTAAAGTCCACTCGAAACAAACATTCCCCAAACTTATCCTCAATTCCCAAGGCAATAAAATCAATTTCATCGAGGTTGTTGTTTTTGATGAGATCAACATCCCATACACATTTGATTTTATAGCTTCTTCTTTCTACATCGACATCCCAAACATTGGGATTCGGTGGTTCTTTAGCGTCTAACGTATATGGGTCGATTAGACATTCCTTGAACCGTATACCAATATATGCTTCGTACTCTTGTAAAGTGCGTTTGTTTCCCAAGCCGTGCTTGGATGTTTTAACAGACAAAGTGTCCTTCTCGACACCCAATAACATCCGAGTTTTTCTTCTCGATAGTTTATCGGCATCTCCAAAGTTTCGATGGTCATCCCAATGCTTTACGCGATAATTTCTCGTATATTCATGCCAAATGTATTGACGATAAGGACTGAAAAAGTCATATCCATGAGTAAATGCCCGTATTGAAATCGTAGTCTCCTCTGTATACCCGCCAAAGTAGATTTCCGGATCGTATGGAACCGTTGTGATAAAGTGACCAAAGGTGAACAAAAAATGGGCGGAAATCGTCCGAGCTCGAATAACGTGTTTCCTCTTGAGATAATCTTGGATATAATGTGGTCGGCTCATTAGCAATTTGTCATTGCTGAATTCATATTGGCTCATATAGCATGGTATATGATGTAGCTCATCGACTTTATTTACTTCGAATGGAGTACAATACGTAGTAATAATGGGATTATCTGATGACAATAAGGCTTGGTGGAAATCGTCAAGGAGCATTTCGTCCCATGCTGGAGCGAAGCGATGATGACTGTCAATTTGCAATGTGTATTCTTCACCACCATAAAGTTGATTTGTCATACTTCTCGCCCATCCTAATCCCTTACTTTCAGAGTACGGTATTTTCATAACACGAAAGTTGTCATTGCCATCAAATGTATCAGGGTTCTCGTCAGGTCCGTATTGCCAACAAATCCCGAATTTGATATCAGTAGGATTCTTCGATTTCTGTAATAAATCATTTATTGTCGGAATCAATTGTGGATCACGATAACTCGCAATTTGAACAAAAATCATCTCTATACAAAAAATCAAGTTTGTTATGCGGAAGATACAAACGTGGTCATGCGCGCCTTAAGCCCCTCACTATTTTCGATTTTCCTCCCTTGCATAATATCACGATTATTGTATACAAATGTTGCCAACAATGCGCATGTCGGCCAATTTTGAACTGACGGTCAATATTCAAAATAAAAACGCAAAGAATGTCGTGGAGCCTCGTGGTATACTCCTAGCCCCCGCTCATATCAAAAACATCGATAAGTTAATCGAATGTTGCAAAGACGATGTTATGGTTTTCGAGTATGATATTCAATGGACGTACACCGAATTCATGTCAAAGCTTGCGACAACCCTCAAGACAATTCCCAGAACAAGCCTTGAGTTATTTGGCTGGATTTTCCATGGAGACATTCAAAATATTCAAATCGTAAGCGATCAAAACGTCTCACAATGGCAACACATGTACGAGATTATAGCCGTAATCATTCCGCATATGAAGCCCGGCTTCAATCGCATCGACTTTTTGGCTTGCTCTTTGACGCAAAACCCTTATTTCGAGATGTTCAAGTCGCTCATGTCATTTGAGACAAACGTGACATTCGCAAGCTCTAATAATCTCACGGGTAATGTTGCCGAATCCGATTGGATTCTCGAAGACGGTGGAATCAACCTTATCGGTACATACTTCAACCCCGACATTAACGAGGTGCTTCGAGACTATCCAATTGAATTGGGATTCATAACAGAAAGCCTTTTCGATATTGTGTACACAATCAGGAACCCGAAAAAATTGTTCAAGGGGAAATCAGGATTTGAAATTGCTTCGATGGTGTTCGAAATCGCCAGTTATATTCCCGGTCCGATAGGATTTACCGCTGGGCTCGTGAGTTTTGGTCTAGCCGCAGCTGAATACTCGAAAAAGGTCGAAAGTGGAAATGCAAAGGCGATCGACCATATCAATTATACTATTGGTACTCTCGGAACTCTAGCGTCCTGTGTACCTGGTGGTCGCATGGCCACACGTCTAAGCAAAATAGGGATCACAAAAAATGCAAAGATTGTCAAAAGAATCAATGGTATCGGCAGCAAGATGAACATCGTCGTTGGTGAATTCAAATGTATGACGGAAAACATTACCACTGCTCGAAGTGGCATGACTTTAATGATTAGAACATTGAACCCCAGAACGACCAATATCACAAAGTTTATGAATTTGTACAATAAAATAGGTGCTCTCGAGGTGTTGCTGACAAATTTATCCGATCAAATGAAAGACGATGAAGATGTCGAGTGGAGAATGAATACAAGGCGACAAGAATACATCGAAATAGTGTCATCGATTGCTCAAGACGATCAATGCATATTAAGTGTCAATGAGTTTGCACATGTGATTGCGACTCAATATGGTACTTGTATGGTGAATGGTCTACCCAAGTTCAAGGTATACGGTGGTCCACTTCCCATGGACGCAAAGGGCATCTTTGTAGACAACGAAACAAAAGGTGTAATTGGAATAGTAGACACCATCAAGATTAATCCTCGAACGATTGTTTATGTATGGCCAGCGACGCCGGCGGCATCAACACCCAGTAACATTTATATCAACGATAATGCATTGGACGTTCTAACCGTTAATGTAAACAAGCCGAGTGGGTTGTGGAAAGTCCAAGCCCATGCGTTTGACAATGTTGGAATTGCATTGATTTATAACGCACTCGGCGTTTCTTCATGGTGCGTACGCAACACTGTCATCAACCACTTTGGAGTCAGTAAAATTGTTTTGAAGCCAAAAACAATCTTGAAAATTGGAAATGTCAAGAAGACTTATGATTATGTCAACAAGAGTAATGAAGATATGACCATTTCAGTCTCGATAGGAGAGATATGTTCCTCACAAGTGAGTGAAAGCGAATGAGCGACCATCATCAAAGATGCAAAACATGTTGGGATTCCTAAACACTTCATATCGCGGAGTTTGAGCATCGTACAAGATGCAATTCAAACTTCCGTATAATCCATCCCAATCCAATATTTGCCCAATGACGGGTGTGTAAAAGTCGAAGACATCTTCGGCAAAATAGCGGCCAGGTTCGGCAATTATCTTCATTTCTGTCAGTTCATACTTGTGAATCGAGCGATTGATCAAGGAAGATTCTTGTAGATGAACTTGGGCATGATGGATCCCACTTCCGTGTCCTCTGCGTCTTCGAGCAAGGTGCCAATGAGAGCCGTCTGATCGACTAATGGGCTCACCCTACACTTTTTTCCGCACGGCACGCTCAAAGGAGTATGCGTCTCGGGCACTGTCCAATTACCCGTCACTTTTCGGGGTAAGATGAGAAGATCTCCCTCTTGCTTGGAACCAGCCTTGTACTGGTCTGCCAAGGTGTCACGGGTTTGCACATTACGTTGTTGAATGTATTGACTATATCCGGCTGGCTTGGAGGGGTCGGTAAGAAGCTTGCTCACTTGTTCCGCAATCTTAAAGACGTCGTCTTCACGAAACTTGCTACCGGGACCGCGGTACTCCGGGGCGTCCAAGATGCCTCCCATATCTTGTCTCGACATAGCCTGTGTACCGGAATTGCCTGTCGTCAATCCGTACGAGTAAACATCCGAGTCCATCTCGCCATCACTTGGGGACCGCGGCGCAAACGACGATTTTTCAAACGTTTTGATGATATTGCTTGTGGCGGAACCTAGGCCATTGGTCAAGCCGTTGCCTGGCATTGTTGTGCCTAGGCCACCACCGCCCTCCATCGACCTCAAGCGGAGTATGTACTCGTACAACATTTCATTGTCCATGCTGTAGGCCACAATCTTGTCGCGCAAAAACGACGTCTCGCCTTCAGTGGGCGACCGCTCATAGACCTTGACAAACTCGGTATTGATCATGTAAGCAATTTGACGTTCGGTCAAACCACGCGAAACCTCGCCGTGAACTTGATTGTTTTGATTCTTTGTCAAAATGCGGTACTCTTCGGAACCCTCTAGGATCAAGCGCAACTGTTGCAAGCTCAGACTCCGCCCTTGGAGGCGTGTGAAATAACGGTCGAGCTCTTGATCGGTAGGGTTACGTTGGAACACGGATTGATACATCGTGATAATGTCCGTGTATATCTTGTAGTTGTCCACGTCTAGATTTGCAGACACGGTTCGATACACCTGACCGATGGCGTCCATCGACTCTTTTTGCAACAATGCACGCAACTCACCCATTCCCATTTCCTTGCCGACCAATTTTGTAAAGTATGTGGTCAACTCAGCATCGGTCGGTTTACGACCCATCACGTCTTCGAACGACGCTACAAGATCGAGGTATATGGCGTACTTTTCCTTTTCCTTGACTGGGTCAGGCACTACGAAACCGGATGCATAGAGCTTGTCCACGAGTGCGGCTCCCGCAGCCTGTGCTTGAGACGCGGCTGCTTGTTGCATGCGCTTGTATTCGTCGGTGTTTTTGAGCATGCCCTCGATATCATTCGGGTAGATGATGCGATTGTTGAGCATACCGATGTATTTGGCGATCTCTTCGGAAGTCGGCATGCGACGCAATACCTGCATATACGTATCTGCGACCTGTTGCTCGGGAGGCACTTGGGCTTCTGGTTGCATGCTAGGTGTCACACCGCCAATGGAAGGTGTGGAGGAGTCACGGAGCGTCGCACGTCGTTGGCCATGACGCAACTCCACGAACCTCACGACATCCTCGTAGAGATAGTTGAACGTGGTAAAGGCGGATACCGTATCGCTTTTCTCTGCGCCATCTGGAGCGCGCTCAACAACCTCTTTGTACGCCTTTTTTACGTCGTCCACAATCTTTTTTAGGAGCATCTCGAACTCAATCTCAGTGTATCCGTCTTTGGCCAAAGTTCCAAAGTAATCCGCCTCGTTCTTGTAGGGCGCTCGACCGAGTACCGTATTAAACGCCTTTTCCACGCCACTCATGTCTTGGAAATGTTCCTTGAGCAATCGGTGATGGTTCATGTAGATAACCGCAACGGCTAGGCACAATACGATGAGGAATGTGACCAATTGTAAAGCGGACGACATTGTTGAGCCCCAGTTCATAACGCCTCTCTTGCACAAAGCGAAGAAAAAATGCATACGAAATCAAATCGTTGGCGTCGAAAAAAGAAAGTTTTTGATTGTTTTTCGGTATTTTGGGTCATATTGATTTTTACATCTATTGGGTGTAACATTATTCAGTACGCTGAGTGTATCTACACAAAGGCCTTGATCACCAGGGCCACGGTCAACCCAAGATTGGCAATGATGCACGCCTTGAGCCACCACGCAATCTCGGCCTTATGCCTCGGAGGTATATAGTCATAGTCGTATTCAGAATAGTCGGAGTCGGAGTCGGAGTCGTCTTCGGAATCATACTCTTCGTCTTCCTCGTCAGTGTCATCCTCGGACTCATCGTCATCGGACTCGACGCCTTCATTGTCGTCTTTGTCAGAGTCATTCTCGGAATCGTCCTTGGAATCGTCATTTTCCTCGTCGCATTCTGAATAGTCGTCATTCTCCAAATACTCACGTGGACGTTTGCGAGATACCTCAGGATTCGAGACGAGAGCCGTAGATGGCTCGGTCATCACAAGAGCCGTCTCTGGCTCGGTGATTGTAGGAGCGGGAGCGTCTACCTCGTCATTATCAGGGGGTGAAAGAGCCCATAGAGCAAACACAAGCTCTTCAGGGTAATCGTTTCCGTAGACCTCGATGATCTTGTCGCGAGAAAGTGTCAACTCGGTCGTATCTTTATCCGTTTCAAGAAATCTGTGCAGAACCTTGTTGATGACCTCGCACTTATTGTTATCGCCGGCGACAGACGCATAAACATTCTTGAACAGTTCGTTGATTTTCGACATCTTCGTTGTCGTGTATCAGCTTCACTTCCTTATACCCTTTTTTTTGCGCGCGCGTCAATTTTTTATGATTGGTTGCACAACGTCTTGACCAATTTATTCGAGATCTCGATGTTAAATACCTTGCCATCGATTCCACCGAGAGCCGAGGCATTCGCCCGCAGCGCCTCGCGAATGTTGTGAAGCATTGATGCCGTGTCGATCGACACGCGAATATCGTTGGGCCCAAACACCTGGATCTTGATCTCGGACTTTGACGGAGCTGTCACGCACAACGACGCCATCTCGTTCAACATGTCGGCAGCAGCCACCGTCTCATTGCGTACCACGTTTGGCACCAATCGTACCGCATTGCGTAAATCCGCCTCTCGCACCAACTGACGGTTGCGCTTTTGCTCATACACGGCCAACACTTGCATGATTTGCGAAAACGAGAGCCCGCTCAAGTGTGCGCGAGCTATCCGTTGCACAAACGATGGGTCGATCGAATATTTTTGAAGTAAGTTTGGGTAGTCGACGATGAACTGGTCGATCACTTGCGCACCATTGTCCCCCTTTTGCATATTGTCCTTGACATAGTCCACCACAAACAACGCATCCTTGACGTCAATCTTGCATGGTGCAATATCCGACGCCTTTATCGACCCCTCGAGCGACTTGATCACGTCAAGGTGCAGCGCCTTTTCGAGCTCAAACACTTTCTTGATGAACACAATGATGTCCTCGGCCGACGAGTCGTCCGTAAATGCGGTGCGGAACCATTCGAGATGGGCTTGATATTGTAGCTTACTCATGCTCTATACTGCATACCATAAAAATAAAAACCTTAGCCCAAGCGCATGTGGTGATCAATACAATTGGTACGTCATAACACCGTTCACCTTTTTCATCTCACCCACCGCCACCATCTCCTGTCTCGCTGCCTTGTCCGCATCATACAAGATCATCGTGGCTGGGTCGTACGCAAAACGCGCGCCATCAGGAAACTTGCCCACCTTGAGCATGATCTCTTCCGCCGTCCGGATCACTTTCGCCGCCTTGTACACATTGTCACGCGTGTCGTGGTCGATATTGGCGTTATATGCGTCCTCTTCCGGTCGAAAATTGGTGGGAAAGCTGTAGCACTTTGCGTCTTGGTGTGCCGATCGATGTAGTCGACAATCGATCGCCGCATCTCGCATGATGGCCAACATTTGGTCCATGATCTTGGCCTTTCGAGCAGCCACACCGTGGATGTACTGATCCGACGTCAAACCACCGTCCGCAATCTCGAGTTGGGTGCCCTTGCACTGTCCCTCTTCAAACGACGAAGTGTACATAAACGCCTTGACGTGGCGCTCATCGGGCGGCAACGCGATGTGAGAATTGGCACGAACGGCGCGCCCGATGACCTGATTCACCCGAATCAAGTTCCAATACGGCTCCATGATATGGACCTCACGGACGTTCTTGAGCGAAATGCCCTCGGACCCTGATTGGGTGATCATCAAGACCTTGAGCACCTGTCCGTGTTTGTTTCCATCGTCTGAGTCTTTGCACAACAATTGCACCTTTTCCGCAATCCTCTTGGGCAACGCCTCAAAGTTGTTGTTGAATATGTTGAGGACCAATTGGATATACTCAGGATCACTCTGAAATGCAATGTATCGAAGCTTATTTACGTCCGATTCGTCCAAGTCGATGTCCCACTCGCCCTTGCTCGCATCTTTTACAACCTTGAGCTCTTCAAAGCCGTTGGTGTCGAGAGCCATCGACAACACACCGAGTCCCTCCACCGTGCGAAACTGAGAATACACCAACATGGGACCCGGGCACGCTTGGGCTCTCTCGACCACGTGCTTAAACTTGGGCGAGTAAATGGCTAGCGAATCCAAACCGAGATATTGATCCCCACCTGCGCGCAACTTTCGCATTGCCCTCGATATTTGCTCATCGTAGGTCCCGTTGTCGTCGTCCTTTTCTTCGTCGCTCTCGACATCGTCCTCGTCGCCTTGGTCGCCTTCTGCGTCGTCCGCGTCTGCGTCATCTCTTGGTGCGGTTCGATCGTCCGCATCATCCATCTCTTTCTTAAAAAGTCTCATTGTGCTCGGATAAGGCCGCTTGATCTCTGACGGGAACACAAAGTTGCACACGGCTCGCGAGAAGCACCGGTAAATGTTGCCGTTGTTCTTAAACATGTTTTTATCGTCCATCTCCTTTCGCTTCTTGGCATTGAGTCTCGCCTTCTCCTCGTTCTTTCTTTCCTTGTCGCGCTCTAGCGCATACTTATTGTATTGGTGTTCCGACATGGGAAACTTGAGAACCTCGAAAGGTTCGGTCGACGGGTACAAATCCTTAGAATACGCGTGATAGTACGATACGACACCCTGAATGCGGCGTGTGAGCAACTCCGAGTTGTTGACTTGGACGTTTTCCATATCCACAAAGTAAGAGTTAAAACGCTCCTCGTCCGTCGGCAAAAGCTCCTTCGCCTCTTTTGTCCACGGACTGGCTTTGAAACTGACGCGCAATGCTCGGAGGTCGCTCATGATCGTCTTGATAACGACGTCGCGTTTCGTCTGGGTGCGCTTCATGCCTCGACGGTCGGCGGCGTACTCGAAACCCTCGGGTAAGAGTTGCACACTAATCTTTTGGTCTTGAAACATTGCGCTAGCAATCCATGGCGATTGCTTAAGATACGCCTCGACCTTGGAGGCGTTAAACTCGGGTTTGGGTCGTTGCAAATAGTGAAAGTGGTGGAATTCGAGATTGCCGCGGGCCAAATTGAGCAAAAATGCAATCTCGTGCGGGTAATTGATGAGTGGCGTCCCACTCAACATGATGATCTTGCAATTTGTCGCTGACATTAACAAGTCGTAGAGAATCGGGGCCGTCTTACCACGGTTGACAACTCGAGATATAAAGTTGTGGACCTCGTCGATGATGACGATTTTGTTGTCGAAAGGGTTAAACTTGTTGTTTTTCGTCAACACACCTATACTCTTGGTACTGGCCCCGTTATAATGCAAAAAGTTATAGTAGCCGCTAATCATGTCGGACATTTGGCGTCGCAAATTCTTCTGGTTTGTCGCAGACAAACGCGTAAAGTTGGGCTCCTTGCCCTCTTCAGGAACCCATAGTCCCTTGTACACTTCGCCCTTTCGTGTGGTCATGACGTACTTGGCCTTGGACAATCGCATGTCCGTCAACATGTCATCATCGACGTTATCCTTCTCGTAAAAGACCCAACGTTGTTCAATGCTAAAGACACGGTTACCATATCGTTGGATCTCGCCGATAAAGTTCTGGCGCAACGACGCTGGCAACATCACACAAATTCCGTATCCCTCGATTCCCAAGAACGGCTCTGCAGCGGCGATAGAAGCGGCGGTTTTGCCGACACCGAGGCCGTGATATAACAAGATGCCCCGATATGGACTATCGGGCTGGATAAAGTCGCGCACAAAGCGTTGCTGGTGAAATAAGTCGTCCTTGCCCGTGTAATGAAACGACTTGGAAACCCAATCAGCAAATGACACTTTGTGTAGTGGCACCCACGTCTTGGGCTTCTTTTCGGGCATGTAGCGTGGTTCGATGACAGGCATCT
>Ga0209550_10007596_pt1 | contig 10030 bp, 8 predicted proteins | sample LauGreSuBDMM15SN_2_FD_187567 | JGI IMG/M metagenome (GOLD analysis project Ga0209550, IMG submission 187567) | Freshwater lake microbial communities from Lake Michigan, USA - Su13.BD.MM15.SN (SPAdes) (version 5) | ecosystem: Environmental > Aquatic > Freshwater > Lake | place: Lake Michigan, USA... | reverse complement strand
AGGTCTAGATGGGGCAAAATGCTGTACGGCCTAAATCGTCCGTTCACACAGCAAGGAGCGTAACTATAGGCCGCTGGGGCACGAGGGTCAAATCCGCATTATCCAAAGACCAGTGGGATTGGTCATAATGGAAAAATGGCGAAAAATTCAATATTCATGCGTAAAAATGGGGTAAACGCTGGCGGGGATGGCTTTTAGATAAGTTCGACTGCAGCTAAATCGCGCTTACCTTTACGCAAAACCGCATATTTTCCGCATAAAAAGTCACTTTTTTCAGGTGCGAAATCTTCTCCAGATATTTTTGCATTGTTTAAATAAGCTCCACCCTCTTTAACGATGCGTCGTGCGGCAGATTTTGAATCTACTACTCCCGTAGCAGCCAAAAGGTCGACCCAAGTCGGGATAGGCTCCCCACTTTTTACCGTTGTCCGTGGCAATTCGGCTAGCGCTGATGCCAAAGTCACTTCATCTAGTTCGGATAATTCACCTTGGCCGAATAGAGCGCGAGCTGCCAGCTCCACACGATTGCAAATGTCCTGAGAGTGGACAAGCGAAGTTAACTCACGTGCAAGTGCGCGATGGGCGTCACGTGCACCAGGGTTTTCATTGTGCACTATCTCGAGCGCCTCAATTTCTGAGCGAGATTTAAATGAGAAGACCTTGAGAAAATTAATCACATCCTTATCGTCAGTGTTTAACCAGTACTGGAAAAACGCGTAAGGCGATGTCATCTCTGGATCGAGCCAGATTGCCCCACCCGCAGTTTTCCCAAATTTACTACCGTCAGCCTTAGCCAATAACGGAACAGTTAAACCATGCCCACTTCCGCTTTCAACGCGACGAATTAGATCTAAGCCTGCGACGATATTTCCCCACTGATCTGATCCGCCTAACTGCAAAGTGCAATTGTGGCGACGAAAAAGCTCAAGAAAATCAAAAGATTGCAAAACTTGATACGAAAATTCCGTATAAGAAATACCACCAGCTTCTAGACGCGATGCCACTGAATCCTTTGCAAGCATTTGATTTACGCTGAAATGCTTACCGATATCGCGCAAGAATTCAATGGCTGAAAGCGGTGAAGTCCAATCCAAATTATTAGCAACAATTGCCACATTAGGTTTTGCCAGAAAATCTAAGTATTTAGAAACTTGCCCACGAATACGTTCCACCCATGTTGCCACAACGTCGGTCGTATTAAGTGAGCGTTCCTCGCTCTTGCCGCTGGGATCCCCGATCAAACCGGTTGCTCCACCAACAAGAGCGATTGGGATATGACCGGCTAACTGAAAACGACGAAGCACTAGAAGGACAACTAGATTGCCGACATGCAGACTTGGGGCAGTTGGATCAAAGCCGATATAGACCGTAGTTGGTTTCTTTAGCGCCTCAACTAAAGCCTTCTCATCGGTTGATTGTGAGAAGAGGCCGCGCCATTTTAGATCGGCTATTAATTCGCTAGACAAAGTGTTAACAGCCATATTCATCCACCCATCATCTCGGAAAAAGCATTGCGTTGGTCGGCAATTACCTTTGAATGTCTCGCTAAATTTGTTGTTGCTGACTTAATTTGAACAGCAAACGCTGCTGGACCAGTTGCACCAACAGAGTTGCGAGAAGCTATCGCTCCTTCAACGGTTAGAACCTTGCGAATTTCTGGATTGAGGGCGGAATGAATAGATTTAAATTGTTGATCACTTAACTGATCAAATTGGATTCCATCTTTTTCACAGAGGGCGACACACTTTCCCGCTGCTTCATGCGCTTCTGCAAATGGAACATGAGCGCGTACCAGAAAATCTGCAATCTCAGTAGCTAATGAAAAACCGAGCGGAGCGGCCGCTAACATCTTGGCGCGATCAAAGATTGTTGTAGCAACCATTCCGGTAACAGCTGGCAGCACCAAGAGGACTGTGTCGATTGAGTCAAAGAGCGGTTCTTTATCTTCTTGTAAATCACGGTTGTATGCGAAAGGTAGGCCCTTTAGCATTGCCAACACAGCAGTAAGATTTCCGATGAGTCGTCCCGCCTTACCGCGGGCCAGTTCTGCCATATCTGGATTCTTCTTCTGTGGCATTATTGAGGAGCCCGTTGAGTATTCATCTGCAACTTGTGCCCAACCGAATTCCGTTGTTGCCCAGATGCACCACTCTTCACCAATGCGAGATAGATGTACCCCAACCAATGACAAGATAAAAAGCGCCTCCGCTACGAAATCGCGATCGGATACTGCGTCAATGCTGTTAGCAGATGAAGAGCTAAATCCAAGATCCTGCGCCGTTGCTGCCGGATCTAATGACAACCCTGATCCTGATAGCGCACCAGATCCCAGCGGACTAACGTTGGTGCGCGCTAGCCAATCTTGGATACGTTCTAAATCACGGGCAAAAGATTGCACATGTTTAGCAATCTCATGGCCGAAGAGAATTGGTTGCGCATGTTGCATATGTGTAAAACCTGGTGCTGGTGCATCACCGTATTCACTCGCTTTAGCCAATAGCGCTGTCTGTAATTGTGTAATCGAACCAGCAACTTCGAGCATGTGATCAATTGCAAACAGTTTAAGATCAGTTGCGACTTGATCGTTGCGAGAACGCCCTGCGCGCAGTGAACCACCACTTGCACCGATCTTCTCGCCTAAACCTCTCTCCAGCGCGCTATGTACATCTTCATCGCTCTCGATAACTGAAAACTTGCCCAACTCAACTTCTGAAGTTAATTCGCGCAACGCGTTTTCGATCTGCTTGGCAACCTCTTCTTGAAGTAAGCCACCTGTGCGAAGGACCTTTAAATGCGCAAGTGAAGAGCGCAGGTCATATGGGGCTAAACGCCAGTCGAAATGCACGCTGCGAGAGAGTGCAAAAACGGCATCCGCCGGTGCTTGTGCAAATCTTCCACCCCAGAGCGCCACTATTTTCTCGACTTTCCGCTACTTGATGATTTATTCGCTGATTTATTTGATGACCTACTGAACGAGAGTAATTCTTTCGCTAATTCGGCTCCCCCGTTGGACTTCTTGGAAACAAGTAAAACCGTGTCGTCTCCTGCGATGGTGCCGATGATCCCGGTGATGCCTGAATTATCAAGGGCGCTTGCCAAAAACTGAGCTCCCCCGGGTGGTGTACGGACAACAGCCAGATTTGCAGATGCTTCAACGGAGAGAATCAAATCAGATGGAAGTGGCATCGATCTCGAAATCGCTCCATCCGATGTGGATCGGATTTGATATATCAACTCTCCCGCAGCGCTACGAGCACGAACTGCTCCAACCTCTTCCAGATCTCGACTAGCAGTTGCTTGCGTAACCGCAAACCCCGACTTCTTAAGTAGTTTCACAAGATCGGATTGGGAATGCACAACACCGGCCTTGATCAATGAGATCGCTTTAGCACGACGTGCCGAAACTGATGTGGAGTTGAGAACCTTAGCCACGATCTACCTCCTGCATGCAAAGCCGAAAGACTGTAACGAATTTGTCTATCTGAACTTTTGTGACAATCAACGGTGGCGCAATTCGAATAGTGTCGGCGCTAGGGGCATTCACTAGAATTCCATGATCTGCAAGAAAAGCAGCTAACTCTTTAGCGTAGGCACCATCTAATCCAATACCAAGCAACAATCCACGCCCACGCACCTCTTTGACCCCACGAACTACCTCTAACTTAATTCGCAATTTTTTTTCAAAAATTCTAGCTGAGGTCATCAAACGATTCTTTTCAATTACACCGATTGCCGCCAAGCCTGCCGCAGCTGCAACCGGATTTCCACCAAAAGTTGTCCCATGCTCACCTGGAGCAAATCGCGGAGTAGTGCTTCCTAACGAAATCATCGCCCCTAACGGCAGGCCTCCCCCGAGACCCTTTGCGAGAGTTATGAGATCTGGGCGGATCTTCTCATCCTCATATCCAAACCAAGTACCAGTGCGCCCCATCCCAGTTTGCACGCAATCAAAAACCAACAACACTCCATATTTGTTGCACAAGTCACGAAGCTGTTTGAGATATCCAAACGGCGGAACAATAACACCAGCTTCACCCATTATTGGCTCGACAATAACCATTGCAGTCTTCGAGTTAACTGCCTTGCGCATCTGCGTGATGTCGCCAAAGGTCACATGTTTTATACTCTTAATTAGTGGCTTGAATGGATTACGTTTGCTTGGTTGGCCAGTCAGTGAAATCGCTCCCATAGTTCTTCCATGAAATGAGTCAATCGTGGCGACAATTCGCGATTTACCAGTTTTGCGTGAGAGTTTTAGCGCAGCCTCATTCGCTTCGGCGCCAGAATTACAGAAGAAGACGCGCGCCGTTTGGTCACCTGTCATATCAACTAACTTCTGAGCAAGTTCTAGCCCTGCAGGATGGGCATATAAATTGCTGACATGACCGAGCGTTGAAATCTGTTTCGTTACCGCTTTCACGATTGCAGGATGGGCGTGACCAAGGGCATTAGTGGCAATCCCACCGAGGAAATCTAGATACTTCTTTCCATTTTCATCTGTGACGAATATACCTTTACCGGAAGTCAAGGTGATCGAAGGTTCACCATAGTTATTTTGCATAACATCTGACCATCCGATCGCAGAACTTTTTCTTCTTATCATTTTGTCACCAACGTTCCACCAGAATTACCAAGGGCTAATTCGAAGCTCTTTGAGTCAGTACCGTCAATTATGCGAACCGCTTGGGCTCCCGCAGTAATCGCGTCCAAACAGGCTTGCACCTTGGGTGCCATACCGTCGGAAAAGGTTTTCTTTAGCTTTAAAAGTTCGGTGAAGCTAATTTCATTAATCAAAGAGCCTTTATCAGGCCAGTTGCTATAAATACCAGGCACATCAGTCATTATTACCAAAACTGTTGCATCGAGTGCTCCAGCAATCGCGGCTGCTGCAAGATCAGCATTAACATTTAGCCCACCACGAAAATCTTCATCAATTGCTATCGGCGAAATCACTGGTACTTGACCACCTTTCAAGGCGTTACGAATCGCTTGTGGGTTTACCGCTGTTATAACTCCAACCAAACCTAAATCTGCGGCAGTGCCATCGACCAAATTACGTTGCGGCTCGGCAATTAAAGATTCGCTGGTGCGCCCGGATATCGCTACTGCATTCACACCGATCTTTAGAAGCGAATTCGCTATAGCAGGGCCAACCTCGTGGACTAAGACCTGTTCAACGATTTCAAAAATCTCGGGAGTGGTCACTCGAAAGCCCCCAATGAATTCAGACTCAATGCCGGCCGCATCTAACGCAGCGTTTATCTGTGGACCTCCACCATGAACAATCACGATCTGCACCCCTTTGGAAAGGGCAGATGCGATCGCTGCAGCGAAGCCACCGTGTTCATCGGCCATGGCATGGCCACCAAATTTGACGACAATCATGTTCCCAAACCAAGTTGCGTTAGTCCGAGACTTTCATCGAAGCCACACATTAGATTGGCATTCTGTATCGCTTGACCAGCCGCGCCCTTCACCAAGTTATCAATAGCAACGCTGATTACCAAACGATTGGTGTGTTCATCAACGCCAACTTGAATAGCGACCATATTGCTTCCAGTCACCGCTGCAGTTCTTGGCATTTGGCCCTGGGGCAGTAGATTGACGAAGGGTTCAGCGCTATAACTTCTATCGAAGGCCTCTCGTACTTTTTCTAAAGATACTCCGTCATTTAATTTCATAGTTATCGTGGCTAAAATACCTCTGGGCATTGGCGCCAGTATCGGGGTGAAGGAAATCTTCGCTTGAGCACCTGTTGCGCGCCGCAAGGACTCTTCTATCTCGGGAGTATGTTGATGGACTCCCCCGAATTTATAGGATGTTAGAGAACCCATGACTTCACTTGCAATTAAGTTTATTTTTGCAGACCTACCAGCACCTGTGGTGCCAGAAACCGCAACAACTACCACATCGGTTAAATCTGCGATTGCAGCCGCTGGCGCGGTTCCGAGTGCGATAGCCGTTGCATAACAGCCAGGGTTGGCCACGCGCGATGAGGCCTTAACTAGCTCACGGGCACCAGAGAGTTCAGGTGCACCATAGGTCCAAGTTCCGGCGTGAACACCACCGTAATACTTCTCCCAACTGTTAGCACTTTCTAATCGGTAGTCTGCTCCCAGGTCAACGATCTTAATTTGATCACTCAGTTGTGCGATTACTTTCGCGCTTTCTCCACGAGGTAACGCTAAAAAGACTAGATCGCAGCAATCTAAATCACTCGCCTTAAATTCGCTAAACCTTACCCTCGCATACGAAGATAGATGCGGGTGCACCGAAGTGATTAGTTCGCCGGCGTTCGAATGTGCACTGACACAGCAAACTTCGAACTCTAGGTGGCCTGCGAGTAAACGCAGGAGCTCTCCCCCGGCGTAACCGCTACCGCCAATGACTCCAATTTTCATATACTTATACTAGCATAATTATGCAAAATAATGCATATTTATGCAGTACGGATTACGGCGCCAGTCGCCTTTTGCGCCGAGGCAACCGCAGCGTTGCGCATCTCGGAGACTTCGGCGCCAGTAAGGGTGCGATCTTCGGCTCGGAATGTGAGCGTAAATGCCAAGGAAATTTTGCCATCACCTAATTTGTCATAGCGATCAAAGAGTGAAATCGATTCCAGAAGTTCGCCCGCTCCGGCCCTCAGCGCTGCCTCTACATCTTGGGCACTTACACCGCTATCAATTACTAACGCCACATCTTGAACCGCAGCCGGCATGGTGCCAACACGATTTGGCTTCACAAGATCTGAGTCAGGCAAGGCGCTCAACCCAACTGCAAAGGCCGCGCTTCGTTCTGGCAGTCCATACTTAGCCAAAATTCGGGGATGTACTTCCCCGGCGTGCGCAACTGCTTTCCCATCGACAATTAACTCCGCACAACGCCCCGGATGCCATGGCGCAAAATCTGATCGCTTTATCGAGTATTTTAGATTGCAGAGATCAAGGATTTCCTGCGCAAAAGCAATTGCATCCTGCCAAGTGTAAGTTCTTGCCTTGCCTTGCCAATCTTCATTTTCTGCTTTTCCAACTAAGAGACCTGCAACATGGAAAGCCTGCGGGGGCACGCTCTTATAAATTTCGCTAATTGTCTTGCTATCGGGTCGCTTGAGTATTTCTGGAGATACAGCCGGGATTAACTTCTGTGCGCTTCTAAAAATCGATCCCATCTCAAAGATTGCGAAATCCTTTGCGCCTCGACTTGTATTTCTTGCCGCAACTTCAATTAATCCAGGGACAAGATGAACGCGCATCAACGGGTTTTCTTCAGACATCGGGTTAGCAATTCGATAAGTTGCCGCACGTTCGCCAACAAAACCCATCTGATTAATCGTTTCTTGATTCGTGAATGGGAAGGTTTGAACTTCTGCCAATCCACGGCTGGCCAACATATTTGCAATCGCTCGGCGTCGTTTCTGGGTTGGCGTAAGGCTGGCGTGCTTAGGTCGTGGTGGAAGAACAGATGGGATCTTCTCGAAACCGATCATACGAGCGACTTCTTCAGCTAAATCGGAGGGCGTCATTAGATCAGAACGCCAAGATGGCGGATCAACTTGAAAAGATTCTTCATCTACATCGCAACCGATAATTCGCAGGTAACCTGCGATTTCTGGCCAAGTGATATCAAATCCAAGAAGTCTTGGAATGTAAGCCGGATCTAAGGTTAAAACAGGTGCGTACCTTGGCTCACCGTCAATTGCAGTTGCAACATATTTAGCGCTGCTATGCGCAGTTAGAAGTTGAACAAAACGAGCAGAAGCGAACTCAGCAAGTGATGGGTCGACACTGCGCTCGAGTCTGCGTGATGCTTCCGAAGAAAGTTTATGGCGTCGTGAATTCCTAGCCACACAGAGTGGATCAAAGCGAACGGCCTCTAGTGCGATATCTGTTGTTGTATCGGTTATCTCTGAAGATATTCCACCCATAGTTCCCGCTAAAGCTAATGGTTGTTTATCGTCACAAACCATCAAATCATCAGGATCTAAAGTTCTTTCTTGTCCATCAAGGGTAATGAACTTCTGTGCTTTCCCAGCTCGCTTGATAGTTAGACCACCCGAAATCTTAGATTTATCAAAGGCGTGAAGTGGCTGACCAAGTTCGAGCATCACGTAGTTCGTAATATCAACCACTAAGGAGATGGAACGCATTCCCATCTTTTCTATTCGACGGCGCATCCATAGCGGAACTTTTGCACCAGGTTCAAAATCTGAAATAGTTCGTAAGTAAAAGACGGAAGCGGTCTCTTTATCGGCGATCTTTGCAGCCACCCCTTTACCAGTTTCACTGAACTGCAAGCCGCGCAGCGCATCAACTGGGTCTGTGTATTTCAAAGACAAGGATCCAGCTATCTCACGAGCGATGCCTCTAATACTTAAGGCATATCCCCGATCTGGGTTCACAGCGATATCAAAAATCACATCGTTGATTTCAAGCGCTGCGATCGCATCTCCACCAATAGCGACATCGCCTTCGGCAAATACCATGATGCCCGAGTGATCCTCACCGATACCAAGTTCGCGGGCTGAACAGATCATTCCATTTGAAGTTTTACCGTAGGTTTCTCGAGCGGCAATGTGAAAATCTCCAGGTAAAACAGCGCCAGGTAGCGCCGCAACAATTACGTCACCAACTTTAAAGTTGGTCGCGCCGCAAATAACATAGCGAGTTTCCTTCTCACCGCAGTCTAGTCCAACGTAGCGAATTGGCTTTTTGAACTCTGTAATTTCTTCAATTGTTAAAACTTTGCCAAATTTGAGAGGTCCAATAAGCCCTGCGCCTTGATGGATAATCTCTTCTACCTCGAAACCAACACGGATCAACGCATCGCTGATCTGATCTGGAGAAACAGATTTGGGAATTTCCACAAATTCCTTTAGCCATGACAGTGGGGCGCGCATTTATAGACCAACCCCAAACTGACGAGTAAATCTCAGATCTCCTTCGACAATGTCGTGCATATCTGTGATGTTATGGCGCACCATCAGCGTGCGCTCTAGCCCCATTCCAAATGCGAAGCCGCTATAAACATCGGTATCTATTCCGCAAGTAGCAAGAACCTTTGGATTGACCATGCCACATCCGCCCCATTCAATCCAACGACCGTTGAAGAAGATATCAACTTCGGCGCTTGGCTCAGTAAACGGGAAGAAAGATGGACGAAGTCGAGTTGTTACATCTGGACCAAACATCGCTTGTGCAAAATTATCCAGCGTTCCTTTTAAGTGGGCCATCGTTATACCTTTATCAACGACTAGCCCTTCAACTTGATGAAAAACTGGGCTATGGGTTGCATCTAATTCATCTGCTCTAAATGTTCTACCTGGACAAATCATGTAGATGGGAGGATCGTTTTCTAGCATCGAGCGAATCTGCACAGGAGAAGTTTGGGTTCGCAACACCATCCCAGATTCAACCGGCTCTATATAGAAAGTATCTTGCATGGTGCGTGCCGGATGATCTGGTGGAATATTTAAGGCATCAAAATTAAGCCATCCTGATTCGAGTTCTGGCCCTTCCTCAACGGCATAACCTTGTTCAATAAAGAAATCACTGATCTCATTTTTAATTATGGTGATCGGATGCAGTCCACCTCGATGAGAACGTTTTACCGGCAAGGTGATATCTACAACTTCTTCCGATAAAACTTTGTCATCTCTTTCGGCTTCCAATTTCTCTGTTGCCATTTGCAGCGCTGATGTAATAGCGGCTTTACCCTCGCCAATAATTTTTCCTGAAGATGCTTTCTCATCTGGAGCCAGCGTGCCTAAAGAGCGACTGGCTAAAGAGATTGGGGCTTTATCCCCCAAGTGAGCCAGGCGGGCAGTTTTCAACGACTCAAGATCGGTAGCTTGTGAAAACGCTTTTTCGGCGGCCTCTATCCAAGATTGAACATCTGCCGGATTCATGAGGGAATTCTAACCTGTGACCTTTCCGAGATGCGGGATATTTGGTTATAGGGCGGCTATATAAAACATCACAATGGATGCGGCCGCAGAAAGATTAAGACTTTCAGCGCTACCCTTCATCGGAAT
>Ga0209550_10007592_pt1 | contig 10033 bp, 10 predicted proteins | sample LauGreSuBDMM15SN_2_FD_187567 | JGI IMG/M metagenome (GOLD analysis project Ga0209550, IMG submission 187567) | Freshwater lake microbial communities from Lake Michigan, USA - Su13.BD.MM15.SN (SPAdes) (version 5) | ecosystem: Environmental > Aquatic > Freshwater > Lake | place: Lake Michigan... | reverse complement strand
CACTTCGTTCCTATTCCGATGTCACTTCGTTCCTATTCCGATGTCACTTCGTTCCTATTCCGATGTCACTTCGTTCCTATTCCAAGAATAGCTAGGCATACCTTCCCTTCGATTCGCTAATTCTAACATATTCATAAGATTATTAACTCTAGGGAGCTCTTCTTCTGGATTGAAATTCGTAATAATGGTGCGCATTTTTCCAAAAACATCACCTTCAATACGAGCCAATACTTCATCATCCTCCTCATATTCTTCGTGCTCCAAAAGGAGAACTTTTACTAGGTCCTCCATGGTAATGCCGTCATCTAAAAGTTTATCGGCAATAAATTCTGCAGATGGTTTGGGCGGTGCATCATGTATGCGTTCGCGAATGTTTTCCTCTTCATCTTCGATATCTTCTTGTTCATGAGGCTCTCCACTTATATTATTCATAAAGAAACGGAAACCGCGAAGAGAATTGTCATTAAACATATCTTCCTCTTCTTCATCGTCTTCCTCTTCTTCATCGTCTTCCTCTTCTTCCTCTTCTTCCTTTATTGCTTCAGCCATAGCCGTTCGACAATAAGGGCATCCAAACCCATTATGGGCTACAGAAGTCATCAAACAATTCGTGTGGAAACAATGTCCGCATTCAGTAGTCACACAGTTTTTATTGAAATCAATGATTTCCATGCAAATAGGGCATTCCTTTTGAGTGTTCATTTTCGCAAGTTTTAAAAGTTGATAGTGTTTGTTGTATAACTTTACATTTTCATAAAAAAGTAATTCAATTTTTTTACAAGTGTGGTGCAATTTTAGTTCACTAAATTTTTGATTCTTTGCGTGGGTGCCTTTTTTTCAGTGTCGTTTTTTCAGCGAGTATTTGTAGAAAAATTATATTTTTTAAGTGGAAAATGCATGAGGTTTATAATAAAAAAATTGAAATGCTTTTATCATAAATATATTATCATACACACAATCAAAAACAGTTTAAAAAATGTCCGCAATTAACAATATCAGTGTTTATATTCCTCATATCTTTGCTAATTATAGTAAGGAAAATGTTGCCAAGGTATTTGAAACCTTAAAAATAGGAAAAGTAAAAAATATTGATTTTATTTCCAAAATGGGCAATGATGGTAAACCTTTCAATGCCGCATATATTCATTTTGAATATTGGTATGATAATATAAGTGCTGCCAATTTTCAAGAAAAAGTTTTGCATAAATCACCTGCAAAATTAATGTATGATGAACCGTGGTTTTGGCTTGTTTTAGAAAACAAGGGTAAAAAAATCGTCTCTGGAGACCGTAAGAAATGTTTAGATATTGGTGATTTAAATAAAAGTTTTATTACTCCAGCAAAAACAACCGACTTTGAAACCATTCCTAGAACCCCAACAAAGGGAAAGAACGGTGAAACCGTTCACATGAATAATGTCGTATTCAATATGAATAATGCATTTGAAGAACAAGAATATACTCAAATGATGGTGGATGAAATGGCTGAATGTGAAATTGCTATGGAAGAAGAAGACCAATGTCTGATTAGCATTGACGGACGTTATGTTCAAGAATTGGAACAAGCAAACGCCGAATTAAGAATGCAATTAGCGCAAATGCAGAATGCTTATTATGCGGAATGCATTAAATCACAAAGTCTCGCACAAGCATTACAAATGGTAAACAATAAATAAAAAGAAAAAACAAAAAACAAAAATAAAAAGTAAAAAATAGGTGAATCCAATTGGAAACGCCTATTTTTTACTTTTTATTTTTGTTTTGTTATCTACTTTTCGAATAGTCTTCTTTGAATTTTTTCTCTCCATTTCTTGCTATGTATTGCATTTTTCTCATAATGAAACCAAACGATGAACCTGAATGACCATGATAACCTAATTCAGACATTTTTGAACCTATAATGTCAATTTTAGGGTTTTCTGACCACATAAAACTTTCTATATCAGCTTTTACAAAATCCCAATTTTCCGTTAAAGTTATGGCTTGCCAGGCATTTACATACATTTCTCGTTCGTGTTTATTATTTATATATTCAAATTGTCCAGGAACTAAAATGTCGGTTGGTACATTTGGTTCTATATTCGGAAAAGATGAAATAGGTATACCCCTAGAATTTGTTGTATTCATAACATTTCTAGAAGAAGGCGGAGGTAATAATGGTTCATTGTCATCGCTTGTAAATAACGATGTCATATTGCAGTGTATATTATCTTTAGTGTTATATCATTTGAATATCTCAATTTTTTATTATATATAATAAATTATATATTATATTATTATATGCCAAGACCCAAAGGAAGTAAAAATAAAAAACGTAAAAATAGTAACACTAATCATTCTCAGAAAAAAAAAACATCCTCTGAAAAAGGTAAAAACGATAAACAAACACAAAAAAGAAATAAGGATAATAATAAGACACGCAAGAAAAAAATATTCATTATAGAATCATCTTCATCTTCTGTTTCGCCAGGAATAAAAAAAATTGAGTCTATTTTTTTTGATAATACAGGTGAAAACAAAACAGATTTAAAGATGATTCAATCTATGAATACAATGATAGCTTCTCCTGCCAACACAAATGTTTTACCAAGCGGACGTTTAAATGAAAAATTTATCGATATTATGGAACAATTAGCAAATATTATGTTGAAACAAGGTGAACCATTTCGCGCTCGCGCTTACCAAAAAGCCCAAGAAACCATTATGGCTTATCCTACCGACATTTTAAGTCCAAATGATTTAAAAGGTAAGCCTGGTATTGGCGCTACTATTATGGAAAAATTAGAAGAATATGTGAAAACTGGTACATTGAGAGTTCTAGAAAGAGAGAGAACGAACCCAGTAAATATTTTGGCGGATGTTTATGGTATAGGACCGAAAAAAGCCAAAGAATTAGTGGATAAAGGAATAACGACTATAGAAAAACTTCGTGAAAATCAACAATTATTAAATGATGTCCAAAAAGTAGGCCTTACATATTATGAAGATGTTTTAAAAAGAATCCCTCGTTCTGAAATAGAACAATACGAAGCAATTTTCGATGATAATTTTAAGAAGGTGGGTAATACACCCAAATCACGGTTTGAAATTGTTGGTTCTTATCGTCGCGGAGCGCAAAGTTCAGGCGATATTGACGTAATCATTACATCGGAAAACCCCAAAGTATTTGTCAATTTTATAGATGAATTAATAAAACAAAAAATAATTTTAGAAGTTCTATCACGCGGACCGACAAAATGCCTTGTCATTGCAAAAATCCCTTCGTCTGATGCAGCACGTCGCGTTGATTTCTTGTATACTAGTTTGGATGAATTCCCTTTTGCTATTCTATATTTCACTGGAAGTAAAATGTTCAATACCGTAATGCGTCACCAGGCGCTTCAAATGGGACTCACTATGAACGAACACGGTCTGTATACATTACATGAAGGGAAAAAGAAGGGAGCCAAAGTAGAATGGTCCTTCAAGGATGAAAAGGATATATTCGATTATTTGAATATGGAATATAAGACACCTGTAGAACGCGTGGATGGTCGTGCGGTAGTTATTCGAAGTACCATTAAAAAACCAAATATTATTGAATCGTCTGCACCTTCTACACTCGTGCAAAAAAATATAGAGAAAAAACCAAAGAAAATATTTATTATAGAAAGCGATGATTTAAACAATGAGATTATTCAACCACATATAACTATTCAACCAACTATAAATATTCAATCGAACAGTCCAACGGATAAAGAAAATAAATATATCATTGATGTAGCGCATGATTTTAAGAAAAATGGTATTTCTGTTTTGGATAAATTAAATGAAAATCAATTAACATCTATTCTTCGCGAAGCCAATAAAGCTTATTATAACGAACAACCATTTATGACCGACAATGAATATGACATTGTAAAAGAATATACCGAAAAAAAATATCCAGATAATAAAGCAGTGGTTGAAATCGGTGCACCCATTGAATCTGGCAGTCGTAAAGTTACATTACCCTATCATATGGGTTCTATGGATAAAATTAAACCTGATACAGATATTCTTGCAAATTGGATGGGAAAATATAAAGGACCTTATGTTTTATCATGTAAGCTTGATGGGGTAAGTGGACTTTATTCAACAGAAGGTTCCAAACCCAAATTATATACTAGAGGTGACGGTAAAGTTGGACAGGATATTAGCCACTTAATACCTCATTTACGTTTACCAAAAACAAAAGGTATAGTTATCAGAGGTGAATTCATCATTCCAAAGTCTATTTTCGAATCAAAATACAAAACCAAATTTGCGAATCCTAGAAACATGGTTGCAGGAATAGTAAATCACAAGACGATAAACGAAACCGTAAACGACCTACATTTTGTCGCATATGAAGTAATTAAACCTGTAAAAAAACCATCTGAACAAATGACCCTTCTCGCTACACTCGATGTGGATAGTGTGCTCTATAAAGTAGAAACGACTTTATCTAATGAATTATTATCACAAACATTAGTAGAATGGCGTAAAAACTACATTTATGAAATTGATGGCGTTATCGTTACAAACGATGCGATATACGAAAGAAAAGAAGGCAACCCGGACCACGCGTTCGCCTTCAAAATGGTTTTATCAGACCAAATAGCAGAGGCGAAAGTATTAGATGTTATATGGAGTCCTAGTAAAGATGGATATTTAAAACCACGTGTTCAAATAGAACCCATACATCTTGGAGGAGTGCGTATTGAATATGCGACTGGTTTTAACGGCGCCTTCATTCATGATAACAAGGTAGGTATCGGAGCCATTATTGAAATTATACGCAGTGGAGATGTGATTCCGCATATTCGTAAAGTAACTGTTCCTGCTGAACAACCCAAAATGCCGTCGGTCCCTTTTAAGTGGAATGATACCCATGTGGACGTATTATTAGAGGATATTGAATCAGATGAAACGGTTAAAGAGAAAAATATTACTGGTTTCTTCAGAGGTATTGGAGTTGACGGATTAAGCTCTGGTAATGTCGCGCGCATCATTAAAGCTGGTTTCGACAGTGTTCCAAAAATAATTCGAATGACTGTTTCTGATTTACTCAAAGTCGAAGGTTTTAAAGAAAAAACGGCTACTAAATTGTATAATGGTATCCAAGAAAAAATGAATTCCGCATCTTTGATAACCATTATGTCGGCTTCCAATGTCTTTGGCAGAGGGTTTAGTGAAAAGAAATTTGAATTAATCTTGGACCCTGAATCTGGTTACCCTGATGTTTTAGTATCGAGCGAAACGGCTGCGCAAAAAATAGCAAAAATAGCAAAAATAAAAGGTATGGCGGTTAAATCCGCCGAAGCTTTTGTAGAAAAAATTCCACACTTTATTCAGTTTATAAAGGAGGCAGGCCTTGAGAAAAAATTGACGGAGAAGAATAACGAGAAAAAGTCATTGGTCGACCCATCTCATCCGTTATACGGTAAATCGATTGTCCTGACTGGATTCAGAGACGATGAATTACAACAAAAAATCAAAAATGTAGGAGCTAAATTGGGTTCTAGTGTTTCAAAAAATACCTTTGTTGTTCTAGTTAAAAATATAGAGGAAGATACGGGTAAGGCGTCTGAGGCAAAAAATTTGGGCATACCTTTAATGACGCCAGACGAATTCAAGAACAAATATTTATAAACCATTGAACCTTTTAGAGAGGACGAAAACGAACAAATTTTAAATATATATTAAAACATAATAAAAACTTTCTTTCTATATGAAGTATATAGAATATGTTTAAATATATATTTTTATTTGCTTCATTCTTAACGGTTTTTTCTGCTAAAAATGGTCTACGAGAAACATCGTTTGTAGAAGGCGATGAATGGAAACAGTTTGCTAACTTTCAAGAAAGATTTAGCAAACGTTATGAAACAATTCAGGAACTAGAAAATCGTTTCGAAATTTTCCGTTCTAATCTTCGTTACATCATTAGCCACAACTTGGAAAACAATAAAAATTTTACCATGGGAGTCAATCAATTTACCGATTTAACCCCTGAAGAATTCAAGAAAATATATTTGAGCGGTTATAAGCCATTACAGTCTTTCGGTTGTGGATCGTTTTCGAGTCATGGCTCAAATGTACCTTCTTCTATTGATTGGACAACAAAGGGTGTTGTAAATTCGGTAAGAGACCAAGGCCAATGCGGTTCATGTTGGGCGTTTGCTACGACCGCTAATGCTGAAAGTGTTTGGGCGATTTCTAGTGGCAATCTTTTAGATTTATCTGAAGAATTTTTAGTCGACTGTGCAACTGGATTGGGTTATTTTAATATGGGTTGCAACGGCGGTAACCCAGATTCCGCTCTTAAATATATGATTAACAATGGTCAATGCACCGATGCATCTTATCCATATACATCTGGCGTTACCAAAACAGCCGGTGATTGTCAAAAATGCACATCTGCTGGAGTTAAATTTTCTAGCTGTTCAGATGTTACACCAAAGGACCAGGTTTCCCTACAAGCAGCGGTGGCACAACAACCAGTCGTTATTGCCATTGAAGCGGATACGCGTTATTTCCAAACCTATTCGAGTGGTATTTTAACAGATGCGACAAAGTGTGGTACGAGTTTGGACCATGCAGTGGAAATTGTAGGTTACGGAACTGAAAATGGTATTGATTATTGGAAGGTCCGCAATTCATGGTCTGACACATGGGGTGAAGCTGGTTATGTTCGTATTCAAAAATCATCGTCTACGGATGACATTGGTGTTTGCGGTATTGCTGCGGAACCAAGTTTTATTTCAGTATAAAAAATAGTATTATAAAAATAATATAAGAAAATATTCATAATATACAATAGTTATGAATATTTTTACCAAATATGTTGTCAGATTATATCAACCACAATTGTTGAAAAAATGCAATAAACGTTTTTGTTCATCTAGCACACCTAATGTAGTATATTTTGGGTGCTATCCAAGTGAAAAAAATGTGCAATATACGAAAGACAATTACGATACATATTATCCAATAAATATATACCACGTTTATTATCCAACGAATAATTATGAATACTACCATACATCAAATTTTACCCATTATCCGTCTAAATTTTTTACGCATCATTCAAACAATGGTTCTATTTTTTTCTAATAAAATAGTTGTATTCTCATTTATCAATTTCCAAATCAAATTCAATCAACTCTTTAATATTGGTTTTCATTTTTGAATACATAGCATTTCGAAGTTTTATATATATGGAATCGTGTTTAAAATCAATACTCATTATTTTTATAAGAATCTTATTACATAATTCAGCCAATTTTTCATTCGTTTTCATTTCGTTTTTTTGTCTCATTTTCCAATCAGAAAATGCCTTGATTACTTTTATATGAACCTTATTTAAAAACTTTATTAATCTTTCTTTCGTTAATTCTGTCCATCCATTGGTTGTATTGTTTGCATTGGTTGTATTGTTTGCATTGGTTGTATTGTTTGTATTGGTTACATTGTTTGTATTGGTTGCATTGTTTGCATTGGTATTATCATAAATATAAAATACATTTTGTTTTTGAACAAACGCAAACATAGTTTTTTCATATTCATCAACATTGTAAATGGTTCTAGAAAATATATCATTTACTATATCATAAAACGAATGGTCTAAAAGTTTTTTAATATCATCTTCCGTCACCACAATTTTATCTATAATTGTTTCAAATACAATACTTGGTTTCCTATTTGCATTTAACCAGCCTAAAATATTTATTTTTTTCTTCTTTTTAACAACCCATTTATTTAATTCATCTACTTTCTCTTCCAATCTGGAATATCTTTCGCCTAATTCAATTAACATTTGAAACATTTTTCGTTGCGTTGGAATTGGTTCCTCTACGTCATTATATAATGAATCAATGATTGGATTTATACTCGTTTTTGTTTTTGTTTTTTGTAGCAATTCACAAATCACCAAATGTTTATCCAAATTTACTCTTTTAATATAACTCTTTCCACAATATACACAACATAACGACGGTTGTTTAATTTTATTCGGGATATTACTAGCTAATTTATTCATATTTTTTACCATTTGGATAATATATATTTATTAATATCAATTTTTTAAAATAAATAATAACTACTATTTATATAATGTCAATTTGTCAATTTAAAACCGCATTAATATATAACAATCCTAATAAATTATTTGGTTTAACCCCCTTTTATTATAGATGGCGTGTTTGTGATACAAATTTAAACGGTAATACACCTGCGGATCAATATCAAAAATTAAAACTCATCCAAAACACCGTTCGAGTACCTAGTTCTTTATATACATCGAATTTAGGACCATTAAATGCTTATCAAAAACCAACTGCCGCTACACATGGCGTATGTTGGAATCAAATGAGTGATAGACCTGTGCCCAGTGTTCAAAAAGCCACCGTTCCCACCGGGTTTAACAATAGTTTAAATACACGTCATTCATCCGTCACATCTAGCAAACCTGGTGGTCAAACACCAGGAGGCATTGGCTGTGATATTAAACATAATTCATATGATAGATATTTAAATCGGTTAAAAGGCAAAGGACCTTTAAGACGTGGGGTGATTCCAGCAAATTTTGGAACACCTCTACCATTTAATCCAGCTTTCCCTATTTATGGCGGCAAAACTACCAAAACAAATATTGTAAGTGGTTGTGATTGTCCTATTGGTAGTCCAGTGTCAAAATTAAAACAAGATATGCAAATTTATAATTATCCTCTGTGGCAACCAGACCCATTGGGCAGTTGTGGTTTCAATGTAGGAGATTATGTTTATGCGATGCAAACGGGTAACGATTTTTATACCAGAGCCATCGTTTTAAGCATAACAGGCGATGTTTATACGATAGAATTTGATAATGGTGCAAAACAGACCGCAACTGGAAATGAATTGCTAGTTTATTTCCCTTGTAATTGCAGTTCATCATACACTCCTAAAACGAGTTCATTATATATTAAAAATATAAAATCCAGTGTAAATATTGTATGTACTATTCCTACGAGTTTACTTTCCGGTTACTAAGTTTTGGTTACTAAGTTTTGGTTACTAAGTTTTGGTTATTTAGTTTTTGTTTGGTTATTCAGTTTTGAATTTAGACGTTTTTATTTAATATAAAATATTTATATTAATTATAAGATGCCAGCCAGAATTAAGATGTTCATTTCAAACGGTAATGTTATACCTATTCAACCACGTTCTATAAATCAAACCACTTTAACTGCTGCAAGAGCGCCCTCTGCTTTAAATGCTTCGATTATTGGACGTATCCACAGTGCCAAAGCTGGATGCGGTTCTTGTGGTAGACATTAAATCTATAAAATTATAATATTTTTATTCACTAATATTATAATGTTCACTCTAGCTACATCTTATACTACGCCTTATCCATCGAATCGATTACATAAGGCTACTAATTTTAAAACTATGTTCGATACCACTTTATTACCATACAATAAAATGTATAATGGTTGTTCTGGTAATTTCTGTTATACAACGAGTAAAGGAACCTTTATTTATAAACCGCACGCCGACGTAGGAATGGTGGGTCGTTCTGCGGCTGGTTATTTACATCAAAGAAAACGCATGTAAATTGATGTGTATATACATTCTTTCGTTGTTTTATGTTATTTCAAGGTATACAAAAATAATATAAAAGGTTGATACTAAAACTATATAGATAAAAATCGGTATATATATATGGAAAAAATACAAATGGAAAAAATGAACAGTTTTGGTACTATCACCGACACTATTCTTGTTGTCGATAAAAAAAATAAATATGCAATAAATAAACGCGCATTACATCTGGTGTATGCGTTTTCAATGTTGTCGTTTACCATATTTAGCCTATTGCTAGTGGGTAATTTTTTTACCAATTTAAATAGTTATACATATATAAATACATCAGAAACTTCTGCAGCTTCTTTACTAGAAAAACAAAATGCAAACAATAACAATGCAAACAATAACAATGCAAACAATAACAATGCAAACAATAACAATGCAAACAATAACAATGCAAA